>WASW01008874.1_pt1 | contig 16969 bp, 16 predicted proteins | sample 5698521 | NCBI WGS metagenome assembly WASW01 (sample SAMN11175560, study PRJNA528189) | sponge metagenome | isolation source: marine sponge | host: Leucetta | place: Antarctica: Western Antarctic Peninsula, King George Island | collected 2013-01
TTTACGGACAGAAAGGACATGGCGACGGAAATCAACAGAATAGGTCATATCTAAGTATACTCACTTTAAAGGTGTTTTGCTATAAACCTCTTCATATTTGATTGTTCGCCACAGTCTTTCCACGAAGACATTATCCCGCAAGGCTCCCCTGCCATCCATGGAGATGGCAATTTTTGCATTCTTCAGGACCTGAGTAAAAGCAATGGAGGTGAACTGTGATCCCTGATCGGTGTTGAAGATATCCGGCTTGCCATGCCGGGCAAGCGCCTCATCAACCGCTTCAATGCAAAAGTCCGTCTCCAGGGTGATGGAAAGCCGCCAGGATAAAACCCGGCGTGTGAACCAGTCGATAACGGCAGCCAGATACACAAAGCCACCCTTCATGGGAATGTAGGTAATATCCATCGCCCAGACCTGATTGGGCCGGGTAACGGTAAGCTTGCGCAGAAGATAGGGGGTAGATCTTGTGGCCGGGTGCAGGCTTCGATGTATTCGGACGTCGGTAAATCGCCTCTATGCCCATGCGCTTCATCAAGGTGCGGACGTGCAAACGCCCAACTTTGTAATCTTCGCCAAGCAGCAGCCCCTGTAACATCCGACTACCCGCAAATGGATACTCAAGATGCAGTTCATCGATCCATCGCATTAGGGCCAGATCGGCACACGATACAGGGCGTGGTTTATAGTAGGGGCAGCCACGACTGATCCTCAAAGCTTTAGCCTGTCTGGTGATGGAGAGTTGATGGGTACGATCTATCATCGTTTTGCGCTCAGCAACCCCGCCTTGGTGTGCGCCCCTTCAAAAAAATCATTTCCCAGGGTCAATTCGCCAATTTTGGCGTGCAGCGTTTTCACATCGACAGGCGCATCATCTGAGGACGGCTTTTTATCACGGCCAAAAATATCATTAGCTCCCTCAAGAAGCTGATCTCGCCATTGTTTGATTTGATTGGGGTGAACATCGAACTGCTGAGCAAGCTCGCCGAGCGTCTGCTCTCCACGAAGGGCTGCAAGCGCAACCTTCGACTTGAAAACGGGTGTGTGATTCCGGCGGGGACGTCGTGTCATTATAGTTCTCCTGTTGATGGCAAATTATGCCAGTTACAGGCCAAAAATCCACTTATCTCAGTTGTTCAAATTTCCCGGACCACTTCTTATAACCGCCTATTTTTTTAATCGATACCGAATGATCTCTTGACAAGAATCGTTGACAGTTTTCGTATTTTAAAGTGGCGTGGGTATAGAACAGGCATAAAACTGTCTCATTTTATGGTGTTTGAGACAGTTTTATGCCTGTTCTATTGTGCTGATCTTAAAAACTATACTTCGCTATAGCATCTTAATAAAAATATCTAACCCGCTAAAAATTGATCAATACAAAACAGGTTAGGAATTTTACTAATGCAAGAGAATATGGACGAGGAACTTGGGACAAGGGTGAAAGTGATTACTCCAAACCACGAAGAATGGGAAGAACGGCGGGTACGCTGGAATCACTTTTCGAACGAAACAAATACGCGATTGATTGCTGTACCGACAAATACCGATGAGGTGGTAAAAATTGTAAACTGGGCGCGTGAAAACACTCAAACCGATATCGGTGTACGTGCTGGGGGACATGGTTTTTTCTCAACAGCCGAAGTTGTCGTTGATATGCGCGATGGGTTCAGTTATGCGAGTGTTGATCAAGAAACAGGCATCGCGACGGTTGGGATGGGACAAACCTTAAAGGCGGTCGATGATGCCACCCATCCATGGCATATACCCGTAGGTGTTGTATCGCACACTGGTACAGGTCTGCTGCTTACGGGTGGAGTTGGTTATCTAAGCAAGGCTTATGGCACGTCATCCGACAACATTTTGGAAGTTACTATCGTTACCTCTGACGGGACAGTCCATGTGTGTTCGGCCGACAAAAAACCCGATCTGTTCTTCGCTGTGCGGGGAGCAGCGCCCAACCTTGGTATCGTCACAGAGGTAAAAATACAAGCTTACCATCATTCGGATGCGTTGTGCACATTGCGGGCCTGGGGCTTAACCGGGGAAAATATGCAGCGCCTGTTTGATTGGGCCGATCAGCCTGCTATCCTGGACGATCCCAATATCACACCCTATATTGCGTTAATACCATCGCCGGACCTTCAAGCTCATCTTGTCGCATTACACTTGGTGTGTACCGGGCCTGCTGAAAATGACCCGCGTATAACAGCGCTAATCGAGTAGCTTGGGATGTGCCGCAAACAATTTTTGATGCTTCTTTTGCGGAAAAATATTGGTATGTTAGCCAAACTTACTATCCTCAGGATGCCGCAATTCCCACAGCCGATCTTAACGAAATTCGTAATACCTATTCGGGCCTTACACTTGGACCAACTGTTCCAATGGTTATCTACGAACAACGCGGCAGTACATCGTCTAAATTTCACCAGTACCCTTCTGATCATTGTGCCCAACCGCGATTTAAACAACGTTGGGAATGCTATGTCTTTGTTGGTTGTGAAGGCCAGGAAAATTCTGAGAAAACACGTCGTGTAGGCCGTGAAATCAAGGACGCACTCTTAAGATCAGGTAATTTCAAAGCTGGCGGTCGCGTTCATTTTACAACCGATGAACCATCCCGTATCGAGTATTATTATGGTTCGAATTCGGATCGTATTAAAAAAATCGTAGCCACATATGACCCTCATCAACTGTTCGCTTCCTGCAACGGGATGAGTTTTTAAAAAAGTTTCCTTCTTCAAATGCAATGGGCTTAACTTAATTTTTATTACTGAAGACTTTTGTTTCATCCATGTTATTAATAGCGTTGTTGTATGGATGAAGTATAATTTTGAGTCTGACCTTACCCGAGATTTAGGGTAAACAACTTTTTCGCGCATTATCTACACTGGGGACGTCCGAGTGCGCGTAATCCTCCCTAAAATTGAATGTGGTTTCAAGGTGGCAATTTTCGTTTTAAATTTAATACGATAGGATTTTACGATGAAGTAGAACCGTTGCACAGAAAGTCAAATTTTTAAGATATTAAAAGAGGCTGAAGAATGTATTCCCGTTGTTGATTTATGCCGCGCCCATGATATGAGCAACGCCAGTTTTTACAAATGGCGTTCAAAATATGGCGGCATGAATCCACAACAATATTTAACCTATATTCTGACAAATATTCGGGACCACCACATCAACAAAATTAACCAACTCCTGCCATGAAATTGTAAAGACAAGCTAAATTAAACACATTTACCGCGCGACTCGCCGTACGCTCTGGGCCACTTAGAATCCATTCATTTCTAAGTCCCGCTCTCTCCGCAATTAACTTCGCGCGTGTCACCTCCCATTCGTCGGGTGCGTTGTCAGTGTGCCACTTCCAAACAGTTTCTAATTCCATTTTCACATCAGCGCCATAGGCCTGAGCCATATAAAGAATTGCCCGAGCTAGGGTTCCGCGAAGTTTACCTTCGCCGGGTTCTGCGAACTTTGCGCCCCCAGAACCGCCCATCTCAAAATTGCACTGACCATATAAGCGGGGCTCATTCTTCACCTCGGAATAGGGGTGGTTTGACCTGTCGGCATTGACCTCACCCGATGACGGAAAGAGATTGTTCGGGTCATTGTGAGCCAAGCGGAAACCTGGATTAACAGCTTCACAGCATTTGCGGACGCTTTTCCCTTCGCATTCTGGGTAGACCTTGCCTTTCAATTTCCAGCACGCCCTTGTTTGCCCGAACCAACTTGCCGGCACGACATGCTCCCATTCAATTCGTTTGCTCCGTGTATCGTTCTTACGTGTTTGCAGGCCGCATGATTCACGATTGACTTTGCCACCAGATACCATGGTTCTTTCATAAGTGCATCCACAGTAAATCGTTTTTAGTTCTCCTATTTCTTCGTGGAGATCCGCCAAAAACTTTTTGGATTAAGAGAATGAGTGTCGGTTAACACATAAAATGCTTCTGGTTTTACATCTTTGTTGCTTCTATCCGGCCCTTTTTATACATAATGTGCTTCTACCCGTTATATGCATAAAGTGAAATATTTTCCCGCGGGATCCATCACCAGGCTGGCTCTGCAATGCGTCCGCTTTGGGGAGATTGTGTTGATAAAGTCGCTTTTCTCCGTTGGTTAAGAATTCACAGCCTCGTAGGCGAGAGGCTCGAAATTTTATCTGGGGGGAAAGCAGAAACACCTGCGTCTCTTTGTATGACGCAGTAAAAGCCACCTAGTGCGGTTACGCTAATGTCGTGGTTGGGACGTCATGGGAGTATAGATCGATGATGTTTTAGACGAGAACAATACAATAGGTTAGAGAGTTCGTACGCCTACAATAAAATGTGAGGTCGGATGACTGGACGACCTTGCCCTCAAAATACACCAATAAGAATGCCTGTTTCTTTCTCCCGGTCACGGGCGCGAATAACCTGTTCATCTGTCATCGTTGTGCGGTTTTTTCGATCTATTAGTCGCTCGAGAAGTCGGTCTTTCATCTCATGGCGGATGGTTTCAAACGCACCGTTTAGGCCGAGATCAACCAATTCATTAGGATCGTTTTTCAGATCAAAAAGTTGGGGTGAAAACCCCTTAAAATAAATGTATTTCCAGCGCTCCGTGCGGATCATATATGCCCGAGCATCTCCTGCGTTGACGTTCAGGGTCTTGCGCGCTTCATAAAACGCATAGTCGATTTCACTAAATACAGCATCGCGCCAGTCAGGCGTTTCCTGCCCGTGCAGAAGCGGCGTTAGAGAGTGTCCTTCAAGTCGGTGATTGTTCCCTTCTATATCTTTGGCGTCAAGAAACGTCGGCAGGAGATCAATAGCTTCAACCAGTCGGTTTTCAACCCTGCCCCGGGTTTGGTCTGCCGCCGATCGTGGATCGTAGATGACGAGTGGCACACGTACGCTTTCTTCATGAAACAACTCTTTTTCCCCAAGCCAGTGATCACCAAGGTAGTCACCGTGATCAGACGTAAACACGATCATCGTATCGTCCATGCGTCCGGATGTTTCGAGAAACTCAAATAACCGGCCAAGATGGTCATCGATCTGTTTGATTAGGCCCATATATCCGGAGAGCACGGTTTCGCGCACTTCGTCATTGCTAAATGATTGGGAGACATCCATATCCATAAAAGCACGATAAACAGGGTTTGCTTTGAGCCGTTCATTGTCATTTCGATTGGGCGCGATAAAACTATTGGGGCCATAGAGATTGTGATAGGGCGCGGGGGCTATATAAGGCCAATGAGGTTTAATATACGACAAATGCAATAGCCAAGGATTGGCGCCAGTCTCATCAATAAATTCCATCGCCCGATTGGTCATGTAGGCAGTTTCGGAATGTTCTTCCTTGATCCGCGCCGGCAGGTTGGAATTGCGCAAATGCCAACCGCTGAGAATTTCGCCGTTTTCACCTTCAGCAGAATTCGCCCAAGAGTTCCACGGATTGTCACCATCGTACCCCAGATTTCGGAGCCAGTCGTTATAACTGAGTATGCCGCCCCGACGTTTCAGCAAACCGTCGGGGTGAAGGCCGTCATCACGTTCATAGGGATCGAACCCCGGTTCTGCTATCATCATACCGATCTCGGTCTCCCGGGTCAGACCGAGCCGGGCCATACCCTCCAGGTCCGCTTTCATATGGGTTTTGCCGACCACCGCCGTTCGCATTCCGAGCGGCCTTAAATAATCACCCATCGTCAGCTCACCAATAGGGAGCGGCACTTGATTCCACGTCGCACCATGGCTAAACGCCGTTCGGCCCGTGTAATAAGAGGCCCGCGACGGCCCGCAAACCGGTGACTGAACATAAGCGGCATCAAATCGCACGCCGCGTTCTGCAAGGCGGTCAATATTTGGCGTTTTTAATGTCGGGTGACCGTAACAGGAGAGATAATCCCACCGGAGTTGGTCAGCCATGATGAATAAAATGTTACGTACAGTGCTCATGTTTCGCTCCGGTGAAATGTAAAATCTACTACTGGAGCAAATTGGGGAGGAACAGACACATGGCCGGGAACATAATCAATAACGCAATACGAACGACATCAGCCAAAAGAAACGGGATTGTTCCGGCCCAAATTTTCTTCAGTGGGATTTCCGGCAAAACGCCCTGAATAACAAACAGATTCATGCCAACCGGCGGCGAGATCAGTCCAAATTCAACCACCAGTACGGCGAATACGCCGAACCATACAGGGTCAATCCCGGACGCAATAATCACCGGATAAAACACCCGAATGGTCAAGAACAGCATGGCGAGTGAGTCCATCAGGCTGCCGAGGACAAGATAGATGGCGACGATTAGAAGGATCACGCCAGTTGGTGATAGATGTAACGAGTCAATAAATTCAACAACCGTGAACGGCAGTTGTGTGATTGTGATCAGGAAATTAAAGACACTTGCCCCGATCACGATCATGTACAGTGAACCAACGGTTTTAGCGGTACTCCATAGAACCTGTTTCAACATGTCCCAGGAAAACTGACCTTTGATGATAATCAGCGCCAAAACCAATATAACGCCGACGGCAGCACATTCCGTCGCAGTGAAAAAACCGAGATAAAGGCCCAGCATGATGATTGCAAATATGGAAACGACGGGAAACACTTTCCAGACGGCAGCAAGCCTTTCGGCCATCGGCAATCGCTCGCCCTGGGCACCGGCCTCTGGGTAAATGAATAGATAAATCCGGATCGCAAGCATGTACAAGAGTACCGCAATGGCCCCTGGAATTAGCGCCGCAAGGAACAGTTCCTGGATCGATTGTTCCGTCAGATAGGCATAAACCACAAGGATAACGCTTGGCGGAATAATGATGCCGAGCGTCCCCCCCGCTGCGATTGATCCGGCGGTTAGTGCCGGGCTATACCCATGCCGTTTCATTTCCGGACCGGCCATTTGTGCCATCGTTGCAGCAGTCGCGATAGAGGATCCACATATCATACCGAACCCGGCGCAAGCACCGACCGTCGACATAGCCAAACCGCCCTTCATATGTCCGACAACAGCATACGCTGCGTCATAGAGGTCACGGGACAGGCGGGCACTGTTGGCAAGGTTGCCCATCAGAACAAACAACGGCATAACGGAAAGAGTGTAATTGGAAACCGCTTCAAATGGCGTCGTGCCGAGCACCACCATTGCTGGATCGAATCCTGAAATTAGGCCAAAACCGACAAAACCAACAACCAACATCGATACACCGATCGGAACATTAAACGCCATCAGCACAAGAACGACGGCAAATGACAAACCGCCGTTAATTAAGGAATCGATGTCCATAAAGGCCTCCAGGCGCGTAAATGTTTTATGATGGGGGTTTCAATTTTTATCATCGTTTTGAGGACAACGTTCTGGCGGTCCACACAAACGCCGCCAATACGCTGCACCACATTGCAATAGCGATGATCGAATGGAACGGATAAAACGGCATCTCCAGTTCGATGGTGATGCGGTTGTCGTGGAGATGTTCAATTGCCTTCAGCGTTGTCGCATACGCCATCAGGCCGGTGATGCCGACCATTATGCTGCCGCGCAAAACGGTAATGAATAGTCCAAACTTACCAACAGACAAATGCTCAATAAACTGCGCCGATACATGGGAATTGGTCAGGAAGGCACGCGGCATGGCAAAAAATGCGGCGATCGCCATGCCCAGTTCGACCATTTCGATGGTGCCGGTAATTGGTGCATCGAAAAACCGGCGTCCGACAACGTCGCAAAACGTCAACCCGGCAAGGGCAAACAGAATGCCAGCCGCCACATAAGCCATAACGTCACCCGTACGATTGATGGAAGCGTTCATGCCGACCTCCTCGCAATTAAATCAATTAATTATTCGACTTCAGGCAATTAAACTTCGATCGCCGTTGGCCCTTCTATTTTCGCGCCTTGGGCATTGGTATATCCGCCTTCGTCATCAATTGTTGCCATGTCGCAAAACATTTCAATTCGATGGCCGTCCGGATCGAAAATATAGAACGATTCATTTTCGCCCCAAGAACCCTCGCCGCGCGGATCCCACGGGCTGTGGACAACGGGTCCTCGAATGATCTCGTGACCGAGATTTTTGACTTTTTCCAGTTGCTTGACCCAAGTGTCGCGATCAGCCATTTCAAAGGCAAAATGGTGGAATCCCGGCAAACCTTCGAGATCGTCGGCCGGTGTTCTGGCTCTGTATTTTTTTGAAGGATTATGGGCAAGAACCAAATCGTGGTGGTTTTCTTCCGAACGTAAAAAAGCAAGCGCAACGGGAATTTGGGGAATTTCGCTCGCCTCATGCCGTTCTGTTAACCGAAGATCTAATAATTCGCGGTAAAACTTGATCGAGTGGTCCATGTCCGTCACTTCAATGGCGATGTGGTGGAAACCGCCTCTTTTACGTGTGTTCGTCATAGTATATCTCCGGTTACATCTTATTAGAGTTCACAGTTCAATCGTATCAAGCACGATGCTATCGCTGGTGACGGTCGTTGTTAGTGTTTTGCTTTCAAAATCGCTGTGCGAAATGTTTATCTCATATGGTCCACTGTTCTCCGGCAGATCATCAAACCTGAATTCACCAAACGCGTCACTTTGGGCAGAATTGATTATGGTACCATCATTCAGCAACTCCACGGTTGCCTCAGCCACGCAGTCAATAGTTCCGCTTTTATCAGCGACGATGTTGCCGCCGATAAACACACGGTTATAGCGGTGAAGGTTTTTATAATGTACCCGCGGTTTGGTATCGTGCTCCGGTGCTAATGCTTCAAGCCCTTCTTCATCGATAATATTTTGCATTTCCCGGTCGGAAACTTTGACGGAGCGTAACGCGCCGGTTGGGCAGCCTTGAACACAACGAGGCTCTTTCCACCCACGGTCCAGGAGATGGGCATCGAACGTCCACGCCTGGGGAATATCGAGTTCATCGTTCCACCAGATTGCGCCATACGGACATGATGCGACGATGTTCTTTTTGCCCTTCGATGCGACGGGGTCAATGATAACAATGCCGTCGTCTCGCTTCTTGACCGCGCCGCCGCCTGCTTCGATACAGGGCGCGTCATCACAATGGTTACACATCGTCGGAACGTAGACGACGTCGACCATGGGATAAGTGCCGCGCTCCTTGGTCAGGATATTGATCCATTTATGGCCATGTAAGGGTTGCGCCGCGGAGTACCCAGGGTAGTCATTCCCCACGTACTCATCTTTGCAGCCAAGAAAACAGTTGTTGCAGTTATGGCACCGTTCGACGTCGACAATCATATTCCATTTGGTCATTCGGCTGCCTCCTGTGCGGCCCATTTTTCCTCATCCCAAAGTTCAACATCGATTAAACATGAGTTTGGTGCTGAGGCTGATGTTTTTGCGGTCATATGGCGTTTTGGCGTCAGAACATTAACGCATCCGCCCCGGTCAGGTGATGCCCCGGGCAAACCAATCGGCTCATACGTTGCAGCCGATTCATAAGCATGGACGACCCCTGGCATTAATCTTCCGGTCAGTGCGGCCGCGCATATCACGGAACCGCGGTCATTATGAAGTTTGACGAGATCGTGATGATTAATGTCGCGTTTTTCGGCATCCAAAGGGTTCATGCGCGCAATCCAGTAAAAATGGCCATCGATAAAGACGCGATGATCAATGATGTCATTAATGATGCTGTCCTTGCCATCGCCACTGGTGTGGAAACTGAACCGTGGATGAGGGGTCAGCAATTGCAGCGGGAAACGATCAAACAGGTCTGATGTCTGCCGACCTTCCCACGACGGGATGTATTTATTGACTGGTGGGCGTTCCGGATCCTCGCCAAATTTTTTCAGACTGGAACTTTCAAACTCAAACTTGCCAGATTGGGTTTGCAAACCGTCGAGGTACTTACCGCCGTATTCGCAGGGTAATGGAGTGGGTTCAGGAACATCTTTTTTTCGTCCCTCGGCGTACCACCGAAAGGCCACTGGCGCTTTTCGTTCAGGGATTTCGTGGGGCACAATATAATAACCCTTTTTCAAAAACTTGCTCCAGGACATGGCTTTTGCCATATCTGAGCTCATGTATTGTTCCCTTACCCAATCGAGTTCTGTTTTGCCTTCGCCATAATAGGCACTAAGTCCAAGTTCTTTAGAGAGGTCGAGAAAGATCTGATAGTCGGATTTGGACTCTCCCAGCGGTTCGATGCATTTGTGCTGCATAGTCACCATACGGTGGTTGAGCTGGTTTTGATTGTGATGAGCATACCCGCCTGCTGCGGCCCACTCGCCGATATCCGTTCGTTCAAAATTCGTGCAGGCCGGCAAAATCACGTCAGCAAATTTGGCTTCACCTTCGTTCCAGATCGACTGATTGACGATAAACTCCAACTCAGCCGATTGCAGCGCCTTTGCCAGGCGGTTGGACTCCATGGTCGTGCCAAAATGCGAGCCGCCATATTTGTATAACATCTTGATTTTTGAATGGCCGGCCGCCGGGTATGAAAATTTTGCAAATTGCCCTTGCTGGGAGCGGGCATCGGTAGCGTATCCCGATGCTTTACCCTCCAGTATTGCTTCCGGGATACGTAATCTTGAGATTTTCTGATTAACGGTATTCATGCTCAGCAAGTGGGGCATGCGCTGGTAGTTTTGAACGGCGTCGGCGGTTCCTTCAATATCTCCGGATATTCCGCCGTCGGCGTATCCTGGAAAATAGAATTCCAGATCAACAGGTGTGCCTGTTTGCAGGCACCCGAAATTAACCCCTGGTTTTCCAAGCCCCTGCATTGCCATCAGGCAAACCATCGCCCGGGCCCATTGCGCGCCCGTTGCGGAACGGTTGGCACCACCCCACGTTAAGCCTTTACCGCCGCACGACAGATAGGTCTTTTTGGTTCCCCATTCGCGCGCCAAGGCGCGAAGTACATGGGCTTCAACACCCGTTTCAGATGCCTGCCATTCCGGCGTTTTCGGAATTCCATCATCCTTGCCCAATACGTAATCTTCGTATTTATCAAATCCTGTAGTACGATCTGCGACATAGCTTTTGTCATACAACCCTTCGGTCATCCAGATATAGGCGATGGCGTGAGCCATCGCTGGCCCGGTTCCTGGGATACAAGGGATCCATTTACCGCCGAGCCAGGATGCTGTGTAATTTCGGAACGGATCAATGTGAACCATCTTGATACCGAGTTTTTTCGCCCATTGGCGGCGAACCGTTCCCTCAAACGCTGCGTAGGACCCGCAGTTGGCTTCCGGGTCGGACGACCAGAAGACAATCATTTCACAGTTTTCCAGGCAATCTTCCAACTGTCCGTAGGGCTCCATCGCCCCCATGCGCATGGTATTGCCAATATGATGCATGGCGCCCCAGTACCAACCTTCCCAGCTGTCCGGATTGAGCACCATTTTGGTGTGCCCGATGGCGTTCATAAAACGGTATTTTGCACTGAGGTAATATCCGATGTTCCCCCAGGTGTGGTGCGAGCTGTAACTCGATAAGATCGCGCCTTTGCCGTGCTCGCGGCGAACGCGTTTGATTTCGTCGCCAGTTATTTTCAGCGCTTCTTCCCAGGAAATACGCTCATATCCGGATATGCCGCGGTTTTGGGGGTTGCGCTCGCCGTCCGGGTCAAAATCAACCCGTTTCAGCGGATACAGTAATCGATCTTTGGAATATACGGTAGACTTTGACGCGAGTGCGTGGGGGCTGAGCGTTGCCAAGTTTGCCCGCGCACCGTGATCGACCATGTCGGCGCATCATCGTCCTCCAGGTCAATTGGCGTAATGCGGACAATTTTGCCATCTTTCACATAAACAAACACCGGTCCGCCGTTGGTATGGTTTACAAACCGTTTTTCCCCGCCCTCAACGGATTTACCCTGCGTCCAGCGGATCGTTTGCATCAGACTGACGGTATCGGTGAAAAACAGTGTCAGATCATCAGGCCCCGTCATTTCAATATTGAAATTCTTCATCGCATTAATGAAGTCCATATGCCGGAACGGCGGGGTCAGAAGTTTTGCGCCTAACGCCACCGTCTTGAAGGTAATGCATATGTCAGGATTTTTATGAACGCCAGCTTTTGATCGAATGTGGCCCTTACCAAACATGAAATACCGGCCAGTAGAGGTGCCTTTTGCTTTCACCTGAGCAACAAACTTTTTTTCGCGCAGGCGTTGCCGAAAATCCGGGAATTGCGCTGCCGTCATGTTTAGGGCAGCAGACACGCCGAATAAAATTGTTTGGAAACGCATATGCTTTAAGCCTCTTGCTTTAATGCATCGATAAGGTGCGAAGCGGTCAGCATAATGTGGTCTTCCATAAGTTGACTGGCTCCATCCAGATCTCGCGCTAATGCCGCGTCCATTAATTTTTTGTGTTCCAGCAATTTGTTCCTGGATGTTGTCCTCCGGGCGGCAGACAGAAAACGATACCGCTCAGATTGTTCAAACAGACTTGTACGGATTTGCAGCAATTTCATTGAGGGACAACTGGCAAGTAACGTCTGGTGAAAATTTTTGTGCCAGTAAGCCCAATCGTCATCAGGCACATTGGGTTCAGATCCAACCCTTTCCTCGATTTTTGATAATCTGTGAAATGCAGCCAACAAATCGGCTTCCCAGGCGTCGTCGCCACCTTCAATCGATTCTCTAAGAGCCAAAGGTTCGAGCAGGCATCTTAGGCGGGTGATGTCCTTTAATTCATCGTATGAAATTTCGGCGACCGTAAAACCGCGATGCTGCTCGCTTACTACTAACCCATCAGAAGTCAACTTAGTCAGTGCTTCACGTAACGGGCTGGCACTATATCCCATTTCAGACTGAAGAACTTCAAACTTGAGCTTAACGCCTGGCTGTAATGCGCCACATAAAATATCTGCACGAAGTTTTTGATAGGCATCGTCAGCCCGCGTCGACCGCGGTTTAGCCGGGCGTCCGCTTGCCTTAAACTGTTCATTTGCCTGCATCATTCATGCTCCGTAAGCGGGGTCACCAAGCTGTATCCCCTATTTGTAACCGACTGCTGATATTTTATAACATATAAATATTTTCGTTCAATATTATATTTTCGAAAATCTGTTGATTAAATTTTTAACCTATGACTATATAAATTCCGGACAATAATATTTTACTACTATTTATTTACATACTGACCCTTTGGGAGGCGTTGCATGAAGTTCGTTTCATTCACCAGAAATGATAATGATGGTTTCGGAATCATTTCTGATGACAAGATAACTGACTTGACGGGGAAAATTGGTGGGGCCAAAACACTTCGGCAGTTAATCGAAAACGATGCCATTAAAGAGGCTTGTGCATATGCAACAAACAATGCCGCTGATATTGACAGTGCAGATGTCACCTTCCTTCCGGTCATTCCGAATCCAGGTAAAATCATTTGCGTTGGTTTGAATTACCATGACCATGTTAATGAAACAGGGCGCACGGTTGAGGAAAATCCCTGCATATTCCACCGATACCCTGACAGTCAAATTGGCCATCAACAGCCAATGATCCGCCCGATTGTATCTGATGAATTTGATTATGAAGCTGAAATGGCGATCATCATGGGCGGCGGTGGACGCCACATTGCCCCGGAAGACGCCCTGCAGCATATCGTTGGATACTCGTGTTACAACGAAGGCACCATAAGAGATTGGCAACGCCATACACGTCAGTTCGGCATGGGCAAAAACTTCATGCACACGGGCGCGTTCGGGCCATGGATGGTCAGTGCAGACGAAATTCCTGATCACACAAAGATGAGTTTGGTCATGCGATTGAATGGCAAGGAAATGCAACGCGCTGATCTCACACAACTAATTTTTGATGTCCCAACCTTGATTTCCTACGTATCGAAGGCGCTTCCGTGGCACCCCGGTGATGTTTTGGTAACAGGGCCGCCCGGCGGGGTCGGTTTTAAACGAGACCCGGCCATTTTCATGAAACCTGGCGATGTGGCGGAAGTAGAAATATCAATGATTGGGACTCTAACCAACCCGATCGCTGATGAGGAACGAGATGCATAGAAGCACAATGGTTGTTTGAATTTGAATTTTGATTTTTGACTGATAATAGGGAGTTAATACAATGATTAAAAATGTTTCAATCCTTGGCATGGCAATGGCTGCGGCCCTTACCATCATTACGCCAGTAAAAGCCGCTGATGTCATCCAACTGAAGTTGGCAACGTTTGAGCCACCACACGCTTTTGCAGCCAGTAAAATTCTGAAAGCCTGGGCTGAAAAAGTTGGCAAAGATTCTGGTGGTCGATTAGACGTTAAGGTTTTTGCCGGTGGTGTTCTCGGAAAACCACCGCAACAGTACGACATCGTAAAAGGCGGCGTTGCTGATATCGCCTGGACGGTTCTTGGGTATATTGGTGGTCAGTTTCCTTTGAGTTCGGTGGTTGAACTGCCATTTATGACAACAACTGCAAAAGGTGGAACCCGGGCTCTGAATACACTGTATGAAGAAGGTTACCTTGACGCAGAATTTAAGGGTGTGAAAAACATCGGCTTGCACACCATGCATTCTTTCCAGTTCCATTTTAAAGAAAAAAATGTGACGAAAGTATCCCAGTTTAAAGGGTTGAAAATGCGTGCGCCGAGTAAACTCATGGGCACTATGTTGGCAAAACTCGGTGCAACACCAGTGCGTGTCCCAGCACCTGGCTCTTATGAAGCGTTGCAGCGCGGTGTTCTCGATGGAACCCCATTCCCTTACGCCGCCGTTGGTTCATTCCGCCTCGGTGATGTCACCAAATATCACTCTGAAATTAACATCAGTAACGCCTCGTTTGGATTGTTGATGAACGAGAAAAAATACAACAGTCTTCCTGATGATCTGAAAAAAGTGATCGACGCCAATAGTGGGCATGCGTTCGGCGACTGGGCGGCGGCATTGATTGACGCTAACGATGCCAAACAAAAAGTCGCGATCGCAGCGATGAAGGGGCACGAAATCTCGGTCATCTCAGGTGGTGATCTAAAAGAATACCAGACCCTGCTTGGACCCTTAAATAAAGAATGGCTGGCTGAAATGGCATCGAAAAAACTGGCTGGTGACAAAGTTCTGATGCGCGCAAAAGAAGTTATCGCACAAGCAAAATAGCCCCCCAACTATCGCAGTCCCGCCCCATATGCGGGACTGCGTTTTTCTGACAAGCGAGACCGGTCCTATGCTTGAAGTGTATTACTTTGAAAATTCGGTCTGTTCGGAACGCGTATTAATGACGCTTGCGGAGAAACAGACCGTTGACTGGACAGGTCATCACATTGACCTGTTTGACGGCGCACAGGCGAACCCTGACTACCTAAAGCTCAATCCGAAGGCTCAAGTTCCAACACTTGTACACGATGGTCAGATCATCCGGGAGTCCTCGATCATATGCGACTATCTGGATAACATCAGTCCGGAATTCCCGTTGAAACCGAGCGACGCCGCGAACAGTGCGCGCATGCGTGAATGGATCAAAGAATCCGACGAATCTGGCTTCCAAGGTGTTGGCGCCTTGAGTTTCACAGCGGTGTTTCGCGAAAAAATCCTAGATATGCCTAAACAGGAACGTGAAAACATGTGGGCAAGACAAACCGATCTCGCCAGAACATACCGGCAAAAATCCTGTGTTATCGACGGCCTGAAATCGCCATACGCAATTATTGCATTGAGCGCATGGGAACGTATTTTTAATGATTTGGAGGCGGCGCTATCGCATGGGGACGCCTGGATCATGGGCAACAAATTCACCTTGGCAGACATCAATTTCGCGCCACTTATTGCACGTCTGGAGGCGATTGAGTTCTTGTCGATCTGGGTCGATCACCGACCGGCAACGAGAGCATGGTGGGACCGGGTCAAATTACGGCCGAGTTTTGCGCAAGCGCAAGTCGGGCCAAGCCACGGCACTGAGCAAGAAACGTTTGCGAGGGAAGGAAAAAGAATCGCTCAGCACGCACGTAAGGTATTTGGAGAAATTATGGCAAACGCGTGACGATGTCTGCTTTGCCCCAGAAGGAGCCATCATCTTAACGGCGCAAAATGCTTCAGGATATTGATTGCTAATGACCGCATTGGGTCAACAACCGCCGAAATACTTATTTGATAACTCTGACGGTTATGTGAATGATAACTGCCAGATTACGTTGCGCGTTCATCACTTTATTGACTGATGATAGATGCGCGAGATCGTTTTGACATCGTGGGGACTTGCATCAAGTCGGGTGGAAAATTTGGTTAAGTTGTCAAATTTATCTGACGATTATTGAGCGGTTTGTTTTTTTACCCTACATTAACAGCTAAAAATATGTTGAATTCTCTGCCTTCTTTGTATTAGTGTTGAATATAATGGACACTTTTATAAATATACTTTTGATTGGTATTTCTAGCTAACGATCCCAAAACTGAAAATGCCAAACCTCATACATACAGGGTATTGTTATGGACTTAATCTCAAACTCGACCGAACAATGGCAAAATCAGGATAGGGATCATCATCTGCATCCTTTTACCGACACCAAGTCATTGAACGAAAGCGGTGTTCGGGTCATTACCCGAGCGGACGGGGTGTATTTGTGGGATTCCGAAGGCAACAAGATTATTGACGGCATGGCCGGGTTGTGGTGCGTCAATATGGGCTACGGTCAGAAAGATATGATCGATGCCGCCCATAGGCAAATGCAGGAACTACCGTATTACAATACGTTTTTCCAGTCGACGACAAAACCGGCGACGGAGCTTGCCGGGGTTCTGGCAGAGATTACGCCGGACGGGTTTAACCGCGCGTTTTTTGCTGGGTCCGGCTCGGAAGCAAATGACACAGTTGTCCGTATGGTCCGGCGGTACTGGGACGTGATGGGGCGCCACGACAAGAAAACCATCATCAGCCGCGATAATGCGTACCACGGTTCAACCATGGCGGCGGCCAGCTTGGGCGGCATGAAATACATGCATGAGCAGGGCGGTCTGCCGATCCCCGGCATTGAACACATCATGCAACCCTACTGGTACCAT
>WASW01076886.1_pt1 | contig 16923 bp, 19 predicted proteins | sample 5698521 | NCBI WGS metagenome assembly WASW01 (sample SAMN11175560, study PRJNA528189) | sponge metagenome | isolation source: marine sponge | host: Leucetta | place: Antarctica: Western Antarctic Peninsula, King George Island | collected 2013-01
GGCTGCACAGGTTTACCGTGATGCACGTGCAATTGAAGATGCAGGCGCGTTTGCAATTGTGATTGAGGGGACGGTTGAAGTCGTTGCCCGAACGGTGACTGAGCAAAGTGGCGTACCGATGATTGGTATAGGGGCTTCGCCGGCATGTGATGGACAGATTCTTGTTACTCAGGATATGGTTGGTTTGTTTGCAGACTTCACGCCTAAGTTTGTAAAACGCTATGGTGACGCTGGGAAAGTGATAGCAGAAGCAATTGGCGAATATGCGAACGATGTGCGAGAAGGGAAATTCCCGACACTGGATCATTGTTTTGGTGTGAAGAAGACGAAGGACTGAGCAGATGGACATCGTAAGATCTGTCGCTGAAATGCGTGAAATCGTTGCAGGCTGGCGTAAAACGGGCGAAAGCGTCTCATTGGTGCCAACGATGGGGGCGCTACATGATGGTCATATGTCCCTGGTTCATTCGGTTTCGGATAAGGCAGACCGCACGATAACCAGCATATTTGTAAATCCAACTCAATTTTCGCCGAGCGAAGATTTTGCCACATATCCGCGAGACGAAGCGCGCGATCTTTCGATGCTTGAAGCGGCTGGAGTGGATCTGGTGTTTACCCCCGAGATGACGCAAATGTACCGCGAAGGCCATCGCACGAAGGTTGAAGTCCAAGAGCTGAGCCAGTTTTTAGAAGGTGAAAGCCGTCCCCACTTTTTCATTGGCGTTGCCACTATTGTTGCCAAGCTATTGATACAATCGATGCCAGATATCGCGATCTTTGGTGAAAAAGACTATCAGCAATTGTGTGTCATTCGTTCAATGGCCCGTGATCTGGATTTACCTGTTGAAATCCTTGGCGGTGCGACGGTCCGCGAAAGTGATGGGTTGGCGATGTCGTCACGCAATTCGTATCTTACGAATGTTGAACGGACACTGGCACCTCGCCTGCATCAAGAGATTACGGGTGTCGCGACGCGTGTCACAAAAGGCGATCCGATTGAAATCGCCTGCAAGGATGCGGTGAACGAATTAGACGAAGCAGGGTACAATTCAGTAGATTATATTGCTGTCCGCGACGCGGAAACGCTCGAGCCGGTAATGGAAGGCCGTCCTATGCGGGTTTTAGCTGCTGCCTGGCTTGGCAAGACTCGCCTGATCGATAACGTCGCCGTCTAAACGGTATGTAGCCTATTTCGTTGGTGCAACATCAAGGCGGATAACTTTACCCTGTAAGTCATCTGATGGTGCTGGATAATAATCCATCACCAATGGATCGTGACCCGGAACAATTAAATCCTCATCACCGCCCGCGAGCCAACGTAGCTTGTCGTGACCTTCCATCATATCACCAATATTGAAGACGGTCCGGTAAGGGTTTTGATCCCACATGTTATGATAAAGATGCGACGCGTCCGATGCCAAAACGACGCGACCACGTGCGGTTTCTACGGTGACGGACTGCAAGCCCATGGTGTGTCCGCCAATAAAGTGCAGGCCAATGCCTGGAAACAACTCGCTGTCACCATCATGAAATTGGACACGTTCTTTATAAACCTGACGGACCATACCGACGACATGTTCGACGTCGTAGGCAACGCGGAGCGTGCCATGCTTCATATAGCGTCCTGTCGCAAATTGCATTTCCTTGTCTTGTAAGTGGAAACGCGCGTTTGGGAACAAATCAAAATTACCGACATGATCGTAATGAAGATGCGTAATCACGATGTCTTCAATATCGGCAGCGTTGGCGCCGACCATGGATAAGCTCTCGGCAGGGCAGCGTATGAATTCGCGTTTACGTGTCGCCGCTGCATCGGCGTTAAAGCCCGTATCGATAAGTACGGTGCGGTTCTTGTTTTTGGCCACCCAGATGAAATAATCAATGGGCATATTGCCTTCATGCGGATCGGGGTCGTCGACAAAGTTTTCCGTTGCATCGCGGTCATGACGCGCATATTTGATGGCAAATAGCTCATAAGTCTCAGTCATTTGGTGGCTCCTGTTCATTATCGGGTATAATGTCATCAGTATGGCGCTGGGGCCAGACCCTGAGCAGCGGGAGAGTTGCTTTCTAGAGAAAGGATGACGACATGGCTATTGATGATCTGAAAGCTGAGATATCTTATCTATTGGGTGCCGCAGAGGGAGAGCAAGGCGATCTGCATGAGATCAAGTTTCGCTTGGATCAGGCGATTTCAACCATGCGTGCAGAAGGCCTCCCTGTGCCGGAAGACCTTCTGAATTTCGAAATGGACTTGGATCGGATATTATCGGCTAAAAGCTAGTTATTCAGCCGCTTCCGATGTTTTGGTATCTGTGATTTCGGCTGTTGCCGGGTGCTTGGCCCCGGTGCGAACGTTCAGTTCATCCAGATCACCGTGGACGCGTCCGCCTTCTTCGATCGCGAGACGACCGTAGCGAATTTTGCCACTCACATCGCCCGTCGCATGAACAATGATACGTTCGCGCGCCGTCAACTCACCTTCAAACTTACCTTTAATAATCGCCGTATCGATCTCAACCGTACCTTTGTAAACGCCGGTTTCGGCGATTTCGATGACGCGGCTGTCCATCGAAGCTTCAACGTAACCTTCAACAACAAGTGTGTCGCAGTCTTCGATCTCAACACCCTTGAGTTTGATGTTGGGGCCAACAATCAGCCGGCTTTCAAGGTTGTTTTTTTCTGGCGACGTGTCGGTGTCGTCTTTAGCTTTTGTGTCCGTTACTGAATTTGTAGGCATACCAAGCAGACTGGGCGTTTGTGTACGTCCACTGGGTTTTTTGGGGATTGGGTTCACGTCTTTCTGGAATAGCGCCATGGGATCCTCCTGGGCATCGGTTATATAAGCCAATGATGTATCGCAGATGAATACGGTCAGGGATTGTTCAAATTATGACGATTTGGAGGCAGGTTGACGCGCCGGGCCTTAGCCGTCGGAAAGCGGCTGCGCGTACTGAGGTGACGTGTCCCACGGAAAGAAAATCCACACGTCCTGTTCTATGTCATGCACATAGGTGTCGATGAGTTGCAGACCTTTGGGTTTGGCATAGACCGTTGCAAAATGCGCATTTGGCAAAATATCGCGTGCCGCCTTCATCGTTGTGCCCGTATCAACCAGGTCATCGATCAAGAGCCAGCCTTTGCCGCCGTTCTCAAGTGCTGCATGAGGTTCCTTCAGAACGCGGATGCTGCCCTGGACCTGCTCGTCGTAGCTGGAGATACATAGAGTATCGACCACATGGATCGACATTTCGCGAGCGACAATAGCGGCTGGAACGAGCCCACCACGCGTAAGCGCGACGATGCCCTGAAACGGTCCCTTCGACATCAACCTGCGCACAAGGATGCGCGTGTCGCGATGCACCTCAGCCCAGGTAACAATGTGATGATCAATATCGTCGCGAAGTTGCGCCATAACACCATCCTTAGACGGCGGGTTTCGCCGGAATGCAGCCGTTATTAGCGAACGAACAGATGCACTTCGTTATTGGCGGCTTGTTGTAGAGTTTTTGCAGAGACCGCAACCCGGTTAGGTGGCAGGCCCATTTCAACGAGTGAGCGCATAACGTTCTCAGCGTGCTGACGTGCTTTTTGCGAGTTCAGTGCGATCCGTGCAGCCCCACCGATTGTCGGTGCGACGGCAACCAGATCAAACATCGCGTTTGGACGGCGCTCAAGAGTTTTCGAAACGGCAGTATATAAAGCCTGCTCGTAAGGAACGTCAGCACGATCAAAGCGGATCACAACCAAAGGTGTGCGGCCTGCAGTGCTTATCGGTGCACCAGCCATCGCTGCCTGATTTGAATTCGAAAGTATGGCACGGTTCACCAACGACCCACCAAACAACTCGCCAGATTTGATGCCGGCTGAGAGAAGGTTGAGGTTCGCGCGCTCTGTCGTCACATAGTTGGTCTGACGGCGCACATCACTGGTGAGTTCTTTTAACAGACGATCAATAAGAACAGCGGTACGATTGCCCTCGTCTTCAAGGATTGCCAGTTGGCGGTGATCTTCATCAACGGCGCCGGAAACTGAGAACGCAGCGCGTGCAGCTTCAGCCATATATGCTGACAATGTTGAGTTGTTGGCGACTGCCGCTGTGAGATTATTCATGTTATTAATCTCGTCGGCGATACGATCCAGGTCAGCTTGTGCACTTTTGAACTGCTGCACGAGGATTGGGTTACCTGGTGTCGTACCGACTTGCAGACGCGAGTTCACGGCAGCAATGGTGCCATGATACTGCTGTGAGTTCTGAACAAGTCCGGTCCGGAGTCTTTGTAATTCTTCATTTTGTTGCGCGATTGAAGATTGCAGGCGTCCCAGTTCATCACGAAGCTGCACAACCTTCTGGCCAACAAAGGTGCCTGTCGGCTCACCAGGTGTAACACCTGGTGGCACAAACTGAGTGGCACCGATTGGAGGCTGACCGCCGCCGATGACCTGAACCTGACCGTCACCGGTACTCGCCGCTGCCTCAGCAGGGGTCGTCTCGGTGGTTTCAGATGATGGCCACAGCAAGCTGTCTCCATAAGAACAAGCGCCTAGCGATAACGCCGCGCCGACTACGAGAAAACGTAGTGAGGAAAAATCCGAAAATCTCATCCCTGAAGACCGCCCCTTTTGAGTTTTAGGAAACATAACGTCGGCATATCGATTTTGTACGCCATGACGCACCCCTTTTATTTCCCAGTCATTGACCGAGATATTAGACAAAGCCTGTGAAGGCGACAAGACGATTGTTTTATATAGCGAATCTTTAATTTTTATCAATTTTTTAAAATTTCCACATCAATCGACAAAACGCATCGAAATTTGGCGATATGGGTCTTGTCACCTCGGAATGCGTGGAGTAGGTTCCGCTGCCTCACGCGAGGTCATTTGCGTTGCGCCCGTAGCTCAGCTGGATAGAGTACTTGACTACGAATCAAGGGGCCGGGAGTTCGAATCTCTCCGGGCGCACCATTTTCTCCCATTATTGACCAATAGACACAACAGAATGACTGCTGGATGCGCGTTGCAGCGGGCCGGTTTCGTCGTATCTTGTTCCTGAATAATGGAGAGATATGAGTATGGAACGCACTTTTGTCAGTGATATTGCCTTCACTCCCAGCGTCAAAGCGGTGCAGGAAAAGCACGGCTCGCGCGCTGGATACCAGAAAATGGATGAGCGGGGCGGCTGGCGTCATACGGTCACCGAGGACCTGGCTGAATTTCTGGCGACACGTGACTCGTTTTATCTCGCCAGTTCAAACGCTGAAGGCCAACCCTATATCCAGCATCGCGGCGGCCCAAAGGGGTTTTTGGTGCCTTTGGATGACAAAAGGCTCGCGTTCGCGGATTTTTCAGGCAATCGCCAATATATAAGTATAGGCAACTTCGTTGATAATTCGAAGGCGTTCATCTTTTTGATGGATTACCGCAATAAACGCCGCATTAAAATCTGGGGCGACGCTCAAGTTGTCGAGGACGACCCTGAATTGATGAGCAAATTAGTGTTCGACGATTATCAGGGTAAACCAGAACGTGCGTTCATTTTTACCATTGAGGCCTGGGACTCCAATTGCCCACAACACATTATGCAACGCTGGTCCGAAGATGAAGTGGCCCCCCTAGTGGAAGCCATGAAGGGCCGTATCGAAAAGCTTGAGTTGGAAAACGATGCACTACGCGCGCAACTTGCTGATACCTAATCACGTACTGAACAGCGCGTAGACACCAACACTGAGCGCAGCAACGGCACAGATCGTCAGCGGCCAGCGCAGCTTTGGATACCAGGACGGCGCGCCTGATCTATTCACCGTCCGCAAATCAATCATCAAGACCAACACAAATGAAACGCTGAGCACGATCAATCCAGGTCCGAGCGGGAGCAGTAACGAACCCCAGGCAATCAATGCCGGGGTGACGTTCAATGACAGACGGTTGAACATCTGGCGCGGTGTGATGTCTGATGAAGATACGGCAAAGCCCCATTGGATGCCGCCCAGGAAAGACAGGATCACTGCGCCATAAGCCAATAATGCAATGAGTGCATCGTTGACCCAGGCCCCACTGCCCATCAGCGAAGCAGCGGCTAGGCCTATAAAGGGAATGACACCAAGTGCGCCAAGTTGTTTTGCAGCAGCGGGAATGGTGTTCGGCGCTTGATCGGTGTCGGCCATGGCTCAAATCCCTTTGGCGAGAATGTGATAAAATCGACTGTATAGCAGGACGCGCCTACGGCCGTAAAAGATCAATTTCAGCACCTGAAATAAGCTCTGAAGGCGTACATTCAATCGAAAAGAATTGATATTGGATGATCCAAGGGTTCACATTAGACGTACTTAATATACCACTCCATTTTAACTGAGGATTTAACATGCTTAAAATTATCACACTTTTTGCTGCTGTTATGATGTTCTCTGCCCCGGCGATGGCCGGAAGTTGCCCTGCAAAAATCGCGGTTATTGATGCTGCACTTGCATCAGGTTCAGCTAAGAACGCCGAAGCCGTGAAGAAAATGCGCGACGAAGGTGAAGCACTCCACAAATCAGGTGGTCATGCTGCCAGCGTTAAAATTCTGAAGGAAGCGATGAAACTGGCTGGCATGTAAGCCGTCGGTAAATAGAAACTCGACAGGCCTCGCGGATGTTGGGAAAAACTCGCTTCGTGAGGCCTTGATGAGGAGATGATATGACACGTCGCATTCCTCTATTTGCCTTCCTTTGTGCAATGCTTCCGGCAATGGCCGTAGCACAGTTGGCACCTGCCCCAGGCTTGTCTGCGGCGCGCGTCGTTGAAATTCAGGTTATGGCTTTGCAGCGAAATGATACGCCAAGTGTCGATGCTGGCATCGTTCAGACCTGGGCGTTTGCACATCCAAAAAACAAAAGTGCGACGGGGCCAATTGAACATTTTCAGTTAATGATAAAAGGGCCGAATTATAGCCCACTTCTCAATCATCATGATCATAAGATTGAATCGCTTGCCGAGGAAAAAGACCGTGCCGCATTTGCTGTGACGATCTTTCCGGCCGACGGCCCTGTCTTGGTTTATCAATGGGTGCTTGAACGTTTGCAGGATGGACCGAACGCAGGTGCCTGGATGACAACGATTGTCTCACCGCCCGCATCGGTTGGCCGGGCTGCGTAATCTCAGGTGGCTCTAGGCAGGCACCCATATAGATAAGTATTCGGCCACGACACAAGGCGTGTCATTACCTTCAATTTTGAACGCGTGCTTTGTGCGTGTAAAAAGCCCCGCATCCCGCATATCAGCCTCAATCAGCGTAATACGATCGCGAAGGCGAAAGCCGTCTCCGACTGGCATTGGTTTTAAGAATCGTACCCGATCAATGCCGTAGTTCAGCGCAAATTCACTATCGACGGGTCTTAGGTTGCATTGATCGATGGCGTGATTGATCAGACTTAAAATCAGAAAACCGTGTGCGACCGTGCCTCCGTAAGGGCTTTCTTCGCGTGCACGTGCGGGATCTGTGTGAAGCCAATGCGTATGGTGTGTAGCTTGGGCGAAGGCATCTACCCGCGCCTGATCAATAGCGATCCAGTCTGTGAGGCCAAGCGGCCCCGACCCAATTGCGAGAAGTTCGGCAATGGTGCGGGGCATGTTGATGCTTGAATCAGGCAGCTTTGATCGGCGTTCGGGTGATAAACGCGGTGTCTTCACCTTCAATACGGATAAGGCGGGTAGGTCCGTTGCGAAGCGGTGCATGGACATCGCCCACCTGATAAACGTGTGCATCACCAGCCTTCAATGCATAGGAACGTGTCTGTTCGACCAGGGCAGGTTCATCACCATCTGCTGGTTTTATAATTTTCCAATCGGTCATTTCAGTCTCGCCGTCGGCCTGGCCATAGATTGCCCACGTTGGTCCATGGTCGTGTGGGTTGCCGTCTTTTGGCCCCTGATAGACATGACCGCAGATGCAGAACTTCAGATCGGGGTCTTCAAAAAGGACGCGTCGCTCTTCATCACAATCTGGTGGCAGATAGGTTGCGACCATGTCCGGATACTGGAGCGCCTTGGCGACGTAAGTGCGAACTTCCTCAAGCTCAGCAGGACCGTTTCCTTTTGAGAGAGCATTTTTACAGTCGGCGGCAAATTCTTCGAGAGTGTAGGGCATGGGATGTATCCTCTGGATTGTCTTCGATGATTATTTTCGCAATTATAATTAAGTTTCTATCTGGCTGCATCCCTAGATTTCGCTCGGGCGTGCCGTTGGAACCTTTCGATACCAACAAGAAGTCTGTCTGACATCCCTTAGATGTATAACTTTATATAATAAAATCAATGATCAGGCCTTGCCGTCCCTATCTGTAGCGTGAGATTTTATGAGAGAATATTGAGAGGAGAAGCCTTTGAATGCGCTATCGCATGTTCGCGTTCTCGATTTAACCAACGTTTTGGCAGGGCCATTTTGTTGTCATCAATTGGCACATATGGGCGCAGATGTCATTAAAGTTGAGGTGCCGGGATCGGGCGATCTTGCACGGCAGTTGGGCGCTGACCCAGAGCTCAATGCGAAAAAAATGGGCATTTCGTTTTTGGCGCAGAATGCCGGTAAAAGATCGATCACGATTAATCTTAAAAGTGAAAGTGGCAAGCAAGTGTTCCGCGAACTGGTTAAGTCTGCGGATGTGGTTGTCGAGAATTTCCGCCCCGGCGTGATGGATCGCTTGGGCGTTGGGTTTGACGCATTGAAGGAAGATAACCCAAAACTGATTTACTGCGCGATTTCCGGATTTGGTCAGGACGGGCCGTATCGAAATCTCCCAGCGTATGACCAGATCGTGCAGGGTATGTCAGGCGTAATGAGTATTACTGGCGCACCTGAAACGGCACCATACCGGGTCGGATATCCGGTGGCGGATACAGTTGGTGGCATGACGGCCGCATTTACCGTCGCAGCAGCCTTAGCGTCACCAGACCGTAAGGCACAGATCATCGATGTCTCGATGTTGGAGTCAACCATGGCAACGATGGGCTGGGTGATTTCTAATTACCTTGTCGCAGGCATGACTCCAAAACCGATGGGAAATGAAAATTTTACGGCGAGCCCTTCGGGCACTTTCAAGACAGGTAATGGTTTATTGAACATTGCTGCGAACAAACAGGAGCAGTTTGAAGCTGTGTGTGATGTCATTGGCATGCCAGAACTGAAAACAGACTTGAGATTTAGCGAAAGACAAGGCCGACTCGATCATCGCCCAGAATTGACAGCCATCCTCGAAAAAGAATTTGCAAAACATTCTGCGAGCGAATGGCGGAAATGCTTTAATGATGCAGGCGTCCCTGTAGGTGAAGTCTTGTCAGTCCCTGATGCGTTGGCTCACCCACAAATTGCAGATCGCGGGATGATTGCAGAGTTCAAATATCCGCCAGGCGTTGGTCGCGATATCAAGTTAGTGCGGAGCGGATACAAAATTGACGGCGCGCCTGCAAAAGTTGATACGCCACCACCAACTCTCGGCCAACACACAGACGAGATACTTGGTGAGCTTGGTTATGATGCTGATGCCATCGCTGCATTAAAAGAGAATGCGGCTATATGATTGCCGACAAGCCACATTTAGAAATTGAAAAAATGTCAGATGTCGACGTGAAGGTATTGTTTTTGTAGATGCCCGCGTTGATACTTTTCTGGAGATTATGAGGAGGGAAATATGAGCATTGATTGGCAGGGCGTCTATCCGGCGCTGATGACAGAATTTAAGGCTGATGGCGCACTCGACCTAGAGGCGACGCAGCGCCATATCCAATCTTGCATGGATGCTGGTGTTGAGGGGCTCGTGATGCTTGGCACGCTAGGCGAGAATCCGTCACTGACCCAAGACGAAAAAGAGCAGGTTCTCCGCGCCGCTGTTGAAGCGACAGCTGGAAAAATTCCCGTACTCACAGGCGTTGCGGAATACACCACCGCGTTCGGGATCGAATTTATAAAACGAGCTGAGCGCGCCGGATGCGCAGGCCTGATGGCGCTGCCATGCATGGTCTATCAGCAAGATGCGACGGAAGCGGTCAATCATTTCCGCACGCTCGCAGCCGCGACCGATCTACCGATCATGATTTATAATAACCCTGTCGTCTATAAAGTGGATTTGAAGCCACAGGATTTTACGACCTTAAGCGATGTGGAAAACATCGTTGCGGTGAAGGAATCATCTCACGATAGTCGCCGCATCACCGATATGTTTAACGAAGTCGGAGATCGTTACACGATCTTCTGTGGCGTCGATGATCTGGTCCTCGAAAATACGTTGTTTGGGGCCAAGGGCTGGGTATGTGGGATGGCCAATTCGTTCCCGAAAGAAGCTGTCCGGTTATTCGAGTTGGCGCGTGCCGGTAAAGTCGACGAAGCATATGCGCTTTATAAATGGTTCATGCCGCTCCTTCACCTCGACGTTGATGTGAAGCTGGTGCAAATGATCAAGTTGGCCAATCAGATGACAGGTGAAGGATCAGAAACTGTTCGTGCGCCGCGCCTCGTATTAAGGGGTGCTGAGCGTGCGATGGTTGAAGCGGTCGTCAATCATGCCCTCGAAACGCGGCCAAGCCTCTAGGACTTAGATGAGCCACGACATCATTCATTCTGATCGTCATGTCACAGTGCTGGGCAATGGGATCATCGGACTCGCCACTGCGTACGCTCTAAAGAACAGAGGCTTTGCGGTCACTGTGATTGACCGGACGCGCGTAGATGAAGGCACCTCAACGGGCAACGCAGGTGCCATCGCCGTTGCGGAAATGATCCCGATTGCAGAACCTGGTTTATGGAAGCGCATCCCGGAAATGCTGCTCAATCCTTTGGGGCCGTTGTCCTTGAGAGTTGGTCATCTGCCGCACCTTGTTCCGTGGTTTTACCGGTTTATGCAGGCTTGCCGCCCCGAAGATCACAGGCGAGGTGTCGCAGCGATGGCTGCATTGTTGTCGCGTTCAATGTCCGCGCACCAGACCATGCTCGATGATCTAGATGCCAGACATATATTGGGCGAAGAAGGCACGTTATTCATCTATCGATCTGAAGAAGCCCGTGATGCAGAGACTCATCATTGGCAGTCTCGCGAAGAACATGGCGCAGATGTTTTTCCGTTGGACCGAAATGGTGTCTTACAGCATGAACCTGCCTTAGGCCCCGAAGCGCGCGCCGGATACTTCACGCCTGATTGGGCACACTATCGTGACCCCAAAGAACTCGTTGTGACGCTTGCGGATCATTTGCAGAAATGTGGCGTTACCTTTGAACAGGTCGACGTCGCATCTTTAGAAGTGTCGGATGGCAAGGTGTCGACCATTGTCGGACGTGAAGGTAGACGGATAAATGTCGAGCAGTTGGTCATTGCGGCCGGGGCATGGTCGGGGCGGCTTAGCAAACAATTGGGCGAGTCATTTCCGATTGAGGCAGACCGTGGATACAATACGACGCTGCCTAATCCAGGCGTTGATATACGCACCATGATTACGTTCGCCGAAGATAATTTTGTCATGACGCCGATGCAAATGGGCCTGAGAATTGGCGGCTCAGTTGAGATGGGTGGGCTTGATGCCGAGCCAAATTACGCGCGCTCAAAGGCGCTGCTAAAACTTGCACAGCGATATCTTCCGGATCTAAATACTGAAGGCGGCACGGAATGGATGGGGCATCGACCCGGCACACCAAATTCTGTCCCGGTGATTTCACCGTCAGTGCAGGCAAGGAATGTTCATTACGCATTTGGTCACGGACATTTAGGTTTGAGTATGTCGGTTGTTACCGGAGACTTAATTGCGGATATGATATCTGGTAAAGACCCAGACATTGATATGACGCCATACCGTATTGACCGTTACCGCTAAAGAAGAGGTAAACATGACTCGCCATACATTCGTTTGTGTTGATGGACATACTTGCGGCAATCCGGTGCGAATGGTGACCAATGGCGCGCCGATGCTGGACGGTGATACGATGATTGAGCGACGCAAACATTTCATGTCGGAATACGATTGGGTCCGCACAGCTTTGATGTTTGAGCCGCGCGGTCATGATGTGATGTCGGGCTCGATCTTGTATCCGCCCACGCGCGACGATTGCGATGTCGCCATTCTTTATATTGAAGTGTCTGGCTGCCTGCCGATGTGCGGTCACGGCACCATTGGCACGGTTACATTTATGATCGAGCGTGGCCTTGTTGTGCCTAAGACAACGGGCCTGGTGCGTCTTGATACGCCTGCTGGTGTCGTCGAAGCGACGTACGAAATGAATGGTGAACATGTCGACAATGTGCGCATTCGCAATGTGCCATGCTTCCTGGTTGATACAGACCTTGAGGTAGAGGTGCCTGAGCTGGGCACACTTCGTTTTGATGTTTCTTACGGTGGAAATTTTTATGCGATTATCGAAGCTCAGGACAATATGCGAGACATGGCAGATTTGACGCCTGGCGATATTCAGCGTCTGAGCCCAGTCGTGCGTAACCAGATCAATGAAAAATATGACGTCGTGCATCCAGAACAACCGCTCATCCACGGTGTTTCTCATATCATGTGGACCGGTGCGCCAACTCAAGACGAGGCGGATGGCCGGAATGCGGTATTCTATGGTGATAAAGCGATTGATCGCTCGCCCTGTGGAACTGGCACGTCAGCCAGGTTGGCGCAGCGTCATGCCAAAGGATTGCTGAGCGTTGGCGATCACTATGTGCACGAGAGTATTATCGGCTCACTATTTGATGGGAAGGTCGAGGCCGAAACGACCGTCGCCGGCAAACCCGCGATTGTGCCGTCGATTGCCGGATGGGCACGCATTCATGGGCTCAACACAATTTTTGTTGATGACCGAGACCCGTTTCAGCACGGCTTCATGCTGAAATAAGAATTTTCAGAGCTCTATCTTCAGGTTTTTATATGCGCTGGCTTGCCGTCGACCCCCTTATAAAGCACGCCCTGACGTAGCTCTAAGATACGGTCATGTTCCGCGATTGCAGCTGTGTCCATATCAGCCTCGGGCGGGGTTTCATGAATAAAATTACCTTCGGTATCTTCACCGCGGACCAGCCAGGCACTATCGCCGTCGGCGTTGATTTGTTTTACGTCAGGCGTGATGTAACGAATGGCAACTGCGATGCGACGATGATTTGACTGGTTCGGCGCAGAGGCATGCACGGTGCGAATGTTATGTAGTGAAATTTCGCCGGGCGCGATCTCAAGATATACGGCGTCTTTCTCATCAACATCCACATCAATTTCCTGCCCGCGCGTCAAAAGATTTTCCTTGGCGAGTGTGTCGCGGTGCGCGACCTGTTCCCATTTGTGTGTTCCCGGCATCATCTTCATGCACCCGGATTGCTTGTTCGCAGGAGACAGTGCGATCCATGCTGTTGTCACATTCGGCTTTGATAAGCCCCAGTACGTACTGTCTTGATGCCATGAAACAAACGACGGCGACTGCGCATCTTTAACGAATAGGCTCAATCCCCAAACCATCAAGTTCGGCCCCATCACATCTTCAACGGCATCCAGTATCTTTGGATGACGACCCAAATCACGGGCCCAGGTTTGTAAAAGATAGAGTTTCTGGCCCTTGGACATTTCATACCAGCCTTCGTGCGCGGCCTCATAAGCCTCAAACTTGGCACGGAACATTGCCGTTTCATCTGCATTCAGGCAGGGGATCGGCGCGAAGAAACCATCGCGGTGATACTCATTGATCTGATCTTCGCTTAGGGCTTTTGGCATACATTCCTCCATGAGATTTTCCCAACATATACATGTTTGGGTTATCCAATGAGTATTAATTAATATAAATATTACTTATACTAAGATGTCGATACTTTACACGTTGGATTTTCAAAAGGATTGTTGAATGGTATGGCCAAAAGGGCTCGATATAAGGGCATTGAACGTTTTTACTGAAACAGCACGATCTGGAAATATGGCGGAAGCGGCGCGACTCCTTGGGATGACGCAGCCGGCGGTTTCTCAATATATAAGTAAAATAGAAGAAGCGCTGGGAACGAAATTGTTGGATAGACGATTGCGTCCGGCTCGCTTGACCCCAGCTGGTGAAGTGTTACGCGATCGAGCCGAAGCGTTGATTTCGTCTGCGGAACTTGCCATGGCGGCGGTCCGAAATGTCGGCGAACAGCCCCTCGCAGAATTGCGCATTGCTGTTCCAAATTCAATAGCCGCGACGTTAACGCCCTGGCTGTATGAGCATGTGCATCGTGATATGCGACCGGGAAACTTCTCTCTTCGCGCGGGCCAAGCATTCGATCGGGTGCGTGCCCTCATTGAGCGCGAGGTTGATCTGATCATTACCTCTGAGGTCTCAGAAAGTATTACTGGTGTCGAGCAGTTTGAACTTTTTCGTGAGGGCACAGTTTTGATGCTGCCGCCCAAATATAAAGGCGACCCGTCGTCGCTTCCAGAATTGCTAGATGAACTGCCTTTGATCAGATTCACAGGGCACAATGCTGTCGGGCAATTGGTAGATCGGCATTTGCGGCGCCTTCGATTATCGCCACCTCGAGTGGCAGAATTCGATACAGCGCAATCTGTCTCAGCGATGGTTTCAGCTGGACATGGATTTGCGATCGCAACTCCGATGTGTGTGCTTGAGGGGGCTTCCGTGGGGCACGACGTCAGAGCCTGTGCCATGCCTGGACCAAGTGTTTCCAGAACTTTATATCTTTTGGCGAGAAGCCGTGAGCTTGGCTCCCAGGCTGAGATGTTTGCATCGATTTGCCGCCGCGTCTTACACGACAATGTGGCACCTATGGTGGCAAATCGGATGCCCTGGTTAGGCGATGGATTTCAAGTGCTCGAGGATGTAGCGATTTCGAATGGAGAGACATAGATGACAACAATGCGTGCTGCCGTGATGCGGGCAGTGAACAAGCCGTTGACGATAGAAACGGTTGAGCTTGGGCCCGTGAAATCTGATGACGTATTGGTTAAAATAACGGCGGCGAGTATTTGTCATACCGACCTGGAGGTATTGGAAGGGCAGTTAAAATATCCCCTTCCAATGATCTTGGGACACGAGGCGGCGGGCACGATAAGCGCGGTTGGGGCTGGCGTGATAAATTTGAAGATTGGTGATCCCGTCGCGCTGCACTGGAACCCGCATTGTGGGCATTGTTATTACTGTGATCATGAGCAGCCAATCCTTTGTGCTCCTTATACGAAGAACCGAGCTGCCGGGCGTCATTTTGATGGCGATTATCGTCACACGGCGAATGGTGATCCTGTGCACATGCTGATGTATCTTGGTGGGTTTGCGGAATATGCAATTGTACCTGCGCAATCGGCCGTAAAGATGCCAGAAGATATGCCACTTGATCGCGCGTGTTTGTTGGGCTGTGGCGTGATGACGGGATTTGGCGCAGCGACTAATATTGCCAAGCCCGGGTTTGGAGAGACGGCCGTTGTCATCGGATGTGGTGCGATTGGACTATCAGCCGTTCAAGGGGCGCGAATGAGTGGTGCTGGGCGAATTGTTGCGTTGGATTTTGATGACAAAAAATTGGAAATCGCAAAGGCCGTTGGCGCGACCGATATCATCAATCCAAAAACCAGTGACGCCATTGCTTTTGTCAAAGAGCTGACATCAGGGCGCGGCGGAGATGTCATCTATGAATGTGCAGGGTCCGAACGTGCATTTCAAAACTCGGTCAAACTTTGCCGCACGGGCGGTCAGGTGGTCTGGTTAGGCAAAGTAAACGTGGATCAGGACGTGAGCTTTAAATGGGGCACATTAATGGGAGAGCGAAAGATTGTTCGCTCATCATATGGAGGTGCCAGACCGGCACAGGATTTTCCGGCAATGGCGCATGCCTACCTCGACGGTGAATTAAAATTGGACGATATGATCACTGGTCGGATTAGTCTGGACGAGATTAATGACGGCTTTGACTTGCTCCGTGAGGGTAAGGCTATTCGCACTGTCATTATGTTCTAAGGGCATAATACTCGGATAGAAAAAGAGGCAGGCCTAAGCCCGCCTCTTTGGGTCGCGTTCGGCGGGGGGGAGCCGTTCGCAATTACGTAGAATTATGATCTTATATTGCAAATAACTATAATCGTTTGATTTTATATTAATGATAGGAAGCATCAATCATTAAGGGTGTCGTTGAGCACCACCAAAATGGCGTTTGTGGATGAACCCTATTCCGTTTTGAGATAGCGACACTGGGTTGCCCAAGGTCATGCTGATTGCCTTATCAGTCTTGCTTTCAAAGGGAATTTATTATGAAAGAACATGTTCAAGCTGCCGTGATCGGTGGTGGTGTCGTTGGATGTAGTGTTCTCTATCACCTCACCAAGTTAGGCTGGAAAGACGTCTGTTTGATAGAGCGTTCAGAACTCACTTCAGGATCTACGTGGCATGCAGCAGGTGGCTTTCATACGATCAATGGCGACCCAAACGTGGCCAAGCTGCAGGATTATACAATCCGACTATATAAAGAAATCGAGGAGGTCTCCGGGCAATCCATTGGTCTTCATATGACGGGTGGTGTGATGTTGGCAGGCACGCCAGAGCGCGTTGATTTCCTCAAGATGGCACGCGCTAAAGGTCGTTATCTTGGCATGGAAGGGATGGAGATGATCTCCGTCGACGAAGCGGCTGAGTTATTTCCATTGATGGATAAATCAAAATTTGTTGGTGCGATGTATAGCCCGGATGAAGGACACCTTGATCCATCTGGTACGACACACGCCTACGCCAAGGCGGCGCGGATGCAGGGCGCAGAAATTTATCTCAGAAACCGGGTCGTTGATCTACAACACCGTCCTGATGGGACTTGGGACGTTGTGACGGAACAAGGAACGATCCACGCGGATCACGTGGTCAATGCAGGTGGGCTTTGGGCACGGGAATGCGGACGCATGGTTGGTCTCGAACTACCTGTGATGGCCATGGAGCATCAATATATTCTTACTGAG
>WASW01087393.1_pt1 | contig 16904 bp, 15 predicted proteins | sample 5698521 | NCBI WGS metagenome assembly WASW01 (sample SAMN11175560, study PRJNA528189) | sponge metagenome | isolation source: marine sponge | host: Leucetta | place: Antarctica: Western Antarctic Peninsula, King George Island | collected 2013-01
TTCATTTCTAAAATTTGATTCAACTCATCATCGTTATTGCTCCCGGTGATGATCAAGTCAAACAATTGACTTTTCTCAAATTCCGCTAATTCCTGTTCATTGCCACGAAATAAGAGGATGGCGTAATCCGGTTTTTCTTTTTGTAACTGCTGGCGTAAATTTTCGGTGAATTGCGGACTCACCGGAAAAACAACCGGTTCTTCATTCTTATTTTGGTAAATTTGAGTGGGAGATAGATAGCCCCAAATCCCCACTTTTTTTCCGCTAATTGTCGCAAAATGCGATTTTTTGATCGGCCAATCCGCACGAAGATTGGTGACAAAGTAAGGGAGTTTTTGATCCAACAAAGAACGCTCATATAACAATTCATTCGGCCCGATTAAAATCGCTAAAGGCTCAAGGTCATTCAGAGCTTTTTGAATCAAGTTAACTTTCAAGCGGCCTTGTTCTGACGGCACCGGGAAATTATTCCCCAAATCGAGATAAACCACAGGAGATTGGGAGGCTCGCCTCTGTTTCAAGTAAGTCGCACGCCTCAGCAATCCGCCCATATCCCCATCAGGGCTACAGCCACAGGGTTTGATTTCCCCCCGTAGATCGCCTGTCGCACTCAACCAGAATGCGGGATCCGTTGCCGCATTTGCATTCCCTGGCTTGCTACTGAAGCAAACTCCAAGTAAAATACTGCTCAGCAAAAGCGTCTCTTTCCAACGAAGTTTGAATCGTGTTTTCAAAGTCGTGAAAGCCAGCGGTGGTTTATTTTTTGGGATCGACATCATTTTTAAGTATTTTTGTGTTAAGATTAAGTCAGAGCAAACTGCGAATGGAGACGATTTGCGTTTGGAAAGATGGATAAAATCATATCGGCAGAATGCCGCAAGGTCAAATAAAAATTACAAGCAAGACACATGAATTTTTTCAGAATCGCTCTCTCACCACTCTCTTCAAAGAAAACCATTTTCTGAGGATAAATTTTAAAATGGCTTATGATCCAGTCCGCTTTTTGGTTGTGCGGGATTTTTTGAAATTCAAAAAGACGGCTCACTGGCCAGAGCAACCTCCTGCTCAATTAACGAGTGACAAGGACCGCCGTTTCTATTTTCATCTCTTGCAGGGGATGATTCGGCATCAGCGTTTATTAGAAACCGAAATCCGCAAAAGGGCCACCAAACCTTTCCATAAATTGCAAAACACGGTCATTGGGATTCTTTCTCTGGGGATCTATCAGCTTTTTTTCATGGACAAAGTGCCGGCTCATGCCAGCATTTACGAAACCGTCGAGTTGGCGATTCCCTTTCGGGTTCCTCGACAAAAAGGCTTGATCAATGCCATTTTACGAAACTTGCAACGAGATCCGGAAAAAGAGCGCATTTTAGAAAATTATCCCTTGCCAGTCCGAACTTCTCATCAGGATTGGATGGTCGAAAAATGGCAAAAATCGTATTCGGAAAGAGACGTCGAATTGATTTGTGAGGCCAATAATATTTTTGAAGGAATTACGATTCGTGCCATGAAACCTTGGAGCAGTGAACAACTCCAACAAACGTTACAAGAGGAAGGGATTGAAAGCAGACCTCATCCGATTGTTGGTCAAGCACTGATCGTGGAAAATGCTTCGGATTTGCTCCGTTGTTCTGCTTTCCATCAAGGGGCGTTTTATGTTCAGGACAGCTCCTCTCAAATCTTTTTAGAATTGACCGCCTCCCTCTGGAAAGGGGATGTGTTGGATGTCTGTGCGGCTCCTGGAGGAAAAGCACTCCAAATTTTGGAGGCCCCTCAGCTGCGACACGTTCTCATCAATGACGTTTCCTGGAACCGTTTAACTCAGCTGCGCCAAAATGTTGAACGGTTGAGATTAAACATGTCCCAATTGATCATTTCAGACGGACGGCGGCTTCCTTTTTTATCACTATTTGATGCGATTTTGCTGGATGTCCCGTGTTCTGCGACAGGAACCATTCGTAAAAACCCTGACCTGAAATGGATTCCGTCGCCAGAAAAATTACTCGCTCAAACGTCCCTGCAACGCCAATTATTGGATCACGCAAAAACTCATTTAAAACCTGGCGGAGTTTTGATTTATGCCACCTGTTCGTTGGAAGTTGAAGAAAATGAACTCCAGATTGAGCAATTTTTAGAAAAAAACCCCGATTTTATGATGTTGCCATTCAACCAAGTATCCCGTGTTCCTCAAGCCTATTTGCCCTATTTAACGAAAGAAGGGTACTTCCGGCCTCTTCCTTCAATTAGCATGATGGGGTTTTTTGCGGCAGTATTATTGCATAGAGCAGGGTAAATGTGGAACAATTTCACTTGACTTCCTAGTAAAAAACCACTAGAAAAACCCTTTTTTGAAAGCAACCCCAGCACTAGGAATCTAGTTTAGAGAATTTTTTATAAAAAATTAGGAATTGTTGGAATCAAGCGATTCTTTTTACAGAAATGATCATTGAGGTCAGGAGAATAGACTATGGAAGAAATCAAGACTATGTTGCTGAAAGAAAAGAAGAAGCTGATCGAAAAAATTCGCAAAAGCCAAGAACAAACCATTGCTGAGCATGAAATTGGGGATGAAATCGACAGCTCTGTGGAAGAGCAAGAGCGTAAGTTGACGACGCTTTTACAGGATCGTGAACGAGAAAAATTGGAAAAAATAGAAGAAGCGCTTGTTCGCATTGAAAACGACAATTATGGGGAATGTGAAGAATGTGGGGAACCCATCTCCAAAAAGCGTTTGATGATTGTGCCGTTTGCCAAATTCTGCATCAATTGCCAACAGGAAGAGGAACGTGTCAGAGAGATCACGACCCATGAGGAACCAGAGGGTTCTCTCCGCTATATAGAAGATTAAGTCCATCCACATGACAACACGGCTCCGGAAACAAACAACCCGTCAGCGTTTTCGGAAGCCGAACGCTGTCACAAAGAAGATCTGGAGGCGCTGTGGCAAATCTGCTGAGTTATGACGCTTCACAATTATTGGCCTTCATTCTGATCGTCGTCAGAATCAGTGGGATTGTCGCAACCACTCCGATTTTTGGTGACGCCAATATCCCTGTTCAGATCAAAACTGTCATCATTTTCGTTTTTTCCTTGATCCTCGCTCCCTTTATCCCTCCTTTTTCGGTTCCTCTCGACAATGTCTCATTTTATTTGCTGTTGGTCGCTGGAGAGTTGTTGATTGGCTTGGTGTTGGGCCTGGTTGGTCAATTTTTATTTGCTGCGATTCAACTGGCCGGAGAAATAGCGGGATTGCAGATGGGGCTGGGGATGGCCAATGTCATGGATCCTCAATCTCAGCAGCAAACTTCGGTCATTGCTCAAATAGAATATGCGCTCGCGGGTTTAATCTTCCTCGCAATGGACGCTCACCATGTGGTCATCAACGCGATGGTGCATAGTTACACGCTCCTCACTCCAGGAAACGTGGAGTTGGGAGCCAAACTAGCCCAACAAATCATGGTTTTGTCGGCGGGAACATTCGTGCTCGGATTTCAGTTGGGCGCGCCTTTGATCATCGCCCTTTTTATCGCCAATATCATCATGGGATTCATGGCACGAGCGGTTCCTCAGATGAATATTTTTGTCGTCGGATTTCCTTTTTCAATTTTTTTAGGATTTATTTTGCTCTCGACAGGGATTCCCTTTTTCATCCATGCCTTGAGGATTCTTTTTGAACTCTTTGATAATCAAATCGTCACGGTGCTCAATTTATTGAAGGCTCCCTAGTATCGTTCGGGATTCCTCAAGATTTGTGTTAGAATCAAAAAATCAGTGATGGCGCTCTCAGTGATTTTTTAAATTCAATCTTTGACAGAAGGACGTGTTATGGCAGAACAGGAAGGACAGGAAAAGAGTGAGGATCCTTCCGACAAACGGAGGGAAGATTCGAGAAAAGAAGGGCAAGTGGCATTCAGTAAAGAAGCCAGCTCTGCCGCAATCCTGGCAGGGGTTGGGCTGATTTTTTACGCCATGAGTGCTTTGATTTTAAAAAGAAGTGAAGCGTTTTTCATCAACTCGCTGACCCATCTGGTCCTGCCAGATGATTTCACGGTTTCCATTGTTTCTCAGATTTTTCGCCAGGTTTTGGATTTTTCACTGCCGATCTTTTTACCCTTTGCCCTGATGGCAATCTTGATGGGAATTTTGTCGTCCGTCTTCCAAGTTGGTTTCCGCCCGACCATCAAACCCTTGCAACCCAAAATGAACAAAATCAGCCCACTGAGTGGACTCAAACGCTTGTTTTCATCGCAGGGATTGGCAGAATTGTTCAAGAGTTTATTCAAGTTATTTGTGCTCGGTTACATTGGCTACATCACTTTCGAGGCTGAACTGGAAGCATTGGTGGGGTTGTCTCTCGTCTCCACCGAATCTATTATAAATTACAATTTTACAGTGGTGGCCAAAGTCACCGGAAAAATTATCCTCTCTCTCGTCGTCTTGGCGGTGATGGATTATTTTTATCAACGGTGGCTGAACGAGCAGAAGATGAAGATGACGAAACAAGAGGTCAAAGATGAAATGAAACAAAGCGAAGGGGATCCTCAACTCAAAAGCAGAGTCCGTCAGATCCAACGGGAAATGTCACGTGCTCGCATGATGCAGGAAGTCCCGCAGGCGGATGCGATTGTCACCAATCCGACTCATTTTGCGGTGGCCATTCGTTATGATCGTGAAACCATGATGGCGCCTCAGATAACAGCAAAAGGAGCCGATTTTCTTGCCTTCCGGATGCGCACTGTCGCCAAAGAAAATAATGTTCCTGTCCTCGAACGCCCCGCTTTGGCTCGTGAATTGTATCGAGATGTGGAAATAGGGGAAACCATTCCGGATCGATTCTACAAAACCATCGCTGAAATCCTTGCTTATGTTTACCGCATCAGGAAAAAACGGCGCTCTACCTGATTTGCCTAGAGTCCATCCTTATCCATCAAAATACCTCTATAGGGAAATTTATTCCTAGTAACTCGTCTCTGAAAGACCCCCGCCCTCTTTTGCAAGAGAAGGTCGGTACGCTGCTCGGTTCTGCGTAAAGGGAAAAACGGAACTTTTTTTGGAAAACAAAGGTAACGTGGCAGTACAAACAGATCTTTCAATCGGAGGCCTGACAAAAAATTCGGATTTCCTCCTGGCGGCAGGAGTGATTGGGATCTTGTTGATCATGGTGCTTCCTTTACCGGAACTGATCATTGACCTCTTGCTGGCAATGAGCATCACGATGGGAGTCTTGATTTTATTTGTCGCACTTTTCACAAACAATGCGCTCGAATTTTCCTCCTTCCCCACCGTGCTTCTGATTTCGACGCTCTTCCGCCTCTCTTTGAATGTGGCCTCGACTCGCCTCATTCTCCTCAATGGAAACCAAGGCCCCCAAGCCGCAGGTTCTGTGATCAATGCCTTTGGCGATTTTGTAGCGGGAGGGAATCAGATTGTGGGGATTATTATCTTTTTGATCCTCGTTTTGATCAATTTCATCGTGATCACTAAAGGAGCCGGGCGGATTGCAGAAGTCGCCGCTCGTTTCACTTTGGATGGAATGCCCGGAAAGCAAATGGCCATTGATGCCGATTTGAATGCCGGCTTGGTCGATGAACAGCAAGCCAAAAAACGCCGCTCCCAAGTTCAAAGGGAAGCGGATTTTTACGGGGCGATGGACGGAGCCAGTAAGTTTGTTCGAGGAGATTCCATTGCTGGTTTGATCATCAGCGCGATCAATATTGTCGGAGGTCTCTTAGTGGGGACCACCCAATTCGGCATGTCGGCTGGAGATGCGTTTGGCACCTACACGACATTGACCATCGGAGATGGCTTGGTCTCTCAAATCCCTGCGTTGATCATTTCTGTGGCGGCTGGTATGGTGGTGACTAAAGCCTCGGCAGAAAATAAACTCTCAATTGATCTCCAAAAGCAGGTATTCAACAATGTCCAGGCCCTGTTTGTTGCCAGCATCGTTCTGTTGGCCTTTGCAATCGTTCCAGGATTGCCCACGGTTCCCTTTTTGGCTTTAGCGATTGCCACCGGAGCAATGGCTTATTCCGCCAGGCGATACAATCAGCGGAATGAGAAGGAACAGATCGTCATGGAAGAGGTGGAAGCCCAGCAAAAAATTGATGAAGAACCGGAAGATATTGCCTCTTTATTGCCCATTGATGTATTTGGCCTGGAACTTGGATATGGGCTAATACCTCTTGTTGACGAAGAACAGGATGGTGAACTCTTGAAACGCGTCAAATCCATTCGGCGGCAAATGGCCTTGGATTTTGGATTTATTGTACCGCCCTTGCACATTAAGGATAATTTGGAATTAACACCTGGAGAATATTCGATTACCATTAAAGGGATTGAAGTCGGACGGAGTGAATTGATGGTGGGGCAATATCTGGCAATGAAAACCGGTGAGGTCGATGAAGAGATTGCTGGAGTAGATACCGTCGAACCCGCATTTGGGCTTCCAGCGATGTGGATCACCCCGGAAGATGAAGAACGCGCCCAGTTTGCCGGATACACGGTTGTTGATATTCCAACTGTTTTGGCGACCCATGTGACTGAAATCTTGAAAAATTACGCACACGAATTTTTGGGCCGCCAAGAAACTCAACGCCTGCTGGACAATTTCGCACAAAACGAACCTAAAGTAGTCGAAGAATTGGTGCCCGGTCTGCTCTCTCTCGGAGTGGTTCAAAAAGTCTTACAAAACTTATTGCGGGAACGCGTTTCTGTTCGGGATTTACACACGACTTTAGAAATACTAGCAGATATGGCACCGCTCACCAAAGATCCAGATCTTTTGACAGAGTATGCTCGCCAAGCGATGGCGCGTCCCATCACTCGGCAATATCAAACCCCTGATGGTCAGCTCCCGCTGATCACAATGAGTCAGGAGCTTGAAGATCAAATTGCTCATGCCATTCAAGATACGGGACATGGCACTTATCTAGGATTGGACCCTGAAACGGCCCAACTCATTATCAATAAAATTGAAGGACTGTTGGAGCCATTCGCCCTCAATAATTATCAGCCGATTCTGCTCTCTTCACCCTTGATTCGTCCCCATGTCAAAAAGCTGACAGAACGTTTTATTCCCAATTTAGTCGTCCTCTCCCACAATGAAATTACAGCCGATGTTCGCATTGAAAGCATGGGGGTCGTTGAGTAAAGCAGGACGATCTGAGGACATTTTTTAGAAACCAATACCATGAATCTTAAACGATACCGTGTCAACAATATCCAAGAAGCGCTTCAACAAATTAAAAAAGATCTGGGGCCGGATGCCATCATCGTCTCCACTCGTCAGGTCAAAGACGGCGGCGGGACTTTTGGCCTTTTTGGAAAGAGCATGCTAGAAGTTACGGCTGCCCGTGACGAAACTGCGAAAAAAGTGCCGCTTCCCCTTTCTCCTAGAAAAAATGATAGCGCCGCTTCTCGTTACGGAGTGCCGGATACCCCCCTTGTCGCCAAACCAGTCGTTGCTCGGGAAACCCTCCGCAAGAATCAGGAAGAAGTGCAACACATGCTCTTGCCGATACGTCAGGAAATTCAGGAACTGAAAGACATTATTGTCAGTATGAAGAGTCAACCTTCCCGTGCAAACCATGCCACCACGCAGCTCCATCATGAATTATCGGAAGTGCGCACGATGGTTCAGGGCTTGGCCGCTCAGTCCAGTCAGTTGCGGAATGAAGAATTGTCTGAAAACCTCGTGGTGTTGTTTCAGCAAATGGTTTTCAATGGATTGGAAGAAAAATTTGCGCAGCGCTTGATTCAAGAAGCGAAAAAAAGTATTCCTGCTGAAGAATTGAATAATTTTCCTTATGTGAAAATTTTTATTGCGCGGATGTTGATGAAGATTGTGAAAGTTTCCAATGGGATTCAAAAAGAAGGCACCAAACAAAAAATCATCACTTTGATTGGCCCAACCGGAGTCGGAAAAACCACCACAATCGCAAAAATTGCTTCGGAACAAGTCTTAAAATATAAACGCAAAGTTGCCCTGATCACGATTGATACTTTTCGGATTGGAGCCATTGAGCAACTGCGCTCCTACGCAAAGATCATGAATGTTCCCTTAGAAGTCACTTCCCATAAATCAGAACTGAATCAAGCCATCGAAAAATTTTCAGCTGCTGATGTGATTTTGATTGATACTGGTGGCCGTTCACAACGCGATGAAGCACAGATGTATGAATTGCAGGAATTGCTGGAAAATAATCACAAACGCATTGAAAACTTGCTCGTTTTAAGCACCACGACTAAAGATCATGAAGTTTCTGAAATCACTCGAAAATTCGGAGAACTGCGGATTGATGGCGTGATCTTTACAAAACTAGACGAAAGCACCACCTATGGGTGCATCTTCAATCATGTGATTCGTTTTAAAAAACCGATTGCTTTTTTAACCACCGGTCAAAAAGTTCCTGAAGATATTGAAATCGCTACCAAAGAGCGTTTGGTAGACCTTTTACTGAATATTGCAGGAAATTGAGTCTCTCACGTTTTCAACTTCGGACACAGGAATGACAGTGGATCAGGCCAGTACATTACGTCGACTTGTAAATAAAGATCCCCGTGCGAAACAGGCACAATCCGATCAAAAAAAGAAACGCCGGGTCCGTGTGATCAGCATCACCAGCGGCAAAGGTGGGGTGGGCAAAACCAATGTGACGATCAATTTAGCCTATGCCCTTGCTTCGTTAGGGCGCCGAGTCTTCATTTTAGATGCGGATCTGGGGTTGGCCAATATTGATGTGCTCTTGAATATCTCTCCTCCTTTCAACATTGAGCATGTGCTTTCAGGAGAAAAAAACATCAATGATATTATCGTCGATGGGCCTGCGAATATCCGTATTTTACCAGCCAGTTCGGGATTGAGTGAATTGGCGGAGCTGGATCGCGATGAACAGGTGAAACTTTTTCGCAAACTGGGGGAGATCAAGCAAACGATGGATTATTTGTTTGTTGACACTGGCGCCGGAATCGCATCCAATGTTTTGCGGTTCAATGCCACGGCTGATGAAATTATGCTGATTGCGACTCCAGAACCAACTTCCATGACGGATGCTTATTCTGTGATCAAAATTTTGGCAACCAAATACCATATCCGTAAATTCAATTTGATCACAAATGCGGTGGAATCCGAAAAAGAAGCGCTTGCGGTTTATGAGCGTCTCAACAAAGTGGTGCATGATTTTTTACAAATCAAACTCAATTATATTGGGTTTGTCTATAAAGATCCCATGCTCACCAAAGCCGTTCGGATGCAAAAGCCCTTGTTGGAAGTTTATCCCAAATCCCCGGCGGGGAAATGCTTCACCGTCCTGGCCAGAAAATTAGACCAAAATGCCAGTACACTGCCGGCTTTGGATTTGAATGAGCCCCAATCCGGGTTTTGGGATCGGTTGCTGCATTGGAAACGAAAACGATAAATCACGGTATGAAACAAATACCCTCGGAGAGGTTGTGAACCCTAATCCTTACGCGCAACAAGCTCAAAAAAGTAGAGAAGATCTAGTGCTCGAAAATGCGCATTTGATCAAGCGTATTGTCAGCAGGATGTCCGCTCGTCTTCCAGCAGAAGTCGACAAAGATGAACTGTATCAAGCCGGATCTTTGGGACTGTTGGACGCGATTGATAAATTCGACCCCAGTAAAGAAGTTCAATTTAAAACATATGCCGAATTTCGCATCAAAGGGGCCATTATTGATGAACTCCGCGCGATGGATTGGATCCCCCGTTCCGTTCGTAGCGCAGCCACTCAAATGGAACAAGCCTACACTGTCTTGAGTAATAAATTAGGGAGAGAACCGACTGATGCGGAAATGGCAAATGAAATGGAGATGTCTTTAAAAGACTATCACAAATTTCTCGCCAAATCCCGCCCCATTCCGCTTGTTTCCATAGACAATTACGGGAAAGCCAGAGAAGATGATTCTCAAAATATGTTGGACATGATCGAAGATCCAGATGTTGAAGACCCCTTCGCGACCTTCTCCTCAGGAGAAATGAAAGGGAAATTGGCCGAGGCGATCAAAATCCTTCCGGAACAGGAACAATTGATCTTGTCGTTGTATTATATGGAAGAGATGAACTTGAAAGAAATCGGAGAAATTTTAGGTGTTTCCGAATCCCGAGTCTCCCAAATCCGCACCAAAGTTATCGTCAAACTCAGAGTCGTCCTCAAGTCTGTGATTGCCAAATAACCGCCTCTACAAAAAGCCCAGCAGAATTTATTTACAAAAAAGTTTTAATACATTTCAAGCAATCCCTGCTCGAAATCTTCGTGAGCCGGAACAAGTGATTGGCTTGAGACAAAGACGTTTGCTTTTTTTTCCGAGATTCCCTTGCCACTCTTTGAAGAGAAAAATCTGATTCCCAAAATGAACGATTTCCGCTAACTGATGAAGGGAAAAATTTTATGGAAACCAAAATCGTCGATGCCGAGAAAAAAATGAGCGCGATCTCTGTCTCTGGAGATTTAGACGGAAGTGCCGCCCCTAAACTTTTAAAAGAAATCGAAGATTTGATTGAGCAAGGAACCAAGGCTGTTATTCTAGATTTCACAGAAATTGAATTTATTTCCAGTTCCGGGATCGGAGTCATTGCTGTTTCCAGTAAAGATCTTTCTCAAAGACACGGAGATTTGCGCGTGGTTTGTGACAATAAAAAAGTATTATCTCTCTTTGATCTTACCAACCTCAGCAAAGTCGTAACGGTTTATAAAACCCTGGAGGCGGCAATTGCGGCTACATAGCGGACAGCTTTCTTTAAATCCATTCCAAATTCCTGCTAATGCTTAGGACGATCAGAAACCACTATTACCGACTCACGGATTTGTTCTCGAATCATTTCATTCGTGACATCTTCATTCAGGATGATACTCCCTTTTTGAACATAGCGTGGTGGTAAATTGCATAACGTCAAAGCAAAAATGTCTTCAATGTCCAAAGTGTCTGGGCTGAAATCCAACTCAAAGGTTTTCAGCACTTCCGGCATCAGCGCAATCACTCGTAATTCGTTTTTATTCCGAATTTTTACCAATGAGACACCGTCAACACTATATTTATCTTCCATGAAACCTCTTCCTGAAAAGTCACTACTGTTTTAAAAGATGGCACTTCAATCTTCTGAAAGCCTTATTATCAGACAAATGGATTTTAAGGAAAATGACAAGATCATTACATTTTTAACCCGAAACGAGGGCAAAAAAGCCGGTATCCTCAAAGGGTCAAAAAAACTCCGTTCTGAAAATGTTGGCATTTCAGAACCTTTCACTCATGTGGATATATTTTATCTGGAAAAAGCCAGCACCGAACTGGTTCAGATTCGAAAATTTAACCTCATTGAGAGTTTTTATCCGATCCGCCAAGGCTATCATAAAATTTTATATGCGACCTATTTTACCGAATTGATCCATCTTTGTGTGATTGATCCCCAAGATTCTCCTCATTTTTTCGCATTGCTCTTGTCTGCCTTACAAACCCTACAACATACGCCCTCTTTGGCGCAAATCAAAATTTTATTTGAGAAAAATTTATTTGTTATCCTCGGAATTTCACCGAATTTGGAGCAATGTTCACAGTGCCAACGGGTTTTATGGAAACCCTCCTCTAGAAACCTCCCTCAATTGATACAGCTCAAAACCCATCAATTGGATTGTGCTGAAGGAGGGATTCGTTGCCCGGCATGTGTGCTTCATCTTTCAACAACCATTTCTCTATCGCCAGGAACTCTTTCTTATCTCCGGCATCTGGAACAACACCCCGAATTGAAGATTCGCGCCACTTCACAAAATATCAATGAATTGGATCTCGCCTTTTTGACCTATTTTCAGTACCACCTTGGAAAAACCCCGAAATCTCATACCTTGTTAAAATAGAAACTACCTTTCTATTCAAATCACCCCTTGTTTCAAAAATAACTCAATTTGAGCTGGGTTATATCCCAATTCTTCTAAAATTTGTTGAGAATGCTGACCCAGTTCTGGCGGAGGTTGAGGCTGGGATTTTTCCACATCTTCAATCGCAATCGGACTGCTGACGGTTTGCAAGTGGCCAAAGCGAGGGTGCTCCATTTCAGCAAAAAAATCATTAGCGATCATTTGCTCATCACGAATCACATCATCATAATCCGCGACGCGGCTGTGAGGAATGTCGTATTGAAGCAGGAGCTGAATCCATTTCTCCAAATCCTGTTCGGCAAAAATGTGGTCCAGAATCATGATCAGTTCCTTCATATTTTCTCGACGGGCCTCGTCTGTTTTGAATTTAGTCTCTTTTGCCAGGTCTGGTCGCTTGAGGGCTTGGCAGAGGCGAGGCCAATCCCGTTCTGTATTGACGATGGTCAATTTTATAAGTTTGTCATCTTTGCTTTGATAGGAAAGTGTCGAGAAATTATAGGCATTTTCTCTCGGACGGCTCTCACGAAATTGAGCGCCACAAAGTTTTGCTTGAATAAAACTGGAATTGGTCCACGCTCCGTTAGCCAGCAAAGACGTGGAGACTTTATAACCTTGGCCGGTTCGTTCACGAGCAAAGAGCGCCAGCATGATCGAGCCAAAAAGCGACATTCCGCTAGGATGATCCCCAGTTCCCGTCGGAAAACGGCTCATCTCTCCATGAGGAGGGAGCATCGCAGATTCTATTCCCGACCGCGCCCAGTAGCCAATCATATCATAACCCCCTTTGTCCGCCTCCGGCCCTTTGTCCCCAAAAGCCGAGCCATAGGCATAGATCAAGCGTGGATTCAATGCCTGCGAAGCTTCATAAGTCAAATTCAGTTTTTTCAAGGCAGAAGGACGGTAGTTTGTGACAAATACATCCGCGGTTTTCACCAGCTTTTGCAAAATTTCCTGTCCGGCTTCTGTTTTGAGATCCAAGGCAATGCTTCTTTTATTCCGATTGTCTTGCACAAAACAAAAAGGAATTTCTGATTCAGGCATCCCTGGCATTTGGTGCAAGTGGCGATTGGGATCGCCTTCTTTGGGAGGTTCTACCTTGATGATTTCTGCGCCAAAGTCCGATAAAACGGCGGCGGCGGAAGGAGCCATCAGCATACTGGCCACCTCAATGACACGAATTCCCTGGAGAAGTGGGAGGTTGGGTTTCATAGTTTTCCTCTGTGGTGGGGGTTTGAGCCTTTTGTCAACGGATCTTTGTAAATTCGGATAGGTTCCCGAAATAAAAGCTATGATTCATAGCGTTTTCAATAAAAGATGCAAGTCTTGTTCTGACATTGATGCCTGCTTGCTTTCCTGAAAAAGTTAATGAATTTGAAGAGACTCCCTCAAAAATATGATTGGAAAGTTTTGCTAAAGATTATAAGATTGCGCAATTTTTATCATCCTAAACTAGCAAAAATTGTTGAGGATTTAGACAGTATAAAATTTCAGAAAAAGGTTGCGACTCTTTGCGGACTGTTCTATTTCTGATTTTTACTCATTCTTTTCCATTAGTCTCATCAATTCCAGATAAACGATGCCCCTCCCCTCCTTGTCTTTTCCTGCTAGGAGGAACTTTTTGAAAGCTTGCCCCAGTTTATCTGAACGGATCACTCATATTTCACAATAAAAGAGAAAACCTATGAAATCTGGTATTTATATGTTCCCCACTGATTATGCGATCAATCCTGTCGAATTGGGAAAATCTGCTGAAGCTCATGGATTTGAATCGATTTTTTTCCCAGAGCACACCCATATTCCGTCGAGTCGTAAAACCCCTTTTCCTGGAGGGGGTGATTTGCCGAAAGAATATTCCCATACCCTCGATCCATTTGTGGCGCTTGGCGCAGTTGCGGCGGCAACAGAAAAAATCATGTTGGGCACCGGCATCTGTTTGGTGATCGAACGAGATCCGATTGTTCTCGCCAAAGAAGTCGCAAGTGTCGATTTTATTTCCGGAGGACGTTTGTTGTTTGGGATCGGAGGGGGCTGGAATCGGGAAGAAATGAAGAATCATGGGACTGACCCGACTCGTCGCTGGAAAATATTGCGTGAACGCATTGAAGCGATGAAGGAAATCTGGACTAAAGATGAGGCCGAATACCACGGGGAATTTGTCGATTTCGATCCTATCTGGGCCTGGCCCAAGCCGATTACAAAACCTCACCCCCCGATTTTGGTAGGCGGGGCGGGGGCTAATACTCTCAGTCGTGTCGTCCGTTACGGTGATGGCTGGATGCCCATCGGTTTGCGAACTTCGGGTCTGAAAGAACGCATTGCTGATCTCAATCGGATGGCAGAGCAAGCAGGGCGTGGCCCGATTCCTGTTACTATTTTCGGCGCGTCTCCCAAAGAAGAAGTGCTTCAAAGCTATGCTGAGATGGGAATCGAACGGATTCTTTTCACGATCCCTCCGGAGCCTGCGGAAAAAACATTGCCACGGCTTGAAGAATACGCCGCACTGGCCAAGAGTGTTGCTTGACATTTTCTTTTCGGACGCATGAAGTCTTTCGGAACGGAAGATGTTTCCGATGGCCTTTGATTTCCGGCAACAGAGAGATAAGCGGTAGAAAATGATTGAATCCATCGAAGCTTTTTTAACGCTTGTTCAAAAAGAAACCATGAGTGCGGCGGCAATCCATTTGCGAGTGACTCAATCGGCCATCAGCAAGCGAATCGCTACTCTGGAAGGACAGCTGAATAAAAAATTGATTGAAAAGCATGGTCGAAAAGTTCGCTTGACAGGTGAAGGTCAACGGTTTGCTAAGAAAGCCGCCCCGTTGCTGGCAGAGTGGAAATCCTTGATCATGGAAGAAACCCAAAATGAGATCACTCAATTTGTGGTTGGTGTCTCAGAATCGATTTTGTCTTCGTGGGGGGCTGAGGCTTTATTTTCTATCCAAAGGCAACTTTCAAATTTAGAGTTGGAGGTGCATGCCCACCGCAGCCCACTTGTCATCGAACGAGTGGAATCAGGAAATTTTCACTTTGGGATTAGTGCCGGATTGCAAAGGGAGACAGGAGGGCTGATTGTGGAAGAAATTTGGCAGGAGCCGATGGTGCTGATTCCGGCGCGATTGATCCCTGTTTCATTTTCTTCTTCTGAAAAAATCCCAATCGTCACTATCGAAAAAGCGTCGGCCACTTGGCAGGCTCTCGAAGCAAAAGCAAAAGCGTCAAATTTTGAAGTGAAAATAGAAATCGAATCTTTTCGGGCTGCTGCGCAAATGGCTATTGCCGGATACGCACACGGGCTGATTCCTTTCAGTATTGCTGAAAACATGAAGATCTCTCCTGAAATTTTACTCCCTCTCTTTCATCAGAAAATGTATCGCCCGATTCAAATTGTGACTCGAAAAAGCATATTCCAGCGAGACGATTTTCAAAAATTTCTGATAGAATTGCGCAAAGAAATTGAGAAGGTCGAGAAAAAACTCAATCAGTATTTTTGAAACATAAGAGAACCCTCGCTGATTGGCTGTGACTGGAGTGAGGTTTCGGGAAAATGCCGTCCAGATTGCAAGCAAATTACAGCTCTGCACGAATCGCCCACAACTCAGGGAAAAGGGGCTTGAATAACGTTGTTTTCAAGTATTCAGCCCCTGGTGATTTTCCGGTTCCGGCCTTGGTGCCAATCGTTCTTTCCACCATTTTCAGATGGCGGTAGCGCCATTCTTGAATGCCTTCATCGAGATCTATCAGTAATTCACAAAGTTGTGTGATGGTCGGATTGTTGCGATAAATGTCGATCAGGATTTTCTGCACTGCGGAGGAAGATTCCAGTGGTTTTGTAAAATCTCGTTTCAAAAGCTCGTTGGGGATTGGGTATTGATTGAGGTGGAGGTATTGCAGAAAACAGTCCCATAAGCAGGGTTGTCTCAATCGTTTTTCCAACCTTTGACGGCCCGTCGATCCTTCGGGATGATGCTGCATTTTTTGCAGGTTTTTGGCACCCAATACAAATTCAAATTCCCGGAATTGATACGATTGAAATCCAGAGGCGGATTCCAAAAATGCTCTAAAGGAAACGAATTCTACCGGAGTCATGGTTTCTAGAATATCAAGCTGACCGACCATGGTTTTCAAAATAGTACAAATCCGTTTGAGGGTATGGAGTGACCTTGGGAGGTCATTTTTTTGGAGAAGTTCAACGAGGTAATCGAGTTCATGCAGGGTTTCCTTGAACCACAATTCATAGACTTGATGAATGATGATGAAGAGCATTTCATCGTGTTCCGGTTTTTCCGATTTCCTTTCTTGCAAAGAGAGGAGTTCGTCGATTTTCAGGTAATTGTTGTAGGTCAGTGGCATCACAATCTCACTCTTCAAAACTCGCTTTTAGAATTTCAACAAATCGGTAAACTTCTTCAAAACGATTGTATAATGGAATCGGCGCGACCCGAATCACGTCAGGTTCCCGCCAGTCTCCTGTCACACCGGCCGCTTCGATTTTTGCGAATATTTCTTTCCCTGCCAAATGACAGGGTTTCACTTTCAAGGACAACTGGCACCCGCGTTGCTCGGCATGACGAGGAGTGATGATTTCGATTTTATCGGAGAGATCGCTCTGCAATAAATACTCAAGGTAGCCGGTCAGCTTTTTTGACTTTTCACGGAGGATTGCCACCCCTCCTGCCTGCTTGAACGTGTCTAAGGAAGCGCGGATAGCGGCGAGTGAGAGCACGGGAGGGTTGCTCACCTGCCACCCTTCCGCGCCTACAATTGGATCAAAATCAGGCCCCATCTCAAAACGAGTTGATTTATTGTGCCCCCACCACCCAGCGAAGCGAGGCAAGTCTTTGTCAACCGCATGCCGCTCATGAATGAAGCAACCCCCTACCGCGCCAGGGCCGGAATTGAGATATTTGTAGGTGCACCATCCGGCAAAATCAACCCCCCAGTCGTGCAAACTGAGGGGAATATTTCCTACTGCGTGGGCTAAATCGAACCCAACGACACAACCCTGCGCAT
>WASW01034577.1_pt1 | contig 16863 bp, 13 predicted proteins | sample 5698521 | NCBI WGS metagenome assembly WASW01 (sample SAMN11175560, study PRJNA528189) | sponge metagenome | isolation source: marine sponge | host: Leucetta | place: Antarctica: Western Antarctic Peninsula, King George Island | collected 2013-01
CATTGCGATTTCTGGAGTGATGGGAGGCGCAGAAACTGAGGTTTCTGATAAAACCACGAATATTTTACTGGAGTCGGCAAGTTTTGAATTTTTAAACAACCGCCGCACCTCACAAATTTTAAAATTACGCACAGAAGCCGGTGAACGGTTCGGCAAGCGGATTGACCCAGAATTGACTTTGAATGCCGCTGTTCGAGCCGCTCAATTGATGGTGGAATATGCTGGAGGAACGCTCCATCGCCTCTATGGGGATCTTTACTTGGAGAAAAAAGAAACCATCACGATTGCGCTCGATCCCAGCTATGTCCATCGTTTATTGGGCATTGATTTGTCTCAGGAAGAAATAGCGACCATGTTGGAGAGCTTGGAATTTGAAGTCATGCTCGGAGACACGCTCCAAGTCACGGTTCCCAGCCATCGCATGGATATTCACATTGCCGCGGATTTGGTGGAAGAAGTCGCGCGAGTCTATGGCTACAATCGGATGCCTGGTACTTTGATGGATGATGCCTTGCCTAAATTTCATCTCAATACCAAATTGACCGGGATGCAAAAAATACAGGATATGCTGGTTGAAGTCGGTTTGGATGAAATCATCACCTATTCGATTATTGATTTGAAAGAAGAAGCCCATTTGAATCTTGAAGAAACGCTGAACGAATCTCAGTATGTTGGCTTAAAAAACCCCCTCTCCGCAGAAAGAACCCACATGCGGCGTTCTCTTTTACCTGGCATTTTCAGCACAGCTCAGAAAAATTTACGTTCTCAGAATCGGGTTGCTATTTTCGAAATTGGTAACATTTATCTTCCCCAGGAAAATCAAATGCTTCCTGAAGAGCGTTCCTGTTTGTGCTTTTTGATGACAGGCGCGCGCGCCCTTGCTTCCTGGGTGAATGAGAGAGAGCCAGAGAACATGGATTTTTATGACCTCAAAGGCGTGATGGATTCCTTACTGGTGGGACTGCACATTGAAAATGCGGTTTGGCAAAAAAAGACAGGCGCTTCGTACCACCCTGGACGTTGCGCTGAAATTTTAATTGGTGAGCAGTCTTTAGGGATTGTCGGGGAAATCCATCCTAAAATCGCCAAACGCTTTGAGTTGCCAGAGCAACCGATTTGTGTCGCGGAAATTGATATGAGCAACCTCCTCGCTCACTGGGAACAGAATTATGAGGTGTCCCCACTCTCTATTTATACACCAATTTATGAGGATTTGGCTTTTGTTGTGGAAGAGTCCGTGCCTGCCGGAGCGGTCGAATCCTTGATTCTGAAAGTCGGCGAGACCTTGTTGGAAAAAGTCCAATTGTTTGATGTGTTTCGTGGGGAGCGTGTCGGGCAAAATAAAAAAAGTTTGGCCTATGCCTTGACCTATCAAGCCTATGATCGAACCTTGACCGACCAAGATGTTAAACCAATTCGCAAGAAGATTATTAAAAAATTGAAACACGAATTGAATGCGGAATTGCGTATTTGAAACCACGTTTAGAAACATTTGAGAATTTGTGGAAGGGAAACGATGAGCAGTATTCTTTCAATGATTCTTGCCGGAGGAGAAGGCACTCGCCTTTCCCCTCTCACCTCTGCCCGCACCAAGCCTGCCGTTCCTTTTGGTGGGAATTACCGGATCATTGATTTTGTCCTGAGTAACTTTGTCAATTCCGGTTTGGTCAGTATTTATGTACTCACCCAATTCAAATCTCATTCGTTGATGAATCATTTGCGCCAAGGCTGGCGAGTCTCTGGAGTTGTGACAGGGCATTTCATTGACCCGGTTCCTGCTCAAATGCGCACCGGCAAACGTTGGTATCAAGGGACCGCCGATGCGATTTTTCAAAACCTAAACCTGATTTACGATTCAGAACCCGATCTCGTTTGTATTTTTGGCGGCGATCATATTTACAGCATTGATGTCCGTCAAATGATTCGGTTTCATGAAAAGAAAAAAGCCGCTTTGACCGTAGCCGCAATTCCCGTTCCTCTCAAGGAAGCGCATCATTTTGGGATCATCGAAGTGGATGAAAATTGGCGCATGATTGGTTTTGAGGAAAAACCGAAAATCAATCCGAAAACGATTCCTGGCGATTCTGAGCATGTGTTGGCCTCGATGGGAAATTATATTTTTAATGTCGATCCCCTGATCCAAGAATTGATTATAGACGCAAAAGATGAAGAATCTTCCCATGATTTTGGGAAAAATATCATTCCGAAACTCTATCCGCAGGAATCGGTCTTTGTTTATGATTTTCATCAAAATAACGTTCCAGGAATGGGAGAGCGCGAGCGCGGCTATTGGCGAGATGTCGGCACCATTGATACCTATTGGGAAAGCAGTATGGATTTGGTGCAAGTCGAGCCGGTTTTCAATCTCTACAATAGAAAATGGCCCATTCGGACTCACTGGCCTCCCACTCCGCCGGCGAAATTCGTGAATGTTGGTGAGCCACATACAGGACACGCGATCAATGCCGTCGTGAGTTCCGGTTGCATCATTAGCGGAGCCGTTGTCGAGGAATCGATCTTGGGCTATGGTGTCCGCACTCACAATTCGTCTCGCATCTTTCAATCCGTCATCATGGACAATGTTGAGATTGGCAGCCATGCCCGAATTTCACGAGCGATTATTGATAAAAATGTCAAAATTGCACCATATACGGTGATTGGAGAGGATCTTGAAGCGGATCGTAAAAAATTTACGGTTTCCGAAAATGGCATTATTGTCATCCCGAAAGGAGCGGAAATTGGCTAGACCTTTAAAGATCATGCTAGCCATTTCGGAAGTGGAGGGTTTTGTCAAAACAGGAGGATTGGCCGATATTGGGAGATCCCTCCCCTTGGCTTTAAAACAGCGCGGACATGACGTGCGGATCATCTTGCCCTATTACAATAAAATCATTCAACAAGAAATAAAGACGACTGTCGTGGAATCTTTGGGGGTTTCGATGGGAAATATCGAACTCTGGTGTGGGGTGAAACAAAGCTTTATCGACGAAATACCGGTTTATTTGATTGAATATGATCATTTTTTCGCAAGAGAGCATTGCTATGATGATGGCACTCTCCCGTTTGAGGACAATGCCGAACGTTTTGGGTTTTTCTCAAGATCTGTCCTAAAAACATGTCAAGCCCTCGATTTTTCACCAGATATTCTCCATTGCAATGACTGGCACACAGCTCTCCTTCCCTTTTATTTAAAGGAGCACGAAGGAGACAACCCTTTTTTCCAAAAAACGGCCTCTCTGCTGACCCTCCATAACGCTTCCTTTCAGGGGCATTTCCCTGTCGAGTCTCGTGAATTTTTAGGAATCGGTTGGGAATATTTCACTGCGGACTGTTTTGAAGATTTTGGTCAAATCAATTTTCTCAAAGGAGGGATCGCTTGGGCTGATAAAATCAATGCCGTCAGTCCGGGGTATGCCCAAGAATTGCTCACACCTCTGGGAGGGCATGGATTGCACGAAGCGCTGTTACGTCGCCAGGAAGATGTTCATGGCATCTTGAACGGATGCGATTATCAAATCTGGAACCCCGCCCTTGATTCTCTCATTCCGAGACAATACACACCTGAGGATTTGAGTGGAAAAGCCACCTGCAAAAATGCGCTTCAACAAGCTTTTCAGTTGCCTCAAAATCCAGATATTCCGATCATTGGCATGATCACTCGTTTGAGTGCGCAAAAAGGGTTTGAGTATGCGCTTCCCGCCCTCTCCGCATTTTTAAACGGGGATGTCCAATTGATCGTTTTAGGTGCTGGAGAACGATGGATTGAAGAATCGTTGGATGAGTTAGCGTTGCAGTTTCCAGAAAAGGTCGGCTGGAAAAACGGGTATGATTGGGAATTGGCACACTGGATTGAGGCAGGAAGTGATTTATTTTTGATGCCATCGCTCTTTGAACCCTGTGGCTTGAATCAAATGTATAGCCTCAAATATGGAACCTTGCCTATCGTCCGAGCCGTCGGAGGATTACGGGATACGGTCACCAATCACGATGAAGCGCGAGGCACTGGGTTTGTGTTTGAATCCTCTTCCCCAACAGCCCTGATGGCGTGTGTCCAAGAGGCGATTCAAATCTATTCCGACCATCCAGACGCTTTTCAACAACTGATTCAAAACGCCATGGAACAGCAATTCGATTGGGAAGTTTCCGCCACTCAATATGAAACTCTCTACCGTGACGCTCTCAAAAAATGATGGAAAAGAAACATTTCAAGACAGGATGCGATCTAACACTTAGGCTTGTGAAAAAGTTAATTTCGCTCGTGAACGAATATTAACGATACATGGGATTGATATGAAAATTCATGTTTTTGATACAAAAATACAGATGGGGGAGGCATCTGCGAAAGATGGTGCGCAAGTCATTAAAAACGCTATTCACAATAACGGTAAAGCAGCGGTTATTCTAGCAACCGGTGCCAGCCAATTTGATACCATTGCCGCTTTGGTCAAAATAAGTGACATTGATTGGTCAAAAGTGACCATTTTTCATCTTGATGAATATATCGGGATCTCTAGCAGTCATCCCGCAAGTTTTCGTAAATATCTCAAAGATAGATTCACCGACAAAGTGCCTCATCTTAGTAAATTTGTGCCCATTGATGGCGAGGCTCATTTGGAACAGGAACTTGCTCGTTTATCTCAGGAAATTGCTTCTTGTTTCATTGATGTCGCGTTTATCGGCATTGGTGAAAATGGCCATCTCGCGTTTAATGATCCCCCCGCCGATTTTGATACGGAAGAAGCTTTTATTGCCGTTGACCTTGATGAAGTTTGCCGTAAACAGCAAATGGAGGAAGGTTGGTTTCCGACGATAGGAGACGTTCCAACAAGAGCTATTTCCATGAGTATTCAGCAAATTCTGAAAAGTAAAACCATTATTTGTTCTGTCCCAGACGAACGCAAAGCAAAACCTTTACAAAGCACGATTGAAGGGCTTGTTACAAATCTTTGCCCCTCCTCTATTTTACAGCAACATGCCAATTGTAGCTTGTACTTAGATCAGGCATCGGCCATATTACTTAACCGTTAGAGAAAAAGCTGAAATGTAAAGAGGAAACGTATGCCTTTGCAGCGCAGAAAAAAAGCAGAAAATTTAACCGTTTCTCACGGCTTAACAGAGGAGTGTCAGCAGTTTGACATTTCATCTGAAGGCATCATTACTTCTGTTTCTTCGACAGCGATTGGCTCTTTTGATGGAGATTTATTTACAACCCCAGGACTGGTCGATATTCAAGTAAACGGTTTTGCGGGAATAGACTTCAACAATCTCTCTTTAACCACAGACAAATTTGATCTCGCCCTCGAAGCTTTGCTTGCCAGTGGTATCACAAAAGTATTTCCAACCCTTATTTCAGCGCCTCTTGCGATCCTTAGCCAAAGATTGAGTAATCTGGATAAGGTGGTTTGCGAAAGCAAATTAGGCCGATTGATGGTGGAAGGTTATCATCTTGAAGGGCCTTTTTTATCTCCCACAGAGGGTTTTCGTGGCTGTCATCCTAAAGAAGCAATGATTCCTGCCAGTGTTGAAGTTTTTGATCATTTACAAGAGATGGCAACATTGCCGATTGTGATCATGACTGTTGCCCCCGAACGTCCACATGTTTTGAATTTTATCAAAACCATGTCAAAACGAGGCCTTGTCTGCGCTCTTGGGCATACAGAGGCCACGCGAGAAATCATCTATAAAGCTGTCGATGCAGGGGCTGTTTTGGCAACTCACTTAGGCAATGGTGTCCCTCATACAATGGATAAAAACGACAATCCATTTGTCGCTCAATTGGGGCACGATGGTTTGTCTGCAAGTTTTATTGCTGACGGAATTCATATTCGGCCTGACATGTTAAAATGTTGGATCCGGGCAAAAGAAATAAGTCGGACTATTTTAACAACCGATGCCGTCGCAGGTGCCGGACAACATACGCCGGCAGGGATTTATACTGTTGGAGAGATGAATATTGAAAAAGACGAGGATGGCACAATCCGAGAACCAAATTCTCCTTATCTTGCCGGTTCTTCTGTTTGGATGGAGAAAATGGTGGAAAACGTTATGAAGTGGTATCAGATGCCTTTTGCAGACGTCTTAAAAATAACGAGATATAACGCTTTATCTCTTCTTGGGAAAAGCAAACTCATTCCTCGTAAAGGTGATGCCGCAGACTTTATTGTCTGGCAAGGTCAGGAAAATGGCCCCCAAATAAAAAAAATAATGCTTGGCCCCTGGATATATGAAGTAAATTCGTCAGATTCATTTTCTGGAAATTTATCGTAACTAATGATTCGTCGGGGATTGAGGTAGTTAAATATGAATGTTGATTCATTCGGCATCAAGGTCCAGGAAAATGCAGATAATCGTGTGGTCGCGCTGGAAATGATGTATAAAACACATTTCTTGGAAACCTTGTTGCCGTTCTGGGACAAGGCCGTCGACCGGGTTCATGGGGGAATCTATACCTGTTTTTCCAACGATGGCCGCCAACTGATCAGCCAGAATAAATACACATGGTCACAGGGACGGTATTTGTGGATGTGGGGGCGGATCATACGCTTGGCTGAAAGGGGTATACTGCCAATGGATACCCAGGTTTTGCGAGAAGATCTGTCTAGAAGTGCTCATTTTCTGCTGAAACATGTGTTTATGGAAAATGGCCATTGTGCCTATTGTCTGTCTGAGGCTGGTCAGATGATTGAAGATCCGCCAGGTGCGGGCTATGACAATAGCATCTTTGCTGATTGTTTTGTTGTCTTGGGGTTGAGTGAATACGCCTCTCTGGTTTCTGACCAGCCAACTCTAGAAAAAGCCCTTGCCACCTTTGATAACATTCGTGATCGTCTGCAAATGGGAACGCCACGCAGCGATCCCTATCCTACGCCAGAGGGGTTCACCCCCTATTCTTTCCATATGATCATGGTTAATATCAGCCAGGAATTAGCTTCGGCGCTCGCTCATTTCAACCATCCTCGTGCTCTGGAGTTGGCCCATTATTGCCAAGATTATGTCATCGAATCCCTTGCTCTTTTTCGGACGAAAAACGGGCGTATGATCGAAATGCTGCCAGCAGATCCGGCGGACCAGGACTGTCTGTTATACCGGCATTTGACGCCAGGCCATACGTTGGAGGGGCTGTGGTTCATGCAACATGCTGCCGAGCAATTGGGCATGGATGTCCTGGCTCCCTGCCTGGAAACCTTGCGCCTAACATGGCAACTTGGTTGGGATACAGAATATGGTGGACTCTTGCGTTATGTGGATCATTTGGGCGGAAAACCTCAAGGGCGCTACCTGGGCAACAACTATGAAAACCTGATTCTGGAAACCTGGGATACAAAGCTATGGTGGCCCCATTCCGAGGCACTCTATAGTTTATTATTATTTTCTGTTCGTGCCAATGACACGGAGCTGTTCGCCAGTTTCGCTAAAATGCAGGATTATATTTTCAAGACTTTTCCCCATCCAGATCCGGAGGTCGGAGAATGGATTCAAATTCGTGACAGAACGGGGGCGCCCCTGAACAAACAGGTCGCTCTACCAGTCAAAGATCCTTTTCATGTAGTACGCAATATTTTAGCAATCATCGAATTATTACATGACCCGCAAACCAAAGCTGTCCTGAGTGGCATGCTCGAAACCACCAGCATCAAATATTATTGAAAATGAATCATCAATTCAACAAGGCATCACCCTAAACTTGATTAACACAATGAGCATTTCCAAACAATACCTTGAGAAAATCATTGGCCACCTCACCACTATTTGTGAGGAGGAGCATGAGAACATTTTGCAGGCCGCAGGTGTGTTGGCAGAACAAATCCGTCAGGACAAACTGATCCATGTTGTCGGCCCCGGTGGTCATTCCAATCTGGCCACGCAGGAAGTTTTTTTCCGGGCTGGTGGTCTGATGCACATCAATCCCATTCTCGATGAGGGGACTCTTCTGAGCAATGGTGCTTTGCGATCCATGGCGATAGAACGCTTGCCTGGATATGGGCGCACGGTTTTTCAAAACCACAATATTAACCCAGGCGATGTTCTGATACTAGCCAATGCCTATGGGATCAATTCCGCGGTGATTGATATTGCCCTCTGCGCCCAGGAAAACAGCATCACCTTAATCGGTGTCACCTCAGTGCTTCATGCCAAGGAAACAGCGACGGATCACCCAGCACGTCATCCCAGTAAAAAGAATCTATATGAATTGGCTGACATCGTGCTGGACAGCAAAGTAGAAGTGGGTGACGCAGTGATGGAAATTGAGGGTATGACTCAGAAAGTGGCCGCTATGTCCACTTTCGCCTCAGCCTATCTGCTCCAATCTTTAGTTGCCGAAACGGTTCAAATTTTGGTGAGCAGTGGCATTGAACCCCCAATCTGGAGAAGCGGCAACGCTCCTGGTGGAGATGAATGGAACAACCAGTTTATTGATCGTTTTAAAGGACGGATTGTTTCGCTCTAAGGAATTGAAGAGGTTATTTTCTTTAAGGAGTAGAAGAATGAACATTCATGTTCAAGCAGGTGCAGCATGTATTGATATAACACCCCCGATAGGCCTTGCCATGTCAGGGTATTCCGCTCGTACCGACCTTGCCTCCGGCACACATGATCCACTCACGGTCCGTGCGGTGGCAGTCAACGATACGGCCATTATCTGTGCTGATGTCATTGGTCTTGATGCGGATAGTTGCCGACGCATCCGCGAGCGAGCGGCTCTCCCTCAGAATCGTTTAGTGGTGACAGCATTGCATACGCATGGCGGCCCGGTTGTGATACCAGGAGGTTTAGGTAAAATGACGGATCGGCACTATCTTACACAGCTTGAGGATGCTTGTGTCACAGCAATAGATGCTGCTTGCGCCGCACAAAAACCAGCTCGACTTTACTTCGGGGATGGCCCAGATCCAGGAATTGCTAAGAACCGTCGCCATAAAGATGGATTGGTTGATCCTCACTTGCCAGTCCTTCAAATTCGGGCGTTAGATGGCGAGTGGATTGCGGTTATTACGTCCTATGCCTGCCATCCAGTGGTGTTGGGAGCCGATAATACCCTTTGGACCGCAGATTATCCCGGTGTTGTTCGCAAGGCACTGGAAAAAGCCTACCCAGGCGCTCTTGCGTTATTTCTGACCGGCTGTACTGGAGACGCTAACATCGGTCATTCTGCTCATGATTCTTTCAACACCGAACCGATGAGAACCCGCACATTTGAAGAAGCTGAACGTATCGGATTGCAGGTTGCCAATTGTGCGATAGCCGCAGATTTTAAGGAAATCCGTCATGAGATCACAATGACTTGCACCGAGATTCTGCTTGATTTGGAGCACAGCGAAAGCGTTTCTCCTGAACAACTGGCTAGTTTATGGCGGAATGAAAGAGCCACAGCCGATCCGGCTCAAACCGCATTGCTCACTGATTGTATCAATTGGGCAGAGACCGTTGCGCTCAGACCACTCGAACCCTGGCTGGCACGTGTCTCGGTTCTGAACTGGGGGGGCATTTGTATTGTTGCGTTGCCCGGTGAAATTTTCGCTGAAACGGCATTGGATATACGCCATCGGCTCAATATCGAGTCTGCATTTGTGATTGGATATGCCGATGGCTGCCCAGGCTATCTACCCCCCGCCTCCGAATACGCGCATAGCGGGTATGAAGTAAACGAAGCTTATCGGTATTATGGCATGCCTGCCGCCTTTGCCACTGGCTCTGCGGAACATCTTGCCGAAGTGGCATTGTCCTTAACTCAGACGTTCAAAAATCTAGATTAGCATGGTTTTAAAGGCCGATTCTTAAAGTGCCATTCCGATTGACACCGTACAGAAAACCCTATCAGAGCGAGATAAAGAAAGGAGGTGGTTTGAAATTACGATTGATGGATTGCGTTTAAATTTAATGATTAAACTAATTAGTTTCATACATATTAAGGAGAGTAAAATGAAAAAAAGACATCGTTTTATTAACATCTTAATCATGATGTTAGTTTGTTTTGCAATGTTTCAATTGAAACCCAGCGGAGTTGTTGCAGCAGAGGAAATTAAGATTTCTATTTGGGGAGGATTTCCGGAAATGGAAGGGTTCTATCAGCATGTCGCAAAAGACTACATGGCAGAACACCCTAACGTTACTATTGAAACGCTTTCCCATCCCTTGCGAGAGTTTGAACAAAAATTGTCAGCGACCATTCCTTCAGATACAGCGGCTGACTTGATCGAAATCTCTACGTATGCGATGCAGAAGTTCATTGAAGCCGGTTTGATACCAAAGACGCCCGCTAAGGTTAAAGATTACCTGGAGGGAGGAAACCGCTATAGTGCTTTCATGCAAAATAACAATACCTATCAAGGTAATAAATATGGGTTGCCTTTGTTTATGGGACGGACCGCGTTATTCTGGAACAAAGCCATGTTCAAAGAAGCAGGACTCAGCGGCCCGCCTAAGACCATGAAACAAATGGCTGAATATGCGAAAAAGTTAGCAAAATATGACAGTAAAGGCAATTTGATCCGAAGTGGCCATAGTCTCAGGCTTTCGGGGCAGGGTTCGGGTGTTGCCGAAAAATGGTGGTTTGTGCTCTTTCCGATGGGAGGCACTATTCTAGAAGAAGTCAATGGTAAATATCGTGCTGGTTATAACAATGATGCCGGACGGGCAGCACTCCGCTATTACATTGATGCCGTGCATACAGATAATTGGGACGATCATAGAATCAAGCATGATGCTGAAGCTTTCGAGTTAGAAAAGACAGCGATGTTCTTTCGAGAATCTTGGGTGATCGGCGATGCCGCCAAGAAGTCTCCTGACTTGGATTACGGGACGGCGCCGGTTCCATCAGGTGCCAATTGGGGAGCCATTACAAATCCGGTAAACTTGTATGTCAGCCGCTCCAGCAAACATCCTGAAACGGCTTGGGATTTTGCCATGTATTTGCAAAAACCATCCTATCTAAATTGGTTACTAGACAATGTTGGTTGGTTGCCTGCCCGACAGGATATTGATTACTCAGACGTCGTCAACAAAATCCCACAGTTTAGCGGTTTCATGTACAGTGATCCTAAATATAAGGGTTTCGGTTACATACCGATTGGGCCTTTTGATGAAGTCATGACCAAATTAGCCGAGCGGTTGGTATCGGCTTTCTTGGAAAAAGACCTGTCAGACAATCCTAAAGGGATTGCCCAAGTCATTCAGGATGCGGCGGATGAAACTAATAGGATTCTGAAAAGAGCCGATATCTATGCGGGGGAATAGCTAGGAATCACTGCCAACTTCTTGTCTTTTAAAGCAAAGGCCTCTTCATCAGTGAGTCTTGTTTGGAGATTTTAGGATTCCTCCTATTTCTACATTCAAACATGGTGCTGAGAATGCGGAGGCCCTCCAGCAAAATAAACTTTTTAGAACTATGAATAAATCTTCCGAACTGCGAACACACCTACTTAGAGACAAAGGAATCGCTCTGATAGCTCGTATTTTCGGAAGCAACCGTAATGAAATGGGGAAGCGCATTTTTGTCTATTTAGCACTCATTCCGATTTTGTTACTCTACCTGATGCTCCGTATTGTCCCCATTCTCCAAAATTTTATTTATAGTTTTTATCATGCGACGATCATCAATCCACGTGCCAATTTTGTCGGTTTTGCCAACTACATTGAGTTATCCTATGACCGTTTGTTTCTCATCTCATTGCGCAATACCACTTTTTTTGCCATCTTCGTTACGATGTTCAGTGTTGTTTTTGCCCTGGGGCTTGCTGTTTTGCTTGCAAAGAAAATACGCTTTGGGGGCTTGTATGAGGCTCTCTACTTTCTTCCCGTCATTACTCCAATGGTACCGGTTTCTGTTGTATGGAAATGGATTTATGATCCGACCTACGGCTTACTCAACTACGGCTTGTCCTGGTTTGGCATTGATCCGATTGCGTGGTTAGTTTTCCCGGAAACGGCTTTGTGGGCGATTATCGCTATGAGCGTCTGGAAGGTGGTCGGCTATAACATGATCATTCTCATTGTCGGCATCCGCAATATACCGACCACCTATTTTGAAGCGGCCAAAATTGACGGTGCCAGTTCCTGGCCTATCTTTCGCTACATCACTTTGCCGCTGCTTCGCCCTGTTCTTCTTTTTGTCATCGTGATCTCTACTATCAATGCCTACAATGTTTTTACCCAGGTTTTCATAATGACAGCCGGCCCTCAAGGCGCTCCGGGGAATGCTGTCCGTACCTTAGTTTTTGATATTTATGAAAACTCGTTCCGCTATTTCAAGACAGGTTATGCCGCTGCTGAAGCTGTGATGTTATTTTTGATCGTTTTATTGCTAACGCTGATTCAGTTTGGCTTGGTGAGGAAGAGGTAGAATGGCAACGAATCATAACGTTCAAAAGTCAAAAATTTTTGAAACTAGATTTAAAATAATTGAACATGCCATTCTAATGGGCGGTGCCGGGATTATGGTTCTCCCTTTCATCTGGATGCTGTCCACCTCCCTCAAGTTGCCCAGTGAGGTGCTGACCTGGCCCCCTGAATTGATCCCAAGGCATGTTACTATTCAAAACTATCTAGGGGTGTTTCAAACGGCGCCTTTTCTCCGCTTTTTCTTCAATAGTTTATTGATTGCCACAGTCACGACATTGAGCATCTTGTTTACTTCAACATTGGCAGGATTTGTTTTTGGTAAATATAATTTTCCTGGTCGAGCTTTTTTGTTTATCGTCATTCTAGCAACAGCAATGGTTCCTTTTGAAACCTACATGATTCCATTATATCTTATGATGAATCAGATGAAACTGGTCAATACTTATCTGGGACTGGGAGCGCCTTACCTGATTATGAGCTATGGTATTTTCTTTATGCGTCAGAATGTGATTGCTTCGGTTCCGGATGAATTGTTGGATGCGGCAAGGATTGATGGCGCGACGGAATGGCGTATGTACTGGCAAATTGTTGTCCCCTTACTTCGTGGTCCGATGGGGGCACTTGGCATTTTTGCATTCATGCAAACTTGGGCAGCCTTTATCTGGCCTCTCATCATTACAAGCAGTCGTCATTTATGGACTATGGAGCTTGGCTTGGGAATGTTCCAGTACCGATTTACAGTAGATTTAGGTCTGATTAACGCCGCTTCCATGCTCTCGATTCTCCCTGTGCTCTGTGTGTTCATTCTTCTGCGTCAGCAAATTGTCCGGAGTGTTGCTCTCACCGGGATAAAAGGGTAAAAAAGGGGTAACAATCCATAAATTTAAACAAACAATATCTCTCTTTTTTTAAACTAACTAGTATAAAAATTAAATCATCTGCTTTCAAACACTTGTGCAGAAAATCCTGCCACGATCACGTTTCCTTGAATCGCATTTTTTTGCGAAGATTGTTCCAAAGCCGTATTGATCAAACAATGCCAATGGCGTTTTTCAGGAAAATGAAAGGGGATCGCCTCGTGGTAACAATTGAGCATCACACAAATATTTTTTTTAGGAAAATCTGGATGCGTGATTTTCCAGGCCAACGTGCGAATATGGTGTCTCAAATCCTCAGTTTTTCCTAACGAGTTAAACCATTCATATTGGCTTCGATTAGAAAAAAGAAAAGAGGCATGGGTTTTGCGAAATGCAATCACGCCTTGGATAAATTCGAATAAATGTTGCCGCGTTTTCAACAAACGCCAATCAATCCAATTGATCGGATTGTCCAAACAATAGGCGTTATTGTTTCCTTGTTGAGAGCGGGCCAATTCATCTCCGGCCAACAACATCGGGATCCCTCCTGAGAGCTGTAAGAGGAGGTGGAAGGTTCTCATTTTTTTCTCACGGAGCGCATGGATTTCCGGATTATCCGTTTCTCCTTCTTCTCCGCAATTGCAGGAATAATTGTTTGAAGTCCCATCCTGATTGTGTTCTCCATTGATCTCATTGTGCTTTTGATTGTAGGAAACCAAATCCCACATTGTCATGCCATCATGGGCTGTGATAAAATTGATACTAAAAGCGCGCCCTTTTTGAACGGATTGATAGACATTTGGACTTCCCAGGATAGCATTTTTGACCTGCGCCATCACCCCTTGCCCGCCTTGGAGTGCTTGCCGTATCGTATCTCGATACTGATCATTCCATTCCCCCCATTGAGCATGGTGAGCAAGATGGCCAATCTGATAACCACCTCCCGCATCCCAAGGTTCAGCAATCAGTTTGATCCCGCAGAATGTTGGATCCTGGCGGATTTCCCATAACAGCTTCGGAAACGGTTGGATGGCGCCTTCTCGATCTCGATCTAAAATGGTGGTTAAATCAAAGCGGAAACCATCAACGCCCATCTCATTGACCCAATAACGCAAGCTCGCGAGGATCATCTGCTTCACAACAAAGTGAGCACTTTGAAGCGTATTGCCACATCCTGAATGATTGAGCAGCCGCTGTTCAGAATCGTGGAGGTACCAGATTTCCTTCCCCAACCACTTAAAATGATCAATCGGGCCTTCTTCATCCAACTCTCCGGTGTGGTTGTAGACCACATCCAAAATGACCTCAAGCCCCGCATGGTGGAAAGCATCGACCATTTCTTTGAACTCTCGGATAGGATTATGACGATCAAACGCGTAACTTTGTTTTGGTGCAAAAAAGGAGATCGGTGAATATCCCCAATAATTGAGCAATCGTTCGCCTGTCAGAGGAGAATGGTTCCAATTTTCGGTCTCATCAAAATCATAAATAGGGAGCAATTCGACAGCGGTGATGCCAAGATCACGAAGATAGGGAATTTGATCAACAAGCCCTCGATAAGTGCCGGCATAACGAGCATCGGAGAGAGGCGCCGCGGCCCCCTGAGTCATACTGCGGAGATGGCATTCGTAAATCACGCTGGTTTCCAAAGGATGATTGGGCCGTACCGGTCGTGGCTGCTTCGGAACAGAATCTCGCAAAATGGACAAACGCCGCGGATATTCCTTAAAATTTTTAGCAGAACGCGGTCTTTTACGGAGGCTGAAATCATTCGGATCCACCTGGAATTGATAAGATTGCCCCCACTCCTCTCCGCCTGCTAATTCTCGTGCATGAGGGTCGATGATCCAGCAGGAAACCTTCTGCCCGTTGGCGGGATCGCTTTTCCAGACGCGAATTAAAAATCCGACCAAAGCCCCACCCCATTCCGCAGACAAACACCCTGTCCAATTCCACAATGCGCCAAAGCAGAATTGATCTTTTTTGAGGGGAACTCTTTCCAGTAAGGGATAAACTTGGTCTGTTTCCGTTTGGTAAGGATTGGCATAAAAAAAGTATTCGATTTCTTCAGCAATTTCTGTATATAAACTGAAGTGGAATTGATCCCCGTCCCAGCTAGCTCCCAGAGAAACGAGCGGAGCCGGAAGAATTTTTGTGAATAAAGGCATGGGATCTATTTCAGTCATTTTAAGTTAAGTTAGTTTAATAATTATATTTCATTTCAATCAAAATAACTCAGAGCAGCCCAGATCTCAAGAAAAACGTCTTTCCGCCAATGAAAGCTCAAGGCAGAAAATAATCGAGATGGCACCCCCTCAATCTTCCTAAAAAACCGCAAAAATATTCCTTTACTGAGACAGATTCATATGTTATCTATTTTTTAGATTTGTCTCGATGCTCCAAATACACCATCAATCAGGAGGTTCACTCATGATCCCGGAAGAAATCCTTTCTCATCCCCCTCACATTCTCACACAAGCACAGCGTGAGCATTATTTCAAGTATGGTTATGTTGGTGTTGAAAACCTGGTGCCACTGGCGATCCTCACCGAACTTGTCCGTGTCACAAATGAATTTTTCGAAGCGAGCCGAGCCGAAACCAGATCCGGAAAAATATTCGATATCGGCCCCGGCCATTCAAAGGAAAAACCTGTTTTGAGGCGGCTGAAACGCCCTGACGATCAACACGAGACTTATTGGCGTTTCGCTTCGGGATTGATGGCAGATGTCGCGGCGGATCTTGCGGGTCCCAATGTTGTTTTTCACCACTCCAAATTGAACTTCAAGTGGTTTGATGAAAGCGATACGGTCAAATGGCATCAAGATATCCAGTTCTTTCCGCACACCAACTACAATGTTTTTACGATTGGATGTTATCTCGAAGATACCGACATGTCGAATGGGCCGCTGGCGGTCTTGCCCGATAGTCACAACGGGCCGCTCTATGATGAATATGGTGTCGATGGAACCTGGAGCGGTTGTCTCAACGAGGAAGATGCCGCCGCGGTTGATATGTCGAAGGTGGATTACTTGATGGGGTCTGCGGGTTCGATCACAGTCCATAACTGCCGTTCCCTCCATTATTCACCAGCAAGCAAATCATCAAAACCGCGCCCTCTGCTCCTCAACTGCTATACATCCGCCGACGCAAAACCCTATACCCCGCACCCCGATCGCTCTTCCCATGCAGGAGAAATCGTGCGCGGAGATCTAGTGAAATGGGCACACCATGACCCACGCCCCTGCCAGATTCCACCAGATTGGTCCGCAGGATATACCTCGATTTTTGCAGCGCAAGCCGGGGAAGACCGCTAAACAATAACGTGAGGGAGACTCAACCTGGTCATCACATGGAGAGGAAACCATTCGAAAACAATCAACGAAATAACGAAGCCTGACTCCATTTCAGTGATTTGATAAAATTGATTTAGATACCCTTTACGATAGGTAGCACCTATTTTTCTTGTATTAATATTGGGCTTTGCTCGGCACAACGACTTTTCCATTTTGGGTAACGCCTTCATACAAACATTCAAAATAAATATCTAATAGTTTCATAATCTGGTTATTATTCTCTTTAATTCGGTCTTTCCAAATTCGTTTTACCCACTTATACCCGTTAGCATCATGCGTAAAACCCTTATTGAAATTAGAAATTAATGTCCAC
>WASW01025627.1_pt1 | contig 16857 bp, 18 predicted proteins | sample 5698521 | NCBI WGS metagenome assembly WASW01 (sample SAMN11175560, study PRJNA528189) | sponge metagenome | isolation source: marine sponge | host: Leucetta | place: Antarctica: Western Antarctic Peninsula, King George Island | collected 2013-01
CGTCATATAGGTCCAAGTGCGCCCGGCCAGCACCCCTGTGCCGGGCGTTCCCTTTTACACTCACCTTACGGGACGAGCTTATACCCACCCGCTTCAGTGACTAAAAGCTTCGCACTCGACGGGTCTGCTTCGATTTTCTGGCGCAATCGATATACGTGTGTTTCAAGCGTGTGCGTGGTGACAGCAGCATTATAACCCCACACCTCATCCAGAAGTTTATCGCGCGCAACAGGCTTGTCTCCCGCACGGTATAGATACTTCAAAATGGCCGTCTCTTTATCAGTTAGCCGGACCTTCTTTTGATCTTCCTCGTGCATCAGCAACTTATTTGCAGGCTGAAATGTATAGGGACCAATCGTAAACACAGCATCGTCGCTTCGCTCATGTTGGCGAATGTGGGCCCGTAATCGTGCCAAAAGAACACCCAGCTTAAAGGGCTTTGTCACATAATCGTTCGCACCCGCATCGAGACCTAAAATCGTGTCTGCGTCTGTATCGGCACCCGTCAGCATAATAATAGGTGCCCGAACGCCTGCGCGACGCATGAGACGACACACTTCGCGACCATCCATATCTGGCAATCCAACATCTAACAAAATCATGTCAAAATTGCTATGCTTAGTGATTTCCAGACCTTCAGCGGCACTCATTGCTAAAACAACTTGAAACTCTTCGTGGAGTTTCAGCTGATCACTCAGCATTTCTACAAGATATTCATCGTCATCGACAATAAGGATGCGCTTACCATTGCTCATTTCATAACCCTTTCTGACGAATTCTCGGCGCGAGCCCGATACGTAACGTCATTTTGTATTTTCCTTTCTCTGACTTATATATTAAGCGGCACCCTGCGGAAAGATGCTAGGATGATCAAATGACGGATCATAATAAACAAAAGCCTGAGATATATGAAGTCTCTGCGACCCGTGCTCCCCTGACTGTATTGTCTGTTGAGCGCACAATGGGGGAGCTCCGCCGCGGCCGTCCTGTTGTGGTGTGTGGCGGTGGTGGCCATGCCGTGCTTGCCTTAGCCGCTGAGGGATTGACTGCAGAGAGCTTAAAACAGCTACATTCATTAGGCGACTTAGTGCCATCATTGGCTATCACCGGACGACGAGCGGCTGTTCTGGGGCTTGCTGAAACCGTCGGCAAAATTGCCGAAGTTTCTGGATTAGGCGGTCTTTCTGCCGAAGAAATATCCGCGTTAGCCAATCCTTTAGTGCAAACGGGTGTAACTGACGAACTCCGACAACGTCTAATTGTCACCGTACATGAGAGCGAGGGGCACGGCTGTGCCTCTGCCGCTGTAGCACTTACTAAAATTGCGCGCCTGCTACCTGCCGCTGTGACAGTACAGTTGAACGACATTGATGATGTCGTCACCTGGGCACACCGACACGATTTTTTAACTGTCGATACAGGTGATATTTTTCAATTTGAAGGGGCCGCTGTTCGGAATTTAAAACAAATAGCCGAAGCACGCGTCCCAATAAGCGATGCCCATGACACCCGGATTATTGCTTTTCGACCCGCAGACGGTGGGCGTGAGCACCTCGCAATTGTCATTGGCACGCCCAAACCAGAAGAACCGACACTCGTTCGATTACATTCCGAGTGCTTCACTGGCGATTTATTAGGGAGCCTCCGCTGCGATTGTGGTGATCAGCTTCAAGGAGCCATGAGCGAAATTAAAAAGGCCGGAACAGGTGTGCTTTTATATCTCGCTCAAGAAGGGCGTGGAATTGGCCTGGTCAATAAGCTTCGCGCATATGAGTTGCAAGATCTCGGGTTTGATACGATGGACGCCAACGAACAACTCGGGTTTGAATCTGATGAGCGCGTTTATATGCCCGCTGCACGGATGTTAAAGTTGCTCGGCTTCACAAAAATCCGTTTGATGACAAATAATCCAGATAAAATGAATGCCCTTGAGAGGCACGGCATACATGTTGACGAGCGCGTCACACACGCTTTTCCATCAAATGAACACAACGAATTTTATCTCCAAACCAAAGCATCACGATCAGGGCATCAAATTTAAGTTCCAGATTATACTCGGCAGTTTCTGCCTTAACCTTAAAATGTCTACCTAAAGAATAATCAACCTATTGTTTTTAAATAATTTTAGTTGGCACACGCTTTGCTTATATAGCTGTGGGACTATCGGGTTGGGAAAATTATGACGCCATCAATCAATCAACAGCAAAATTGGCCGCCGTCTTTTATCGGCGCGCAATCAGCATCATCAAGCAAGATACAAACGCAACAATTAGCATTAACACCACCTTCTGAAACAACCGAAGGCGAGGGGTTCACTTTCTTTGGTGACGACGGGTTCTCCTTTAATGATCTCATCGATATCGTAAACCCACTCCAACATATTCCCGTTGTCTCTACTTTCTACCGCGAAACAACCGGTGACGAGATTTCGGCCGCACCTCGAGTCATGGGGTCCACGCTGTTCTTTGGCCCATTGGGGTTCGTAGGTGCTTTAGCCAATGTCGTTATTGAAGAAAATACTGGGATGGATATCGGTGAACATATGACGTCGTGGGTTACGCCCGATGACGAGAGTAATTTCCTCGCTTTTAACGCAACCGACGCCGCCAATCCACCTCAACCCCAGCAACTTGATCCAAACGACCCGGTCATTGCATGGGCACGCCAGGAATATGACTGGGCAAGGCGGAATACATCTGAACAAGACCGAACGCCGCGCTCAAAAGCAGCTACCCCATCTTTTCCTGATGCAGGGCCCTTAGTAAAACAAGAGCAACCTTGGGCGTCGCTACAAGAAGAACTGGCTTCAGTTGCGGTCTTAAGTACAGATTCCCGTTCCGCATCTTGGGCCTATGAAGCTGCCGCAAGTCTTCAAGCTGGCACGCGCGGTTAAAGAATTTGCCGGCAAAGTCTGATCATGCTGAAGTCCTATTATGAATATTAATGTCTATTCCGATGGCCAGCTTAAATTCGACGGTAAAACATATCATTGCGCGCTGGGCCGGGGCGGAATATCAGCCAACAAGCTTGAAGGTGATGGCGCAACGCCAACTGGGATATATCCACTGTTACGGCTATTTTGGCGTTCAGACAAAACCATCACCGTAGACACATTACTTCCTCATCAGAATATCAACATTGACGATGGTTGGTGTGACGACCCAACACACCCGAAGTACAATCAACTGGTGAAGCTGCCTTTTGACGCCAGCCATGAGAAAATGTGGCGCAAAGACAATTTATACGATTTGGTAATTGAGATTGGACACAACAATAATCCAGTTGTTCCTGGCGCAGGCAGCGCTGTTTTCATTCATATCGCCAAGCCAGATTATGCCTCTACAGAAGGCTGCATCGCGCTCGCCAAGAACGACTTTCTAAAGCTCATCCCAAAATGGTCCGCGGCAACAAAAATTGAAATTTTTAATTGTATGAGCAATTAAGCCTGTGGCGCTGGTCGCGACCCAAATATAGCTGTGCCAACGCGCACATGTGTCGCCCCAAGCTTGATCGCCGTTTCATAATCTGAACTCATACCCATACTTAATCCGGATAAGCCGTTTCGATCTGCAATTTCTGCCAACAAGGCAAAATGCAAAGCGGGCTCCTCGTCTATCGGTGGTATACACATCAATCCCTGAATGTTCAGACCAAGCTCTTCTTTGCACATTACAATAAATGCATCGACATTTTCTGGTGCAATCCCGGCTTTTTGAGCTTCTTCGCCCGTGTTGACCTGGACGTAGCACCCAAGGTGGCGATTGGTTCGTTCAAATTCTTTCGCGAGTGCATGGGCAATCTTCGGACGATCAACCGTTTCAATAACATCGAACGTCGCAACGGCCTCTTTAACTTTGTTTGATTGCAACGGCCCAATGAGATGCAGCTCAATATCGCTAAAACCTTCACGCAATTGCGGCCACTTGCCCATCGCTTCTTGAACACGGTTCTCCCCAAAAATACGTTGCCCAGCCTCCAACACAGGTCGAATGCACTCCTCGTCATGAACTTTTGATACTGCCACAAGTTTCACATTTTCAGAATCACGGTCAACAGACTGTGCTGCCATTGAGATGTCACCCAAGACAGCCTTAAGGTTCTTTGCGGGGTCAACGATTTGAGTCATATTATATCTATGCCTATTTCAATGAAGCGAACGTTACCAAGCATGGTTCGCCAAGACAATCATCAGGATACGACACTACCCACTTGGTTTGTCATGACGGATCACGAGAGATTGGCCGATCCAGTTCCCTTAATCCCCTATCTGCCGCCAAATAGCGCACTGATTGTTCGTGACCTAGACATCGATCGACAATCCAAAACAATGCGCCGCGTCTTACCCATTTGCCAAGACCATGGTGTTGCTCTTTTAACGTCCTTAAATCGCCCGCCAAGGCATTTGACAGGTGATGGCATACACATTCCAGAAAACTCTTTATGCTTCTGGAAACAAACGGATATTTGGCGTCTACGGCCCACAATTATAACAAGTTCTGCGCACTCCTTTAGATCACTTGGGCGTGCTGCAAAATTCGGTGTCGATGCGTGCCTCTTGTCCCCTGTCTTTGCGACCAAAAGCCACAAGAACAGCGCCTCCCTTGGCATGCCAAGGTTTGCATCATTATGCCGCAAAGCGAGCCTTCCTGTCATTGGCCTAGGGGGTATCTCTACAAAACAGATCCGACGCATTTTTATGGGTGGTGCCACTGGGATTGCAGGCATCGGGTTATTTGAAGGCGCTTACCAATAAGATACGATTTTTTTCAACCTGATATGCATCCCCAATGTCTGGTAGATTCCATGCGTTTAGTGTATGAAAAGAAAGCCTTCAACATTCAAGCTGGCCGATTGATTAATTAATTAAGTATCTGGACTCAAGGACTGCCACAAATGACTTTTAGAGCGATCAAACTGGGTAGGCATCTTATGGTCCTTTTGACCGCGTGTATTTTAACCGCTAGCTGTTCATACACACCTCTGGATCCACGTAATACAAACGACCTGAACGATAATGAAAATACAGACTTCTCGAAGCGTAAAACGATATTTGGTGACGGCGGTTTCAATTTCTTAGGCGATGATTCTAATAATGGGGGCAATGCACTTGGTGTGAATAGCTTCCTTTGGCGAGCATCTCTTGAAACAATCTCATTTATGCCAATCAATACTGCGGACGCCTTTGGTGGCGTCATACTGACTGATTGGTATAGTCCACCAGAATCTCCGAGTGAGCGGTTTAAACTGAACGTCTACATTCTTGGGCGCACCCTTCGAGCGGACGGCGTGAAAGTATCTGTTTTCCGCCAACTTCGTGACCGCACTGGTACCTGGGCTGATGCGACAGTACCAAATGTCACGGCGCCAAAAGTTGAGGACTCGATCCTCACCAAGGCGCGAATGCTCCGCCACCAAACCCTAACTTCTAAATAGATTTTCCGTGCCGTTTTCGGCTTTGTTACCTGAAACATGCAGCATGTTAACATCATTGCTTGTAGAAATTTGTGAGTTCCTAACAGATGTCTCGATATAGCGTTAAAGAAACCGAAGCCAAATGGCAGAAAATTTGGGCTGATCAGAAGTCCTTTGAGGTTGAAGAAGACTCTTCAAAGCAGAAATACTATGTCCTCGAAATGTTTCCGTATCCTTCTGGTCGGATTCATATGGGGCATGTCAGGAACTATACTTTAGGCGATCTCGTTACTCGGTTTCGTCGTGCACAGGGTTATAACGTATTACACCCGATGGGTTGGGATGCCTTTGGCCTTCCCGCAGAAAATGCCGCCAAAGAGAATAATGTCCATCCTGCAAAATGGACCCACGATAATATTGCGTCTATGCGCGATCAGCTTAAATCAATGGGCTTGGCTTATGATTGGCGCCGCGAAATCGCGACATGCGACCCTGAGTATTATCAGCACGAACAGAAAATGTTCCTGGACTTTCTCAATGCGGGATTAGTTTACCGGAAAGAGTCCTGGGTCAACTGGGACCCAATTGAAAATACCGTGCTCGCAAACGAGCAGGTCATCGATGGCAAGGGTTGGCGTTCTGGCGCCGAAGTTGAAAAGCGAAAACTAGCGCAGTGGTTTTTAAAAATTACGGCCTATGCTGATGATTTATTACAATCACTAGAAGGGCTTGATCGCTGGCCTGAGCGCGTTCGGACGATGCAGCATAACTGGATCGGTCGCTCCGAAGGGGCTCGCGTCGCTTTCAGAATCGTTGGAAAAGATGTGCCACTGGATGTTTACACCACGCGGCCAGATACAATTTTTGGCGCGTCCTTCATGGCGATTTCTCCCAACCATCCCATCGCAGCGGAGATCGCTGAAACTAACTCTGAATTGGCTGAATTTGTTGCAGCGTGTAATCGCATGGCAACTTCTGAAGCCGCAATCGAGAAAGCTGAAAAACTTGGGTTTGATACCGGGCTTCGCTGCGAACATCCCGTCATTGAAGGTGAAACATTGCCTATCTTTGTCGCTAACTTTGTGCTCATGGATTATGGCACGGGCGCGATCTTTGGCTGCCCAGCACACGATCAAAGAGACCTGGATTTTGCGCGGAAGTACGGATTACCTGTTACCGCTGTTGTGTGCCCTCAGTCAGAGGACAGTGCTACTTTTTCAGTTCAAAACGAAGCCTACACTGGCGATGGCTTGATTATCAATTCGGGTTTTTTGAATGGAAAATCTGTTCCTGAAGCCAAAAGCGAGATCATTGATTGGTTTGAAACCAACGGCACAGGTGAAAAGCAGGTCAACTTCAGGCTCCGTGATTGGGGTGTATCCCGGCAGCGTTATTGGGGATGCCCAATTCCGATAGTTCACTGTGATACCTGTGGGGCCGTGCCTGTACCAGCACTAGAATTACCTGTTGTTTTGCCTGATGATATCGACATTTCTGTTGACGGCAATCCGTTGGATAAACACCCAACATGGAAACACGTAGATTGCCCATCATGTGGCAAGGCGGCCGTTCGTGAAACTGACACATTCGATACTTTTTTCGAATCTTCTTGGTATTTCGCTCGGTTTTGTTCACCCGTACCAGACAAGGCGTTTGAACGCTCAGCAGCAGATTACTGGTTACCCGTCGATCAATACATTGGTGGGATCGAACACGCTGTTCTTCACTTGCTCTATTCAAGGTTTTTTACCCGTGCATTAAAAGAGTGCGGGTACCTCGGCATCGATGAGCCTTTCGCTGGTCTTCAGACTCAAGGCATGATTTGTCATGAGACTTATAAAAGTACTGGAGGTAAATGGCTTTTTCCAACAGATGTTGTTGTCGGAGAAAATGATACTTTCAAGGACCCGTCTGGCGCAGAAGTAATCCGTGGTCGTTCAGAGAAAATGAGCAAATCAAAGCGCAACGTTGTAGATCCGGAAGAGATTATCGAAAGTTATGGGGCGGATACCGCACGTTTGTTTATGCTTTCTGATAGTCCACCTGATCGAGATCTTGACTGGACAGATTCTGGTGTTGATGGAGCTTGGCGCTACGTTAATCGGTTATGGCGCTTAGTAGATGAACCGCCTTTTGACATCGCAGCGTTAGGCACAGTTCGCCCTGAACAAGTTGATGGTCGTGCCTCAGACGTTGAGCGGATGGTGCATCGAACAATTGTAGCGGTCACTGATGATTTGGAGCGGTTCCACTTTAATAAGGCCGTGGCACGAATTCGTGAACTGAGTAACGCCGTTGAAGGTTTGGATAGTAATGATGCTGGCGCAGCATGGGTGCTAAGATATGCATCCGAAACCTTAACGATCTTAATTGGCCCCCTGATGCCACACCTTGCTGAAGAATTATGGCAAAATCTTGGATACCAAACACTTGTTGCAGATACCCTATGGCCGGTTGCTAATGAGGAAATGCTTGTAGATGACAAGGTGACCGTCGCGGTTCAGGTTAATGGGAAACTACGTGGCACACTTAATATTGCAAAAGACGCAGATAAGGAAACAATAGAGCAAGCAGCTCTTATGCTTGAGGGTGTTAAAATTTTTATCGAAGGTAAAGACGTGCGGAAAATCATTGTCGTGCCAAATAAGATCGTAAATGTCGTCATATAAAATAACATTTTTGGCCGTTTTGATGCTGACCATTAGTGCGTGTGGGTTTCGCCCACTTTATGCACCACCAAGTGAAGATACTAAGATTCAAGGTGTATACGCCTTTGATGAGCTGCAGCGTGTTGTTATCTCGAATATCCCTGATCGCGAAGGACAGTATCTGCGTAACGCACTTGTGAGGCTTCTGCATCCAAACGGTCGACGTGGAGAAGCGCTTTTTGTCCTCAACATTTCTTTAACGGAAGGGACGAGTAGCTTAGCTGTACAGCGCAGTTCAGAAGCAACCCGTGCGAATTTAACCGTGAAGGCTGCTTTTCATCTTCAGCGATTAAGTGGTGAAGATGAACTTCATTCTGATCAAGTTTCATCAGTAAGTGGATATAATATTTTTCGATCTGAATTTCAGACTTTAATGGCAGAAAAAGGCGCTCGTGAGCGCGCTCTTGATGATCTCTCCCAACAAATCCGCATACGGCTTGCAGCATATCTTACAAACGTAGATGCAAGAGTTTTGCGGCAGTGAAACTAACCGGCGGAAAAGCTGAGGCTTTTTTAAAATCTCCACGCGAAAGTATTCGCGCCATATTGTTCTTTGGGCCTGACTCCGGTCTCATCCGTGAACGTGGAAAAGCACTTGTATCTCATTTAGCCGATGTTGATGATCCTTTTGCTATTACTGAGCTTTCTGGAGATTCCTTAAAGAAAGACGGAGCACTATTATCAGATGCATCCAACGCGATGTCTCTTATGGGTAGTGCGTCTATCGTTCGTGTTCGTGATCTTACGGATGCTGGCGCACCCATCATTGAGTCTTGGCTGGATTCAGGTGCGGGTGCATTGCCTGCAATATTTGAAGCCGCTGAGTTAACGCCTCGATCCAAAGTACGCGTGTTGTTTGAAAAACGTGACGACACCGTCGCTATTGGATGCTATCCGGATGAAGGCCGTGATTTAGGAGCTGTCGTCCGTGAGCATTTTTCAAATCAGGGAGTCTTATTATCTCCAGATGCGTTGCCCGCCCTTTTAGCTCGATTGGGAACGGACCGTTTAGCCATCCGCCAAGAGCTGGATAAACTTATTCTTTATGCTGGAGGTCCTGATTCAGGGGCAACAGTGACTGAGGCTAACGTAGAAGCAGCAATCGGTGATATCAAGACATCATCTTTAGATGATATTGCATTCGCTGTGGGTAGCGGGGGTCAGAAACGTCTGAGTATTGCCATGGACCGAGCTTTTTTAGATGGAACCGCTGCAATTGCTGTCATTCGCGGGGTGCAACGTCACTTAGACCGCTTACATCAGGCGAAGGCAAATGCGGCAAACGGATCGTCCATTGGGGAATCCGTGAAACGTCTGCGACCACCAGTATTTTTTAAAATGATGGATAGCTTTATCTCTCAGGCGAGTGTTTGGTCGACACCTGATCTTGCTCGAGCATTAACGTTATTGCTACAGACTGAGCGTGACTGCAAGTCTGGCCTAGATATCGATCGTAGTATCTGCGAAAGAACAATGATCCAACTCACCCAGGCCGCACGACGGAACAGGTGATAAAATCTATCCTGTTTCCATTTAAGTCTTTGATATTTATTGTCTTTTTGGTTTTAAGCTGACGGATAACTTCGGCATTTCTTCTTTTTGTGGCTTTATCTCTTCTCGCGTAAGCTCCACGACAGTTGATTCTGGTTCTTTATCAGCCGATTTTAATTTCTCTATAACCAGGTCGAGCTGATCAAGATCGTCGTAAGCAATGCGTAGGACCCCTTTTTGACCTGATCCATCAACAGTTACTTTTAATCCCAGCAGATTACTCAAGTCTCGCTCAAGTGCGATTGTATCGACGTCCTTTGGTTTTGCCTTCGTCGCGCTCTTTGATAATGACTTTCCATCTGATTGACGGGCAAGTTTTTCTGCCTCACGTACACTCAGATTTTTTTCTATAATTTTTTTAGCTTTATCATAAGCACCATCAACACCAATTAATGTGCGTGCGTGACCAGCACTTAAAAGACCTTCTTCAACAAGCTTCTTTACTCTTGGATCCAGCGCGAGCAATCGTAATGTATTTGCGACGTGGCTCCTGCTTTTTCCGACCAGTCTCGATATATCGTCCTGCGTGTGTCCAAACTCTTCGATAAGCTGTTGATACGCATCTGCTTCTTCAACTGCAGATAAGTTTTCACGTTGTACATTTTCGACAAGGCCAACTTCGAGTGTCGTCTGATCATCAAAATCTTTAATGATAACAGGTACTTCAGTAAGTTGAGCTAGTTGTGCAGCGCGCCATCGACGCTCACCTGCTATAATTTCAAATGCCGATGAGTCGTCTGGATGCCGCCTTACGAGAAGTGGCTGTAAGACCCCTTTTTCGCGAATTGACTGAGCAAGCGCATCAATCGCGCCCTGGTCCATATGATGCCGGGGCTGGTATTTTCCCGGATGCAGGAGCTCGACAGCGACCGGTTTGCCGGTACGAACTCTATCTAATTTTGCGTAGTCTTCGTTACTTTCGCCTAATAGGGCTGAAAGGCCGCGACCAAGTTTTTTCTTTTTATCTGCCATCATACACCTACTCGTCGTTCGCGATGAATGACTTCACCCGCGAGGCTCAAATATGCCTGTGATCCTGCACAGTCGATATCATATACAATTACAGGGCGCCCGTAAGACGGTGCCTCTGAAACTTTAACATTTCTAGGGATTACAGTCTGATAGACCTTATCACCAAAGTATGCTCGAACGTCATCTGCAACAGCGCCTGAAAGATTATTTCGACCATCAAACATGGTCAGGACAATCCCTTGTATTTCTAGTCCAGGATTATACGTCGCTTTAACCCGTTCAATTGTGCGAACCAAAAGGGACACACCTTCCAACGCGAAGAACTCACATTGAAGGGGCACAAGAACTGCTTGCGAAGCTACCAAAGCGTTTATGGTTAAAAGACCAAGTGCAGGAGGGCAATCAATCAGAATATAATCATATTCGGCAGATGCGAGCATTAAAGCTTCACGAAGACAGAATTCACGACGCTCTACATCGACAAGTTCTATTTCAGCGCCTGATAAATCAATGCCTGAGGGAACAATATCCAATCCTGGTATGCAGGTCTCTTGGATCGCATCCTGTAATGCAATCTCACGAATAAGTACGTGATAAGTGTTCTTCTCTCGATTTTCATACTCAACACCTAAACCTGTGGAGGCGTTTCCTTGAGGGTCGAGATCAATAATCAACACTTTCTGTTTAATGGCTGCGAGGGCGGTCGCCAGATTTATGGCTGTAGTTGTTTTACCAACACCACCTTTCTGGTTTGCGATCGAGATAATACGGGTACGATGAGGATGCAAAATTAGGTCAGCCATCTGTTAGGGGCGAAAGATCATTAACAATGAGGATGGTGCCGGAAGCATCAGATAGACTGGGCTTTCGGACCACATTCATTGTCCATTGTTTGGTGCTTTCGGTCAATTCTTGATCGACATCCGCACCCTTCATAAGTAAAGATTTTCCACCAATCTTTAAATGTCGGTGAACCCAGGGAAGAAGTTTCGGAAGGGGGGCAAGTGCTCTCGCAGTAACTATGTCTGCGTGAAGTGGCGGCAGATCTTCGATCCGTGCCGCATGTACTTCGATCTTTGTGGCCGTTTCTCTGGCAACTTCACGCATAAAGGTCGCTTTTCGTTGATCACTCTCTACAAGCTGTACGTTTGCACCGGTAGCGATTGCAATCAGGAGGCCAGGTAATCCGGCACCGCTTCCAAGGTCTGCAATTCTAGCTGTTTTTTCTATGCATGGCAGAAGCTGCGCACTATCCAGAATATGGCGACGCCACGCGTCGGCCAACGTGTTTTTACCTACAAGATTGATGGCGCGCTGCCATTTGGTCAAAAGGGTCAAGTAGATTTCAAATCGATCCATAATATCTGTATCAACGTTTGGTAAACAGGCTGCGCAGCCTTCTTTCGTTAAGGGCGTTTGCTCCGTCATGTCTTTTGATGTTTCACGTGAAACATATATTAAGCCGTTAGCCTATTGTCCTGGCGCTTTACATAGGCCAGGAGAGCTGTGATTGCTGCAGGGGTCACTCCAGATATACGAGCTGCTTGACCAATTGTCTCGGGTCGAACACGTGACAATTTATCGCGCACTTCGTTCGATAGGCTGGGTATGCCTGTATATTCCAAGTCAGCTGGAAGGCTTAAATTCTCGTCTCGGCGCAGGGCCATTATGTCTGCATCTTGTCGTTTAAGGTAGCTGGAATAGGTCGCTTCTATTTCAAGCTGTTCGATTACGTCAGAGCGTGTTTCGGATAATTCCGGCCATGCCTTAGCCATCTTCGCATAATCTACATTTTGGTAGCTTAGGATTTCAATGCCGTTTCTACGTATACCATCTTGGTTTATTTCAAATCCATGTTTGCGCAATGAATTTGGTGTTTCATTGAGACAAAGAAGTGCATCACGCGCGGCATTTAATGCGGTCAACTTGTCTGAGAATACAGTTTTTCGTTTCGATCCTACCAGGCCGATATCGATACCTCTTTGCGTCACCCTGAGGTCCGCGTTATCTGCACGTAATAATAAGCGGTATTCAGCTCGGCTTGTGAACATACGATAGGGCTCCGCAGTTCCAAGCGTCACTAAATCATCAATCATGACGCCAATATATGCTTCTGCACGATCGAGCTCAAAGGTCTCTTCCGCGCCGCTCACGGCAAGTGCTGCGTTAACACCAGCCATTAAACCTTGAGCTGCCGCTTCTTCATACCCTGTTGTGCCATTTATTTGCCCAGCAAGATATAACCCTGGAACTTCATGTGTTTCCAAGCTTCTCTTCAACGCACGTGGATCAACAAAATCATATTCAATGGCGTAGCCAGGCTGAATCATGATCGCCTTTTCTAGCCCTGGTATTGTTTTTAACAGTTCGAGTTGAACATCTTTTGGAAGGGACGTTGATATACCGTTTGGATAAACCGTATCATCATCGAGGCCTTCTGGTTCTAGGAAAATCTGATGGCGCTCTTTATCTGCAAAGCGCACAATTTTGTCTTCGACGGAAGGGCAATACCTGGGACCAACACCTTCAATCTGACCAGAATACATTGCCGAACGGTGCAAGTTCGCTTCGATAATTGCGTGTGTTTTTAGGTTTGTGAATGTCATATGACACGCAATTTGTGGCACTGTTATTTTATCAGTCAGATATGAAAAGGGAATAGGAGGATCATCTGCAGGTTGAGCATCAAGCCCATCCCAATCAATTGTGCGACCATCTAATCTTGGAGGTGTTCCTGTTTTAAGTCGACCTAGCGGGAAGCCTAATCGTTTGAATGTATAGGCAAGGCCAATAGATGGTTTATCGCCAACGCGGCCAGCTGGAATTTTCTGATCACCTATATGAATTAGGCCTCGTAGGAATGTCCCGGTCGTAATTACAACAGCGCCGGCTTTTATCTCTTTGCCTGATCCAGTGCGAATTCCCTGAACACGTCCATTTTTGTCATCGATCAATAAGTCTTCGACAGGATCGGCTAGAATTTCAAGATTCTTGATTTCACCAAGTAGGCTCTGTATGGCGTTTCTATATAATTTTCGATCTGCTTGTGCACGAGGCCCTCTAACAGCCGGACCCTTTGATCTATTGAGCATACGAAATTGAATGCCGGCGCGATCGATAGCCGTCCCCATAATGCCATCGAGCGCATCGATTTCTCGAACAAGCTGCCCTTTTGCCAATCCGCCAATAGCAGGGTTACAAGACATCTCGCCAATTGTTTCAAGGCGATGTGTAACGAGGAGCGTTGCCGCACCCATGCGTGCGGACGCAGCGGCCGCTTCGGCGCCAGCGTGCCCGCCACCAACAACAATAACATCGGGTTTTAACATGGCCGGAACATAGGGCTACACCGTATACGAGTCAATTGGAACGAGCACATGTTTCACGTGAAACATTTTATTAAGCATAATATTGCTTAAATAGGTGAAGAGGGGGTTAAGTGGCACGTTATTGTTTCACGTGAAACAATAACGATCATCATTTTCCAATACAGAAATCACTAAAGATCCGGTCTAGCAATTCTTCCACATCAACACGTCCAGTAATCCGGCCTAAAGCTTGAGCCGCTACCCTTATATCTTCAGCCATCATCTCAACATCGGCACCAGCAACTGAACTCGCAATGGCGCGGTTTAAGGCATCCACACATTCTTCAAGCGCATGGCGATGTCGCGCACGAGTTAGTGGAGCTGAAGCTTTACTTCGATGGATCGCCTGAACTGAGATACGAACAGACATCTCCTTAATTAACCGTTCAAGGCCATCTCCAGTTTTCAATGAAAGGCGCTGAACATCGTCGAGAGCCATTGACGTCTCACTGCCAGACATGAGATCACACTTATTCATCACCACGATTGTGTTGGCGTCACGAACTGCAATCTTGGCCGCTTTAACGCTATCAACCAAATGCAGCTTCAAATCTGCAGAAGCCGCTTGATCTAATGCGCGGCGGACACCTTCACGCTCAATGATATCGTCAGTCTCACGGATACCCGCTGTATCAATAATCACAGCAGCGTAACCACTCAGGTCCATAGGGACTTCGATAACATCCCGGGTTGTTCCGGCGATATCTGTAACAATAGCGACGTCTCTTTTCGCCAAAGCATTCAACAAGCTCGATTTGCCTACATTGGGGACGCCCGTCAGCGCTATACGAAAACCATCGCGGATGCGCTCACCAATATTATTATCAGACAAATGTTCGTTAATTTCTTGAGCCAAGGCTTTCAGGGCTTCAAGGCTCTGACAGGTGAGATCTTCCGGAATATCTTCTTCAGAAAAATCAATGCTCGCTTCTGCAAATGCCATCGCCTTTACAAGGCGTTCTCGCCAGCCATCATAAACCTTTGCGAGGGCACCGCCCATTTGAGTCAATGCCTGCTGACGTTGTGCAGATGTCTCCGCATCAACGAGGTCGGCTATCGCCTCGACGGCAGTCAAATCCATCTTGCCGTTTTCAAATGCACGTCTTGAAAATTCACCTGGCTCAGCTGGACGTAACCCTTCAATCGACAAGAGACTCGTCATAAGTGCGCTTATCACAGCATGCCCGCCATGGACGTGCAGCTCGACAACATCTTCGCCTGTAAAGCTATTTGGACCTAAGAACCGAACAGCCAGAGCATCATCAATTTGAACGGGGTCTTGCTCAAAATTCGATTCGGTTTCGAAAAGACTTACACGCTGTACATATCTTGGTGCCGGTAATTCAGCTAATTTCGGCGCAAGCTTTGTCAAAGCGGGATCTGCTGCTGGTCCCGAAATGCGAATAACAGCAATACCGGCGCGCCCGTGCGCTGTCGCCAACGCATAGATCGTCGGGTAGCTTATCGACATAGGCACATCATTCCTCAGAGCCCAACATGTAGTGGGTTATACCAAATAAGGTAATTGTTATGAGTCTGGCTTCAGCATGAGCCGTTCGACACGCCGATCATTCTGCAAATGCTCCAAAATAATCTCGTCGACATCCTCAGTGCTCGTAATTTTATACCATACACCTTCAGGGTATATCACCATTGTCGGACCGAGTTCACAACGATCTAGACAACCAGATTGGTTTATTCGCGTTTGATCTACGCCCAACTCTTTGACGCGAGCCTTCATATAGTTCCGTAATTTGACGGCACCCTTGCCGGCACAACACCCGCGCTCGTGGCCTTCAGGGCGTTCATTCATGCAAACGAAAACATGCTTATCATAAAATGGTGCCGGATCAATGATCGCATCACTCATAAAGTTAGTCCTTCTTATCGTCATCGTCTTTGCCTGCCAAATTCGACCAGAACAAGTTTTGCATTTGTTCCCAGCCCTGCACACTCGATGGAACGCCTGTAGGCATCCAGGTGTTGAACATGGTTTCAGGGTCCATTGTTTGCAAGTTTGCACGCATACGTTCTTCGAGTTCCGCCAACATATGTTCTTGTAACGGCTTCACATCCGGTAGGCCCAGGAATGTCCGTGCCTCTTCCGGTGTGCAATCGATATCAATCTTGACCTTCATAATAGCCCCTCCCTTGGTCACATACATCAGATCAGATAAACTAAGCGGGCAGGGGAAGGCTGGCAACATTCCTGCAGCATCAGAAATCAATAACATGCAGGACATACCCAATGAATCTAGAGACCGCCCATATTTCGTTCCCATCTCCAATTGGCGCACTCACATTGTTCACGGAACAAGATGCACTCATCGTCATTGAAGCAGGTAGCGTTCCAGGCGGAACAGAAAATGACCCATTACTAAGCGAAGCACGCAATCAGCTTAACACTTACTTTGACGGAAAACTAACGACGTTTGACCTGCCGGTCGCACCAGATGGACCCCCACGGCGATGCGAAATTTGGCAAGCAATGGCAAAGATTCCTTATGGAACGACATTATCATACGGCGAGTTTGCAGCAGAGATGAAAAGCTCGGCCCGGGCAATCGGCGGCGCGTGCGGTGCCAACCCAATACCAATAGTTTTGCCATGCCACCGTGTATTAGCTGCGGATGGTAAAATGGGCGGGTTCTCATTCGCCAACGGTGCGGAAACAAAACGCCAGTTACTTCAGCTCGAAGGCGCACTCACGACATTCATCTAACTGCTTGTCGCAGGACATCACCACAACCATATTGAAATTAACTATACCCCGACTCATTGAGAAAGCGAAAAGAGTTTGCCAAATCCGTTTGGAAGGGTTCTTGTTGTCAACATGATTCGCGCGG
>WASW01037700.1_pt1 | contig 16846 bp, 17 predicted proteins | sample 5698521 | NCBI WGS metagenome assembly WASW01 (sample SAMN11175560, study PRJNA528189) | sponge metagenome | isolation source: marine sponge | host: Leucetta | place: Antarctica: Western Antarctic Peninsula, King George Island | collected 2013-01
TATTTTAAAATGGGAGGGGTTAGAAAGACCAATATAAATAGCTTGAGGAGTATTGATTCGTTCCCCCCTCCCTTCATAGGGAGGGTTGGATTGATCAGTGTCATTTTCGCATAGTTCGTTTCAAAAAGTTTTAAAATCCACACCCCACCTAGCCTCCCCTCATAAGCACCCGTTGGGTGATGGAGAGGAATGTTTTACCACCCCACCCTTCGACAAGCTCAGGGTGACAAACTTGATAGTTTCCAAAAACGTCATCCTGCACGACCCAAAAATATCATCCTGCGCGACCCCAAAACGTCATTCTGAGTTTATCGAAGGATGCCTCTTAATCGACCCTCAAAGTTGCACTTACTAGTTAAACTCAAGGGGCCTTTAAATGACTGCGTTTAAAAAATAAAACCAAAGCCGGGTTTTAATGGTACACTCTATCTATCCCATTGTTTATATTGTGAATAAAAGGAATTGAATATGGAAGACACTGAAACATCGAATCTGATCGGCATGGCTCAATTAACCCAGCTAAAACCTGCTGATTTGCGCGGAAAAACCATATTCATTCGCTGCGATTTTAATGTCCCCTTACGAAGCACCTCTAAAGGATTATATCGAGTCGCTGATGATACTCGCATTCGTCGTTTTCTGGACCTTACATTCAAAAAAATTCATGAACTTACAGAAGGCGACTGTCGAATTGTAATTGGCTCGCATTTAGGTCGTCCACATAAGAAAAAAGACCATTCAGGCTGGGATGGGGTTTTCAATATCCAGTTCGTATGCTCACATTTCGACACACTTATTCGAAGAGTCTATGGAGACACTTATACTATTTTCCCACCAGAAACTATTGATTCCCACATGAAACATTCTCTGGAAATAGTGTCTCACAAGAGGTTACCGCCTGGAGGAATCAAATTTCTTCCCAATTTGCGTTATCTTCTTGACCCAAAAAATACGGACCTCTATCGCAAAGAGTTTATTGCGAAATTGGCAGAAATCGCTGATGTCTACATAAATTGCGCATTTGGTTGCAGTCATCGAGTAACGAAAAGCATAAAACTTTTACCGCAAATAATGCGGGCTAATGGCAAGCAGGTCGTCTCCGGTGTCTTGCTCTATGAAGAGGTAAACCGGTTGGGCGCATTTGCTGGAAAAGTTTTGGCAAATCCGAAAAAGACCCTGGTTATTGCGGGTGGTGCAAAAGTTGCCGACAAAATAAAAATACTTAAACAGTTTGTCGAAACTGGTGTAAACAGTATTTTCATTGGCGGGAAAATGGCCAACTCTTTTCTCATGGCCCAACAACAAAAAGAATTACTTAAACCCTTCAGCATTGAGACCCTCCCCAGCAAACTAACAACACAGGATAAAAACGAGAACCAAGAACTTTTAAACGAGGTCATGCTCGCAGAAGAAATCATCGACCTCGCTGAAGAAAAAAAGGTTTCCATACTCTTGCCTGAGGATTTTAAAGTTGTTTCAGAGTTTAAAAGCACTTCATTTGAAAACAAAACAGCCCCCGACTTTTCTAAAGAGCTTCAACTTGACCTTGGCGAAAAAACCATCGCCCAATTTGAAGAAAAATTTAAGGGCATTGAAAATGTTTTTTGGAATGGCCCCTTAGGAGCTTACGATCACCCGCTATGCACCAGTTATGTAGAAGGCTCTTTGGAACTTGCAAAACTTTTATTCAGAAAGACTTTGCTCAATCCAAACTTCTCCGTGGTCATTGGGGGTGGTGATTCAGCAGCGATACTCGATAAAATTGGCGGGAACGAACTGAAAAAAATGATTAAAAGCCAAATTGAAAAAATCATACCGCCTACAGTCAACCGAAATCAGATATCTATCGATTTTCTGGAAAATGACTCTTATCAATTGTGGAATTATTTTGCCAGCAACTTTTTTGTATCCACTGGAGGCGGAGCATCCTTGGAGTTTATGCAAGGCTATCTTGCAGGAGAAGCCCAAGGAGATATGGCCTCTTATCTCCCAGGAACAGCAACCCTTATGGAGTTGTGTGTGCTGTAGGGCATAGCAACATGTCCGGCTGAAAGAATCTCTATCATCCGCCGCGACTCATTTCTTAGCAACGTATAACATCCCGACTTTCAATCCCCAGTCGGCTTATATCTCTTCCCATCCGATTTTCTTTTCTTTTAGCAAACATGTCCATATTCGCATCCAATCCACGACAAAAGTATTCCTAGGCTACTTTGAGATCGTTAGTATTCGTTTTCAGAATACCCAAAGCACAAAACGCCTTATCATTTTCAGGATTGAGTTCTATAGATTTTCTCAAATAAATTTCAGCCTGCATTGATTAAACAGATCATCAAAGCCATTTAAAATTAGAGGCTTTTACAATTGACCCCTATGCTGTTTTCTAGTGTTGGTTCATATATTATGGACTGGAAAGGCTTCAATGACTACAGCCGTTCCGAGATACTGTGAGATATAATCCCGAATTAAATAGAAGGGAACCGTAAACTAAAACTTACGCTATAACGTGTGTTATGGAGCGATATCAGCTTACGAGAGACAAGGGTCGCCAGATCTCACCAGCGACTCGAATGATTGGTCAGACGATCCTGAATACATCATCAATCCTTTAAAACATATCGTGCGTGTCAGCCTCGAAACCATGAAAATCGTCAATGCCCTACCCCCACTAAACGAACGCAAATGATGAGAATTCCCTTCATCGGTACAAAAAAATGAAAAAAATGTTAGAGGTCAATCTTCAGAAGTTAATCAAAAAAATTTTAGAAGTGGAGCGTTCTCATCTTGATAGTAATGATGAAGAATTGATGCTTTCACATAATTGGCAATTTGTTTTTGACGATTATGACGGTTGGGTGATTCTTAATGTGTTTTCGGAAGAACTGGGGGGATACTAGATACGCCCTTATCTATATCCTGAGTCTAAGATTGATTATCTCAGAGAAAGTCTACCAGATTTCAACATTGACCCATCAAGTGCTGCTTATCGTCATGTTGGTAGCATAGATGACGGGAAGATTGAGCCATTTTGGAATGAAGAAGATGGTTTCACTGACTCTGAAATCCCCATATATTTTAATCGGCATTATTACGGAAGAAAAAAAGGGGAAGAAAATTATATTGAGTTTAATCATATTGTCACTCATCCATTAGACCTTCATTGGTCGCTGGAAAAGAATTCGTATTGCAGACTCAATGACTTTGGCGAGGAAATTGAAAAAATCAAGTTGATTAAGACTGATGGCGTTAAACTTATTCTTATACGAAGAAGAACTCTCGATAAATTGCTCTATCTCGGCAAATGGAATCTAGTTCGATATTTTGATTTCACGAGAATACAAAGGGAATATTCGTTTGCGAGTTCAAGTAGTGTCTCCAAATCAGAAAATCTTATAATGAAGTTTGTGATGCAAAACAATGGGGTTCAATGTGCCAGGTTTAGAGGCGCACAGATTGAACGACCAATAACCTCTAAAGAAAAGGTTTTTACTTTGGGACTTGATGAGGAGGAAGAGGATGTAAAAAAATATGAGAGTTTTATTATTAACGACTGGAAAAATAATAGACCCCTTACTGACTATTCAATAAACCCTGATAATTTTTCCAGCTTTTCTATTGAAAGTAAATTGCCTTATGAAAATAGTCTTATCTTCTTCGATGCAAAGGTCTTGGACAAGTACAAAAATGACCCAGATAAATACAAACTAAACGAAAGATCAATAGCTTGTAAGGGCGGTTGGTATTTAAAAACATATGATATCAATAAGTATCAACAAATTCACACTTACCCCGTTTATCTAGCCCATTTGCCTTTTAAAGAACAACAGCACTGGAAACAATTTAACGAGAAACCAAAAGGCCCAATGTCTGAACGGGCATTCAAAACAGATTTTCAGGGAAGTTGGGATTATGAACAATCGAAAATGCAGGAATTAAAAACGGCCCTAGAAGCCCTATCAAATATCATTGTAGGTGGGAACCTACAAATATGGAAGCCTAATGGAGGTAGTTGGGATATAGCATTCCGAGGACTACATTTACTTATAACAGAGAATTCGAATCAATGGCATGATTTTAATATTTATTTAGCAAATGCCACAAATGAAGGGTTTCAATCTGGGGCATTAAGAAAAATCGCAAAAGATTTTGGAAACCCTGACCAAAAACTGCAGACTCTTGGATTAATTAAACACATACTGGAATCAACAGGGAATTCAAATCTAATCGCTGATACTCATAAAATTCTAAACGATATTCAGGGCAAAAGGAGTGGAGGGAAGGCCCACGGTGATTGGAACATCCCCGAAGGCTCCTTGATAGAGGATGCACAGAATAGACTTGAAAAGGTGACAAAGGCCATCAAAATTTTAACTGCTTTTTTCAAAGACTTGGAGATGGCAGGAAACTCGAAACCAACGAAAGATAAAACCCATGAATAAAAAACTCACATTCCTGCTCTCACTCATTTTTCTGTTTTTGTCTGGTGGTGCTGTTTATGGGGATGACTTCCAAGATGGAATAGATGCATACAAAAGAGGAGACTATAAAGAAGCAGTCAGGTGGTATCGTCATTCTGCAGAACAGGGAAATGCAAAGGCACAATTCAACTTGGGTGTTAGTTATTTAACGGGAGAGGGAGTTCCACAAGATTACAAAGAAGCCGTCAGATGGTATCGTCTTTCTGCAGAACAGGGGAATGAATCAGCACAATATAACTTGGGTTTTATGTATCGCAATGGAAAAGGAGTTCCACAAGATTACAAAGAGGCAGTCAAATGGTATCGTCTTTCTGCGCAACAGGGGAATGAATCAGCACAATTTAGACTGGGTTGGATGTATGGCAATGGAGAAGGAGCTCCGCAAGATTACAAAGAAGCTGTCAGATGGTTTCGTCTTTCTGCCAAACAGGGAGAGGCAAAGGCACAATTTAACCTGGGTAATATGTATTTCAGTGGAAAAGGAGTTCCGCAAGATTATACATTAGCGCATATGTGGTTCAATCTCTGTGGTTCCACTGGACACGAAGATTGTGTGAGAAATAGAAACATAGTAGAAAAGAAAATGACTCCATCTCAAATAGAAAAAGCACAGGAGATGGCAAGAAACTGGAAACCAACGAAAGATAAAACCCATGAATAAAAAACTCGCATTCCTGCTCTCACTCATTTTTCTGTTTAGCAACTTTTTGTCGTAATTGGTAAGGCTCACCGTTCTGGTTGCCATCGTTGGCATTCCTGCCCTTCGGACTCGGGTTCTTATATTTGTGGTGATATTGGGTATTGTTCTGGATGTCCAGATAATGAGTACTGCCAGAGAGGACAATCCGCTGGGGGGGGGTAATTACACCTAATAAAAGTAATGAATCGACCAAGCCTTATTTGAATAAAAACTCTCTAAATAATATCACATCAAATAAGTATCGAGAAGCTCAATATGTTGGCTACGTTTGTCCGTGAATAAATGGAATAAGTGAGTCCTCCTTGGACGATGGTTCGCGTGTTGATTGCGAGACAGATACCTATTCAATTGAATTTGATTTTGGTAAAAAGTGGGACGAAGCAATTGGGCAGGCACTTTACTACAGTTCCAAAACTGGAAAGAAAGCAGGTATCTATCTAATCCTTGCCAAAAGAAATGACTGGAAGAATTTAGAAAAAATAAAGAAAGTGGTTAAAGAAAAGGGTATAGAACTGAAGATTTGGACGATCAGCCCAGAGGATCTAAATTAATAAACTACTTAATCTTTTTTGTTAAAAACCAATCTCCAACCATCCTTAATGATTTTACAAGTTTAAAACTTTTAAATTCTTTAAAAATACGTTTCTTTTTAATATATTTAACCCGTTTATAAACTTCCAGCTTCATTATAGAAATTTCATTTTCTAAGGTATTGTCGCTCATTATATATTAACCAACAAAAATAATTAATTTTTTTGAATAAATTTATCAAATTGCTTTATGGTTTGATTTTTTTTCATACCCTTTGTTTGAATCAGTAGGTTAGATTTTAGGTTTTTTTCTCAAAACTCCATCTCTTTCCAGCGCATTGGCATGGATTTCAGGTCACCACTTATACAAACTTTTTTACTAAACTGTTGAGATGATCTATTCTTAGAACTGAAATCCGTTTTAATTTTTTTTATCTCTAATTATACTGCCAATAGGTGAGGCTGAAATCTCTTTAAATTCCGAATAAGTCATCTTATATTCTTTTTTAAAGAAATAATTTTCAATTCCTCGTAGTGGAATTTTATAAGTTTCTTTGGAACTCGTTTCATCAAAAATTCTCACAAAATGCCTGCACTCAGGTTTTGCCGTGTGTACGCTCCAATTAAAAACACTCCTGGTTTTTTGTTTGAACTCTCTTATCGAAATATTTTTAGTGCCAATAATATTTTGGCTCTCTGGTATTTTTTGAAACTCTTCTTCTAAATATTTTTTATAACCACGGTGAGTGGTAATGCCATTTTCACCAAGGATAATATCGTATATGTATTCAGGTTTTTTGGAGTTTTTATCCTTCCAACAAGCAGGGTGTCGGTTACCCGCTAGTCCCTTTATCTTTTTTTCCAAACTAGTGACCTGTTTGTCCTTGAGTTTTATTTCTTCTTTAAACTTATCTAATTTTTCTTTTATTTTAGTAAGTTTTTTATTTAACTCGTGATTCTTTGCATCTAAATCATCTTTCTCAACAAGTTCTTTCAACCATTTGGACTTCTCCTCGATTGTTTTTTCTTTAAAATCCGATATTTCTTCAAAGACTTTTTTGTATGTTTCTATTTCTTCTTTAAACTCATCTAATTTTTCTTTTATTTGGGTAAGTTCTTTGCTTAACTTATCTTTCTCTTTGACAACTAAAGTAGAAAAAAAAAGGAGGATGAAAAATAAAATGAAGGCCAGTTCTGTGAGTGTTAATCCAAATAGGAAATTGCTTCTGTTATTTTGATCCGCCACCCGAACCTCGCCCTAGTTCATTAGTGATAAATTGAACTGATTTGATTAAACTTTCATTGAGCAGATCAAGGTTGATTCTGGATTTTTTCATAATTTCTTCTATATCACTTTGATGCCTTTTAACCATATTTAAATGAGAGTTACTAATACCATCAATATTGGAAACCACTTCTTCATGGTTTTTGATTGTGTTTGTTAATTTCTGAGATTCTTTATCAATATCAACGATTGATTTAACAACACTTTGAATATTTGGCTCAACGTCGCCTATTGCAGAAAGTGCTGAGGATAGCTTATCGATTGTTGATACGGTTTTGTCAATTGAATTATCAAGCTTGTTTGCTGATTGATTTAACTTTGTTAAATTATCAGAAAAAAGTTTATTGTCGCTCGATATATTTTTTTGTTCTTGCGTTACAGAAGCAAAACCATCTTTATATTCATCCAATAAATTAGCTAGTTGTTTAATAGGTTCCTGAATTGGCGAAGTTAAAATATCTTCGGATATTTGAATCAATTCTATTTTCTTGAATAAGTTATTAACCGCTAAACTTATTTTTTTATTCGTTTCTTCAAAAGTTTTAGCAACATGTTCAAGTCCCTTGGTAGAAACAGAGTCCAGACCCGATGTAAGTATTGCAATTGATTTGTTCATTGAATTGATAGAAAGTTCAATGGAGTTATTATATAACTCTGTGGTTGTCCTTAGTGTCTCAGCATGAATTATAACTTGGTAGGAAAAGTCCTTCATTGACTTTGTAAGTTGCTCTTCTACGATCACTCTTTTATCTGAAAAAGTTTCACGGAAATTTGTCAATACTATTCTTAAAAATAACCCTAATACTGTAGTCGCTAAGGCGATACCAAAACGACTTCCTACCCCTTCCAGCGAATACTCTTTTTCACTTAAAACAATCAATGAAACAATTAAGGCCACTAAGGTCAGTAAAAAACCTAAATAATAAATACTGTCTGCGAATTGTTCGATTAGGGTGTCGTTTTTTTTCTCAATAAAACCTAATGAACTATATGTGAGCATGCATAAAATTGGTAACACGACACCGCATATATAAGGAGAATTGAGCAACCAGCCCAACACGATGAATATTGTTCCACTAATAAAGGTCAGAACAAAAATATTCCTATAGTCAAGCTTTACCAAACTTTTAATCATCTTTGACTTTCCAGATTGTTTTGGAAAAAATTGTCCAACTTAGGATGCATAACATTAACCTTCACCAAATTTTATTGAAAACCCATCTGCACCCATGGAAGTAAAATATTCCTGCCAAAATTTTGCATGAGCCGTTCCTTTTTGGTACTTTTCATGTCCGAAACGCCGCATATAAAGGACTCTTATTGTTACACCTGTGAGATCTGTACGCACTTTTAAGTATTCAGGTGAGTCCGAAAATTCTTGAAAGTCAAGAGAACCTTTATAATGGCGTGCAACTGAGCTGTTTTGAAGCATATCTGAAAAAATGAATAACTTCTTTTTTGTCGAATCTTTTTCATTTTGAAAGGCAACTATGGATATAGCTTGAACCATTTCCATGATCGGAGAGGGGCCTTCAGCGTCAATATTTAATAAATCATTAAACGCATTACTAACAGGCTTAACAAATTCATTTTCCCAGTCCTCCTGTTTCATCCTCTTATTCTCTATTAATGGATTTGCTCTGGTTGGATCGCCCGGGTTGCATTTGGATTGCAACGGCAAAAGATTTTCGTTGTAATTCGCACCTACTGTATAAACTGAAATTCTTTCATTTTCTTTTGTTCCGCTGACAATTTGCTTTAATTGACTATTGATCCATTTTTTTTGTACAGGATTGTAGCTTTCAGATGTGTCAATCAATATGGCCTTATGGTAGCTCACCCCATCGGTCGGGCAGTTGGTTGCTTCATCAATATCTTGCTCATTTATTATAGCGTTGATGAAAAAGCCACTCATCACAAGAATTACCATGATCACCAAAAAGATTATTAAACGACCTTTTTTTGCTTCTTGTTCTTCCCGTTTTGATTGTGCTGACCCCATTTTGTGTTTGCTATTTAATTATTAGAATTGAGGGTTATATCATAAATGCTCTAAATTGCCCCATTATATAAGTCTACAATTGTATTTTTTATTTGTTCGACTATTTGAATAAAATCATCCCTTAGTTTTCCTTGCTCCTTTACCTTGGCATTATCATCTTCAATACTTATTTCCACAGCTGCATGTATAGGAGGAGCTATGTCTTCCATGAAATAATCAGGGGGGTCTTCTTTCCTGTAATCCATGTTGATTTCTCGATACATTTTTATCAAGATTTTGCAACTTGATTCTATCTGTTCTATATTGTTCTCGAAATTTGTTATTAAGGTTTTTTTTTGCCCAACAACGTCTTGTAAAGAATTAACATCCGATTTGACAGCACTCTGCATTTCTGTGAATTTATCTAATTGTTTAAGTTTTAAATTCTCTAACCGCTCCATCGTGCCATTTTGATCTTTATGCCAATCTTTTTTTGCTTGCTCCATACGCTTGTACAATTTTCCATATCCTGGATAAGGGTCATCCCAATAGTACCCATCGATACACGCAATGAACCCAAATACCAGTCCGACAAAAAATAAAACCCAAGATCCAAAATCATTCAATGCAAATGGTGATTCAAAGAAAGCCTTAGCAGCCAGAGTTCCTGCATTTTTTATGTCGACATCGAGTTGCTGTCGATAATGTGCTACAAAAAGGTTGTAAGCAGTGAGCCAGAACATTACGCCCAAGACTGCCATAGAACCTATGGTCTTTAATCTTTTCTTGATATGATTTTTATTGCAAATAAATCTGCCCAAACCCCAAGCGATAGCTATATTAACGAATGCAATAAGTAAGGCGTACATTGTTCCACCTAAAATTCCATAAGGACTTCCTTTCGCAAAAAAAATGCCGTTTAAAATAGTTTCTATTAATAATATTGCGAGTAAAATTCCAGTGGCCCATAGGTAGGAAAGTTTGATGTCAGGAACATACGTTATGTTATTGTCGGTTCTAAATTTCTTATAATCTTTTTCTAATTCTTGAAACTTGTCTTTGGAATCAACGAGCCTATTCTTGTCCTCTTGTACAATGCTTTCAATTTTGTGTTTTGTTAGTTTCCCTAAATTTTCAGCTTCCTCAAATTTATCTTGTATATTTATAACTGCAATGGCTCGGTCATAAGATAGAATATTCTCATTGACCTGTTGCTTTCTTTGGCTTGTCTCGGTTGCTATGAATTGATATATCTTCAGTTCATTTGAACCAATATTTTTCTCATCGCTATTAGGGGTATCCCTTTCGCCGTCTTCTATGGCACTTTCTTTGATCTTTAAGTTTTTTAATGCTCGATCAGTATCTACGGATTGAAAGATAACGCCACTTTGCTCTGGCAGGACTTCCTCCTTGGTGAAGAAGCTTTTTAAAAAATTTCCAATAACATTAAACATCTTTAATATAAAATTAAACATCGTTAATACCTCTTACTTAAAGCTCTAAAAATGTATATTTAAAAAGTCTTTTGAAGTTCCTAGCTATCCAATAAAACCAGAGAACTCGACAGAGTCATTTTATTTGGTATTCTTCTCTACTTCTAAATACCCAAAGTGCATTCTGAACTTGGATTGGTTAAGCCAATTAGAATCCCATGTTCATAAAAACCATTCTTTAACATAGGTTTTATAGCATACATTATGAGACCATAGACCAATAGGCTTAATAAAGTTAGAAGTTAAGTTGGATAAAAACGGTTTTTAATTCGACCCACCAGGATAGAAATTTCCTGCCAGAGAGAAATTTTTCCAATGGCCATAATCTGGATAAGTGTCAGTGAAATAGTATCAACCTTAAACAGGAGTAAGTTATGAAAACACGAGATAGGGTTATTTTAACTTTTTTAACTATTGCGATTTGGGGATTGATAGGGACAATATGGTTGAAACCAAACAATGTCAATGCTCATGATGACGGACATACACATTACGAATATGCGGAGGATGGTCATACACATTCTTGTTATGTCGATGGGGATTATGCAACATGCCATTAAATAAAATCTTTTGAACCCCAAAAATATTTTGGAGAATTTTTTTAATTATTATCATTTAATTACAAAAATTTAACAATACTTCCGCCATGTCATTCGATCCAGAATCAAAGAAAATTAAAAGCAGAGAGAAGCTGATCCAATATCGCCGAACTTTTCAAGATAAGAAGACCCTGCCAGATGAAACCCCTCAGGGAAGTGGTGAGTTGAACAGGGATGGGAATCCTAAAACGCCACCGGGGCAGAAGGTAGTGGAAAGCTGGCCGGTTCTGGATTTGGGGGTCACCCCGGAGCTGGATGAGTTTAGCTGGAACCTCACCGTTTCAGGTCTGGTAAAAAATGTAAAAACTTTCGATTGGGATGCCTTTCAGGAGTTACCACAAACGACTGATGTTTCCGATTTTCACTGTGTGACCTCATGGAGCCGAATGGATAACCGCTGGGAAGGCGTAAAATTCTCAGATATTGCGGCCTATTGCGAAGTATTACCAAGTGCAAAGTTTGTTTATATTAAAGCATGGGACGGCTATTCCACAAACCTGCCTCTGGAAGAAGCTATGAAGTACGATGTGTTGCTGGTACACAAATGGGAGAACCACCCTTTAACAAGAGAGCATGGTGGCCCCGTGCGCATGATCACACCCCAGCTCTATGCCTGGAAGGGAGCCAAATGGATTGGCGAAATTATATTCCGTGACTACGATGAGCTTGGATTCTGGGAAAAAAGGGGATATTCCAATACTGGCGAGCCTTGGCTAAACGACCGCTATGCCAGATAAAAATTAAGTTACTCTGAGAGTTTTCAGTTTCTGGAATGCTTCTGAGTCCATTATCACTTTAACCCCTGCGTCTCCAATACCCGTATCAAACATCAGCAAGGTTTCAATATTAACGAGAGTCTTCGTTTTTGCCAAGCATTGCGCCGAGTCCAGATTCAAATAATTCCTGGCGAGATTGAGATGTTTTACCCTTTGCAGAACCTTGGATTTTGCGAGGATTTTAATCCCTTTTACCGAAAGGTCTGTTCGGTAAAGATTGAGTTTTCTTAAATTGGCAAAAGCCTGTGCCTTGGCCAAAGTGATTACCGGCTTATCGCCAATTGCATTTTCCTGAAAAATTAAAACCTGTAGTTTACGAAATTTTTCGCATTGAACAACCGCCATCGCTCCTTCCTCGCCAATGCTGTTATAGCGCAAATCGAGTAAGGATAAATTTTCTAAAAAATTGGCATCCGGCAAGGCTTTAATACCTTTATCAGAGATATTATTGTCCCCAAGATACAATCGCTTTAAATTTTTAAACTGTTGGCTGTGGAATAAATGGTGTGCGCCCCTCCAGGTTAGTTTATTTTTGCTGAGATCCAGATTTTCAACATCAAAATTCCGATGGGTACTTACTAGCGCCTCTACTCCCTCATCGCCAATAAATTTTCCATTTAGCTCCAGGGCTTCACCATCTTCAGAGAGGCACTCATCGATCACACGATTGATATATTCAAGTTTTGTCGCAGTAACCAACTTATCTATCTCCAAGTTTCAGATTGACGGAACAGCGAAATCCAATATCGTTAAAGCCACGAGAAAGGGGATAGCTCCAGTCCCGATAACCCGATGCCATAGCCTTAACAGAATCGGACCAAGACCCACCTCTTCTAACCTTCATGACTCCATTCACCGGGCCTCTTGGGTTATGCAGGATATCGGCATAATAAAATCGTATAGAAAACCAGTCGGCCACCCACTCCCAAACATTACCCGCAGTATCATACAGACCCTTTTCATTAGGCGGAAAACTCCCTACAGGCAGAGCTTTATCTTGTAGTTTTAATCCTCCTCTGGCAGGGGGATTCATAAGGTTAAATCCATCGCCCCAGTGAAAATCACAGCCATTGCCATTTCCTGCAGCTTTTTCCCATTGCGCTTCACTGGGAAGAGCCTTACCAATGATATGGCAATAGTCGGCGGCTTCATACCAGCTTACTTTTGAAACTGCACAATCATCACAGTCCGAAAAAATGCTCCTTCTCAAATTGTGTTCAGGAAAAATTTCTTCAAACTTTTTATTGGTAACTTCATATTTATCGATCCAGTAGGAGTCCAAATGCACTTTTTGCTCTGGAGCGCCATGCTGAGGTCCAAACCGATTGCACCCTCTTTTAAAAGTACCCGTTTTAATCAACACCATATCATCAAGCACTTTTGAATTTTCTGCAAAAACAGAAAATCTGTCGCCTGGCAGAATGAACACGAAGGCTAAAACCGCAACTGGCATGACCTTAAACATAGAAGAAAAATGAAGACGGAAACCCGTCATCTTTGCAAGTTCTCTAGAATAGCCAGAGTTGCCTTGGACCTGTTCAAGGTATAAAAGTGGATACCCTGAGCACCTGATCGAAGTAAATCCTTGCACTGATCAATAGCGTGATTTATTCCTATTTCTCTTACCTTTTCTGGGTTCTCCTGAACTCCGTCAAATTTGGCAAGAAGAGAATCAGATAAGCTGGCACCGCACATCTTAGTAAAACGCTGACTTTGTTTGAGATTCAATATTGGCATGATTCCAGGAATAATGGGGATATTTATTCCTTCTTGTCTTGCCCGGTTTATGAAATCAAAATAATGTCTATTATCAAAAAATAATTGCGTAATAAGAAAGTCCACACCCGCATCAACTTTACGCTTAAGGTTATCCATATCAATTTGCATATCCGGGCATTCAATATGGCCTTCTGGATAACAGGCGGCGCCTGTACAAAAAGAGAATTTCGATTTTATAAAGGACACCAACTCGTTGGCATAGCCGAATCCGCCTTCGGTTTTTACGAATTTTTCTTCACCCTTTGGCGGATCACCGCGTAACGCAAGAACATTTTCTATCCCTAAAGTATGCAAGCTCTCCAGAACAGAAACAATTTCGTCTTTTTGATGTCCCACACAGGTCAGGTGCGCCATGCTTTCTATTGCGATATCATTTTTTATTTTCCCCACCAGGTTTACGGTCTTGGAACGGGTGTTGCCACCGGCACCGTAGGTGACCGAAACAAATGCCGGATTGGCGGATTTCAATTCCCCGATAGTCTCGAACAGACTTTGAAATCCAGCTTCATCTTTCGGTGGAAAAAACTCAAAAGAAAAAACGGGTGAAGAGGATTTTAGTTTTTCACTTATTTTCATTCCCTCAATATTAACACAAGGCTAAAAGGAAATAAAAGAAAGAGTTACCAGCATTTTATTCAAAAAGAAAGAACTCAGGAAGGAGGGATTTCATAAATCCCAAATCTTTTTAGATAGGAAACAAAAGAAACAACATCTACTAATTCTACAGGCTCTTCATCTATCGACCGGATGGCTTCATCTGAAAAATAACCTGTAGTGATAAATATTCCCCGAGAAGCACCCTCTCCTTTAACTGTATCCAGAAAGCCTTTAACCTTTATAGCATTTACCGTTTGGTCAGGGGGGTCGATGATGCAAAGTGCAAGATAAGTTCCCCCAACCACAGGGGTTTCATCGTTCATGGCTATTTCAAGCTCATGATCATTTGCCCAAACCGAATGGACATATTCCAGATTGAATTTTTTAAGAAACTCGACACACTTCTCTTTAAAAGCCGTCTGGTCTACAAGGTATTCAGGAATATCGGTGTTGAAATGAATTTGCTCTTGAGGCGGGGGGGGAGAAACTTTTTTTAATGAGACAATAAGCAATATCCCAATAATGAACGCAACGAAAGTAATTATGAATATTGCCACTTACTTTATCATTTCATCCCAAATTTTTTCTTTTTTGCCCTGCTTTATCCACTTATCGTTTGCGACCATCTGCTTGACTGCTATCCAGAAAACCCACGCCACAAAAATAAGCATGGTTCCAATCGGGATATTATCTGGCTTTGTCGCAATTAGTAGAAAGTTTTCAAGACCTGAGTTTTCCATGGTTCGTCCTTATCGCAAAAGTAGTTCTACTGAAAGTAGTTCTACATTATATAGAATGAGAGAAGGCTGATGCAATTTTTATTCGTCTTCTTCCTCGTCTTCGTCTCCCGCATCGCCTTCTTCATCTTCTTCGCCACTTTCACCCAAGGAGGCATCAAAATCCAACTCAGCTGTGTTATAGGCAACAATGAGATCTTTAAGGGTTCCTACCTGCGTATCTACATCACCTACTGAATTGATCTCGTCATACTTGACAGGCACTTTATAGCCGCCATCGCCGTCTTTTACCCAATGTGAAGGCATTGGGGTCCAAGGGATCATAGCTCGCGTATCCTTTAGCCATTTTGGTATCCAGTCTTGCCGCAGTCGTTGGCTGGCCAGAGAAAATTCTATCCCTTTTTGACCCTCATCATGGCATCGTCCACAGTCCATATAGGTCACCATTTCTGCACCTTTTTGTGCAACGGCGTTGTTCTTTGACTCGTTAATTCCCGCCTCATATTCGGCTCCTGGTGAAAATGCTTCGAAGTATGAGGTCAAGTCTTGAACTTCTTTATCGCTGAAAGCAAATGTTGGCATTTTAACTTTGATCCAAGTCCTGACCGGAGTTGGTTTTCGCAAGAAAGAATACAACCATGAGCTTTTCAAGCGTTCCCCGACATGATACTCTCCCATTTCAAGAGGTGGCGGGTATTGAGCTTTGGCTTTCAGGTATTTCTGTATGTCGCCACCCTCGCCTTCCACGTTATGACAACCCCGACAATTGTACTTGGTTATTACTCGCCGTCCCGTTTCGATAATTTTTTCTTTTTCCGAGAGTACCTTGCGATATTTGACAGGAACTTTACTGCCATTAAAACCCTTCAAAAGAACCACCAGTGCATCTATGTCATCGGGGCTAAGGTGGAAGTTGGGCATTTTATCTAAAACCCGTTCCGTTCTAAAGGTATTTGGTTTTTTCAACTTCGTTCTTGCCCAAGCCTCCCAGGTATGCGGGATATGAGCATCACCAAATTCTAATTCAGCAATCATTTTTCGACCGAACGCTGACAATTCTGGAGCAATCCGCCCTTCCTTTTCCATGCCTTTTATATCGTGACATGCAAAGCAGCCTCGCCTGCGGACCACTGCCTCACCATGTTTGATTAAGGCAGTATCTTTGAGTTTTGCTTCAAGACCCGGTATCACCTCTTTTTTACCAAACTGGATCAGGTATGCAACAATGTCAGTGGCATCGTCTTCACTAAGACGAAGATCCGGCATTTTACTTTTTGGATTATAAGTATGCGGGCCACCGATCCATGTCACTAACCAATCGGCATTGACTTTCTTGGCAATGTTACTCAAATCAGGCGCATGGTTTTCGCCTTTTCCATTAAGAGTATGGCAAGCCTGACATCCTACAGATTCAAATAACTTTTTCCCTTTTTCCTCATCCCCCGATTCAAAGGTTCTGTTTAATTTATATTTTTTGTCAGAAGCATCGAGAATATAGGCCGTGACCCCTTGCAGATCATGTTCGTCAAACCCAAACTCAGGCATACGAGTTGCAGGCAGATAACCTTTTGGGTTTTTAATCCAGCGGTAAAGCCAACTTGGGTCTACCTTCGAGGCAATGCGCAGAAGTCCTGGCCCCACCTTACCCTCTTTTGAATATCCATCAGCAAGATGGCAACCATGACATCCCAGTTTTATGAATAGCTTTTTTCCCTTGGATAGTATTGGGGCCCCTTCTAGTTCCACAACCTCGGCATGACAATTTCTGCAAGTGGCCTGTTGAAAGTTACCATGCAATATCGGCTCGTTGACTTCCAAGGTCTGATCCGTTTCATGATGTGACCCGTGAGCGTCTTCAGCAGGGGCAGTAGCCGACCCCTGACCTAAATGA
>WASW01011995.1_pt1 | contig 16805 bp, 12 predicted proteins | sample 5698521 | NCBI WGS metagenome assembly WASW01 (sample SAMN11175560, study PRJNA528189) | sponge metagenome | isolation source: marine sponge | host: Leucetta | place: Antarctica: Western Antarctic Peninsula, King George Island | collected 2013-01
TGCGATGGAAGAAGGTTTACGCTTTGCGATTCGTGAAGGTGGCCGTACCGTTGGTGCGGGTGTCGTTGCTAAAATTGTAGAATAGTTGTCTGAATTAAGCGCCATACGCTATTGGGTGTGGTGCTTAGTCTTGAAAGTGTTAGTTACAGGCCAATAGCTCAACTGGTAGAGTATCGGTCTCCAAAACCGAGGGTTGGGGGTTCGAAGCCCTCTTGGCCTGCCAAATAATGAAACAACTCAATAGTTGAGTTGTCGTAGAAAGTTAAGTGAAAAACTATGGTAGATAAAGTCAAGCTAGTTTTGTCAGCGCTGCTGCTTGCAGCAGGCATTGTTGGCTTTTATCTTTTAGCTGACAAAGCTTTAGTGTTGCGTATACTTGCGGTAATAGCAGGCTTAATCGCGGCTGTACTAGTGTTTAGAACATCAATAGTGGGCCAGACCGCAATGGCTTACTTTGGTGATTCAATTGACGAAGCGAAGCGTGTTGTTTGGCCAACACGAAAAGAAACAATACAAACAACTATTGTGGTTTTTATCCTTGTGGTAATTATTGCGGCATTTTTAGCCGTTGTTGATATTGGCTTTTCTCACATGATTAAGTTGCTACTTGGGCGAGGTGAATAATGAGTATGCATTGGTACGCAGTACAGGCTTTTTCAGGTATGGAAAAATCAGTGAAAACTGCGATAGAAGAACGTATTTCACGATCTGAAGTTCAAGATCAGTTTGGGGATATTTTAGTCCCTGTTGAAGAAGTTGTTGAGATGAAATCGGGGCAGAAAAAGATTTCTAAGCGTCGGTTATACCCTGGTTATGTGCTTGTGCAAATGGCCATGACTGATGAGAGTTGGCATTTAATTAAAAGTACACCACGTGTGACAGCTTTTATTGGCGGTACAGCACAAAGGCCCACGCCAATTAAAGATAAAGAAGTTGATATTATTTTACAGCGTATGGATGACAGTAAATCGAATCCAACGCAAAAACTTACCTTTGAAAAAGGTGAGCCTATTCGCGTGATTGATGGGCCGTTTAAAGACTTCTCAGGCAATGTTGAAGAAGTGAATTACGAGAAAAGTAAATTGCGTGTATCTGTTTCTATATTTGGTCGAGCAACCCCTGTGGAATTGGATTTTGGACAGATAGAAAAAGAAGTTTAGCGGTTTTTATTAACGGGGAGCTTTAATTTGTTTTAAAGCGCTTGCACCCACACAAGGAGCATCAAAATGGCAAAGAAAGTCATTGGCTACATTAAACTGCAGATCCCTGCAGGGAAAGCCAACCCAAGCCCACCAGTGGGCCCAGCACTAGGTCAACGTGGCCTAAACATTATGGAATTTTGTAAAGCATTTAATGCTGCAACACAAGGTGTTGAGCCTGGGTTGCCAATTCCTGTTGTGATTACCGCGTTTACTGATAAGAGTTTCACTTTTATCATGAAGACAACACCGGCCTCAACGTTGCTCAAAAAAGCGGCGAAAGTGGAAAAAGGTTCTGCAACACCGCATACGGATAAAGTAGCCAAGATTACACGTAAGCAAGCGAAAGAAATTGCGACAACGAAAATGCCAGACTTAACAGCAGCTGATATGGATGCTGCAGTACGTACAATTGCTGGTAGTGCGCGTAGCATGGGTATTGAAGTGGAGGGCGAGTAATGGCTAAGAGAATAGATGCGCTACGTTCAAGCGTAGACCGTGATAAGTTATATCCAGCGCAAGAAGCGCTAACATTGGTTAAGGAAGGTGCAAAAGTTAAATTTGACGAATCAGTTGATGTGTCAATTAACCTAGGCATTGATCCTAAAAAATCTGATCAATTAATTCGTGGCGCACTCGTGTTGCCAAACGGCACAGGTAAAGCAACAAGAGTTGCGGTATTTGCGCAAGGCGCGCAAGCAGACGCTGCAAAAGAAGCGGGTGCCGACATTGTTGGTTTTGAAGATTTAGCTGCAGAAGTTAAAGGCGGCATGCTGGATTTTGATGTGGTGATTGCCACGCCAGATGCGATGCGTATTGTAGGGACATTAGGTCAAGTGTTGGGTCCTCGTGGTTTAATGCCAAACCCTAAAGTTGGAACTGTAACGCCAGATGCAGCAAAGGCAGTTAAAAATGCTAAAGCGGGTCAAGTGCAATACCGTACTGATAAAGGCGGTATCGTGCAATGCACAATCGGCCGTGCTTCTTTCACGGTTGATCAATTGCAAACAAACTTGGCTGCATTGGTTGATGCGCTCAATAAGGCGAAGCCAGCATTAGTAAAAGGTGTATTCCTTAAGAAATTATCAGTTTCTAGCACGATGGGTGCGGGTGTACGTATAGAGCAAGCGTCAATTGCATAATTTAAAATCAAACAGTTAGGCCGTTTGATAGTAAGAACTTTGGGCTTGTTGCTTTGAAGTTAAAGCAGCAGGAGCATCAAAGACCGTTGGTATCCGCAAGGGTTTAATTGAAGCGGATTAAGTGATGGGTGAATAGAGAGTTTTTCTATATTCCTCTATGGTTTATCTGCTGATACCAGCGCAGATGGCGAACCCGATACAGGATATTTGTAATACCTGAATGAGGACGCCGTAAGCGGTACAAGTTTACGATTAAATTTGTACTTTTTTAACGGAAGGAGAAAAGACTTTGAGTCTCAATCTAACAGAGAAAAAAGCAGTAGTTGCTGAAGTTAGCGCGCAAGTCGAAGCCGCGCAAGCAGTCATTCTTGCTGAGTATCGTGGCATTGGTGTGGAAAATTTAACCTCACTACGTGCTGAGGCTAGAAAATCTGGTGTTTACTTGCGTGTATTGAAAAATACTTTAGTACGTCGCGCAGTAGAAGGTTCACCATTTTCTGGTTTATCAAACGATATGGTTGGTCCACTGATTTTTGGCATTAGTGCTGATCCAGTGGCCGTCGCAAAAGTAATGAATGACTTTGCAAAGGCTAATGATAAGTTCGTGATTAAAGCGGGTGCAATGCCAAATGAGGTGTTGAGTGCCGTGGGTATTAAAGCCCTTGCTAGCATGCCTAGCCGCGATGAGTTGTTATCTAAATTGCTTGGCACGATGCAAGCCCCAGTTGCTAAATTTGTACAGACACTGAATGAAGTGCCGACCAAATTTGTGCGTGGCCTTGCTGCAGTTCGTGATCAAAAAGCAGCTTAATTGATCAATTAACTTTAAGTAATTTTTAAATTTTAGGAGTTTTACAAATGGCAATTTCAAAAGCAGATATCTTAGAAGCAGTGAGCGCGATGTCAGTATTGGATTTATCTGAACTGATTACAGAAATGGAAGAAAAATTTGGTGTATCAGCAGCGGCAGCTGCCGTAGCAGTAGCACCAGCAGCCGGCGGCGACGCTGGTGGCGCAGCAGCTGAGCAATCAGAGTTCGACGTTGTGTTGACAGGTATTGGTGAGCAAAAAGTAAGTGTTATTAAAGCAGTTCGCGAATTAACAGGTCTTGGCTTGAAAGAAGCTAAAGACATGGTTGATGGCGCACCAAAAACAATTAAAGAAGGCTTAGCTAAAGCTGAGGCTGATGAAGCATTGAAAAAATTAATTGAAGCTGGCGCAACTGGCGAATTGAAATAATACGTCTGTATTAGGATGGCTAGGCTGACAGGAGACTGTCGGCCTTCGCCGTTTCTAAACGGTAGTGTTTGTAACAAATTGTAACGAAACAATAACGATTAATTGAAGTTATAAATCAACGCATTTTAAACAGTGTTTTGCTTTCTACCCTCTAATCATCAGGAGACGCTATGAGCTATTCCTTTACCGAAAAAAAACGTATTCGTAAGAGTTTTGCTAAACGTGAGAGTGTGCAAGAAGTCCCGTACTTGCTCGCAATGCAGCTGGAATCTTACAAGGCCTTTTTGCAGGCAGATACTTCACAAGATAAGCGTAAAACCGCAGGGTTGGAGTCAGCTTTTAGTTCAGTTTTTCCGATCGAAAGCCATTCAGGTAATGCGCGTTTAGATTACGTGAGTTATCAATTAGGCGCTGAGCCGTTTAACGTGAAAGAGTGTCAGCAGCGTGGTTTAACTTATGCGGCACCTATCCGTGTGAAAGTGCGTTTGACTATCATGGATAAAGAGGCTTCAAAACCAACGGTAAAAGAAGTGAAAGAGCAAGAAGTCTATATGGGTGAATTGCCATTGATGACTGAAAATGGTTCGTTTGTGATTAATGGTACTGAGCGGGTGATTGTTTCTCAGTTACATCGCAGCCCAGGTGTGTTCTTTGAGCACGATAGAGGTAAAACGCATAGTTCAGGTAAATTGCTGTTTTCAGCACGTGTGATTCCTTACCGTGGTTCTTGGCTAGATTTCGAATTTGACCCTAAAGACTATTTGTATTTCCGTGTTGATCGTCGTCGCAAGATGCCAGTCACTGTATTATTGAAGTCACTCGGTTTTAATCCAGAACAAATTTTAGAAATGTTCGGTGATGTCGATACGTTCCATATCAGCGCTAAAGGTGTCGAGTTTACATTGGTGCCAGATCGCTTGCGTGGTGAGATTGCTAAATTTGATGTGATGGATAGCAAAGGTAATTTGCTGGTTGCTAAAGACAAACGTATCACCGTCAAGCATATTCGTGAAATAGAAAAAGCAAAAGTAACAAAAATTGCTGTGCCAAATGCATTTATTTTGGGCCGCGCTATCGTCAAAAATATTGTTGATACAGATACAGGCGAAATCATCGCGAATGCAAATGATGAAATTACTGAAGAGTTACTAGAAAAACTCATTGAAGCAAAAATAAAGAAAATTGATACCTTGTATGCCAATGATTTGGATCACGGTAGCTTTATTTCACAAACTTTACGGATAGATGAAGTGCCTGATCAATACGCAGCGCGCGTGGCTATTTATCGCATGATGCGTCCGGGTGAGCCGCCAACAGAAGATGCTGTAGAAGCGTTGTTTAAAGGCTTGTTCTTTAATCCAGATCGCTATGATTTATCAGTTGTTGGACGGATGAAATTTAATCGACGTGTTTATCCTGCAAATCCAGAAGGCAATATTGCTGCTTGGATGCAAAAATTTAATGACCATGTGGGTGCACAAACGGATGAAGGCGGAAAAATATTATCAGTTGATGATATTGTGGGCGTTGTTGGCCTGTTGTTAGAACTGCGTAATGGTCGTGGTGAAATTGATGATATCGATCACTTGGGTAACCGTCGTATTCGTTCGGTTGGTGAGTTGGCAGAAAATCAATTCCGCGCAGGTTTAGTGCGTGTAGAACGCGCTGTAAAAGAGCGTTTAAGCCAAGCTGAATCAGATAACTTAATGCCGCATGATTTGATTAATGCGAAACCTGTTTCTAGTGCGATTCGTGAGTTTTTTGGTTCAAGCCAGCTTTCACAGTTTATGGATCAAACTAACCCATTGTCAGAAATTACGCATAAACGCCGTATTTCTGCATTAGGCCCGGGCGGTTTAACGCGTGAGCGCGCAGGCTTTGAAGTACGAGATGTGCATACAACGCATTATGGTCGTGTTTGTCCAATTGAAACGCCAGAGGGTCCAAACATTGGTTTGATTAACTCGCTCGCTTTGTTTGCTCGTACCAATAAATATGGATTCTTAGAAACGCCATATCGTCGTGTTGATAAAAATAAAGTAACAACTAAGATCGACTACTTGTCAGCGATTGAAGAGAGCGCATTCATGATTGCGCAAGCAAACACGGAGTTAGATACTAAAGGTGGTTTTAAAGAAGAGCTCGTTTCTTCTCGCCATCATAATGAATTTACAATGTCGCAGCCAGATGCTGTGCAATATATGGACGTTGCACCAAGTCAAATTGTTTCTGTTGCGGCATCGCTGATTCCTTTCTTAGAGCATGATGATGCAAACCGTGCGTTGATGGGCGCTAACATGCAACGCCAAGCGGTCCCTTGTCTACGCGCTGAAAAAGCGGTGGTGGGGACAGGTATTGAGCGTACAGTGGCGATTGACTCTGGCACAATTGTCCAAGCACGCCGAGGCGGTATTGTTGATTATGTTGACTCTAGTCGTATTGTGGTGCGTGTGCATGATGCCGAAGCACAAGCAGGTGAAGTGGGTGTTGATATTTACAACCTAACTAAATATACACGCTCTAATCAAAATACCAATATTAACCAGCGTCCGCTTGTCAAAGTGGGGGATGATTTAGTGCGTGGCGATGTGATTGCCGATGGCGCTTCTACTGACATGGGTGAATTGGCCTTAGGTCAAAATATGCTAGTCGGTTTTATGCCTTGGAATGGCTTTAACTTTGAGGATTCAATCTTAATTTCAGAACGTGTTGTATCTGATGATCGTTATACGTCAATTCATATTGAAGAATTATCAGTGGTTGCGCGAGATACTAAGCTTGGCCCAGAAGAAATTACGCAAGACATTTCTAATCTATCAGAGCGTATGCTTGGTCGTTTAGATGAATCTGGCATTATTTATATTGGTGCTGAGGTTGAAGCAGGTGATGTCTTGGTTGGTAAAGTGACACCAAAAGGTGAAACACAATTAACACCAGAAGAAAAACTGCTACGGGCTATTTTTGGTGAAAAAGCTTCTGATGTGAAAGATACCTCATTGCGTATTCCATCAGGCATGAGTGGTACCGTGATTGATGTGCAAGTATTTACACGCGAGGGTATTGATCGTGATGATAGAGCGCAACAAATCATTGAGGACCAGTTAGTCCATTACAAGCAAGATTTGGCTGACCAAATGCGTATTGTTGAGGATGATACGTTTGGACGTATTCGCCGTATGTTAGAAGGTAAAGTAGCGACAGGTGGGCCAGAAAAGTTGAAAAAAGGCACAACCTTATTAGCAGAATATTTGGAAGCAGTTGGTCGTTACGATTGGCTTGACATCCGCTTATCTGATGAAGATGCAGCGCGTCAATTAGAGCAGCTAAAAGATAGTTTAGCTGCTGCGCGTGATCAATTTGATAATGATTACGAAGAGAAAAAGCGTAAATTGACGCAAGGTGATGAATTGCCACCAGGTGTTCAGAAAATGGTGAAAGTTTATATCGCTGTTAAGCGTCGTATTCAGCCAGGCGATAAAATGGCTGGTCGTCACGGTAACAAAGGTGTTATTTCTAAAATTGTACCGGTAGAAGATATGCCACACATGGCAGATGGTACACCACTCGATATCGTGTTGAACCCGCTAGGTGTTCCATCACGGATGAACATTGGTCAAATTTTAGAAGTGCATTTAGGATGGGCTGCAAAAGGCTTGGGTATGCGAATTAGTAGCATGCTAGAGGCTGAAGTTAAAGTGGCTGAAATACGTAAGTTCTTAGATAAGGTCTACAACGACAGCACTGGTAAGCAAGAGAAAATTAAAGGCTTATCGGATGTTGAGGTACTTGATCTGGCTAAAAACTTACGCAATGGCGTACCATTTGCAACGCCTGTATTTGATGGTGCAGCAGAGTCTGATATTAGACAGATGCTTGATTTGGCTTTCCCAGATGATGACGAGCATACTAAGCACTTGCAGTTTCATGCCGGCAAAACACAGCTGACCTTGTTTGATGGCCGTAGTGGAGATCAATTTGAGCGTCCAGTTACCGTTGGTTATATGCACGTATTGAAACTGCATCACTTGGTTGATGACAAAATGCATGCACGTTCAACAGGCCCTTATAGTCTGGTCACGCAGCAGCCATTAGGTGGTAAAGCACAATTCGGTGGTCAACGTTTTGGTGAGATGGAGGTTTGGGCGCTTGAGGCTTACGGCGCAGCATATACCTTGCAAGAGATGCTAACCGTTAAGTCTGATGATTTAAATGGACGTACTAAAGTGTATGAAAACATTGTAAAAGGCGAACACAAAATAGAAGCAGGTATGCCTGAGTCATTTAACGTGTTGGTGAAAGAAATTCGGTCACTTGCTATAGACATCGATTTAGATCGCAACTAATTATTATTCATGCGCCTTGGGCGCATTAGAGGAGAAGTCAAATGAAAGCGCTATTAGACTTATTTAAACAGGTAACGCAAGAAGAAGAGTTCGATGCGATTAAGGTTGCATTGGCCTCACCTGAAAAAATCCGTTCATGGTCATTTGGTGAAGTTAAAAAACCAGAAACCATTAACTACCGTACATTTAAGCCTGAACGTGATGGCTTATTCTGTGCAAAGATATTTGGCCCTACTAAAGATTACGAATGCTTATGCGGTAAATATAAACGCTTGAAACACCGTGGTGTTATTTGTGAAAAATGTGGCGTAGAAGTGACGCTATCTAAAGTACGTCGTGAGCGCATGGGTCATATTGATCTTGCATCACCTGTTGCACATATCTGGTTCTTAAAATCATTACCTAGCCGTTTGGGCATGGTGTTAGATGTCCCGCTGCGTGACATTGAGCGCGTACTGTACTTTGAGGCATTTATTGTGGTCGACCCTGGTATGACGCCGCTAACACGTGGCCAGTTGCTAACAGAAGACGATTACCTTTCTAAAGTTGAAGAATACGGTGATGAGTTCAACGCTGTGATGGGTGCAGAAGCTGTGCGTGAATTGTTACGCACAATGAACATTCACAAAGAGATTGAGAAGTTACGTCAAGACTTAGCTGATACTGGGTCAGAAGCAAAAATCAAGAAAATTGCAAAACGTTTAAAAGTGTTAGAAGCATTCCAAAAATCAGGTATTAAACCAGAATGGATGATACTTCAAATATTGCCAGTGTTGCCGCCAGAGTTGCGTCCATTGGTGCCATTGGATGGTGGTCGTTTTGCCACTTCAGATTTGAACGACTTATACCGTCGTGTGATTAATCGTAATAACCGTTTAAGAAGGTTATTAGAGTTGAGAGCGCCAGAAATTATCTGCCGTAATGAAAAGCGTATGCTACAAGAGGCGGTCGATTCGTTATTAGATAATGGTCGTCGCGGTAAAGTGATGACAGGTGCTAACAAGCGCCCATTGAAATCACTTGCAGACATGATTAAAGGCAAGGGCGGTCGTTTCCGTCAAAACTTACTAGGTAAGCGTGTTGATTACTCTGGTCGTTCAGTGATTGTGGTTGGTCCACAACTGAAACTGCATCAGTGTGGTTTACCGAAGAAAATGGCATTGGAGTTATTCAAACCATTTATTTTCCATAAGCTTGAAGTATTAGGGTTGGCAACGACGATTAAAGCGGCTAAGAAAAAAGTAGAAGAAGAAGGGCCAGAAGTTTGGGACATTTTGGATGATGTGATTCGTGAGCATCCAGTGATGCTAAACCGTGCGCCTACCTTGCACCGTTTAGGTATCCAAGCATTTGAACCAGTACTGATTGAAGGTAAAGCGATTCAACTGCACCCGCTCGTTTGTGCGGCATTTAACGCCGATTTTGACGGTGACCAAATGGCGGTGCACGTACCATTGAGCTTAGAAGCACAAATGGAAGCGCGCACCTTGATGTTGGCTTCCAATAATGTGCTTTCACCTGCAAACGGTGAGCCTATTATTGTGCCTTCACAAGATATTGTATTGGGTCTTTACTATATGACGCGTGAGAAAATTGCGGGTCGTGGTGAAGGCATGCGTTTTAGTGATATTAAAGAAGTGCAACGTGTTTACGATCAAGGCATGATTGATATACATGCAAAAGTGACGGTACGTATTAAAGAATACGAGTTGGATGTCGTCGGTAATAAAACAGAAAAACTCAACCGTTATGAAACAACGGTTGGCCGTGCTTTGTTATCTGAAATATTGCCAGTTGGCCTATCATTCAGTCACATTAGTAAATCATTGACTAAGAAAGAAATTTCTAAGTTAATCAATGCTTCATTCCGTAAAGTGGGTATCCGTGCAACGGTTATCTTCGCGGACAAACTGATGTATACCGGTTTCACTTATGCGACTAAGGCCGGCATCTCGATTTCGATTAACGACATGCTTGTGCCGCCAGAAAAAGGCCAATTGCTCAATGCTGCTGAAACTGAGATTAAAGAAATTGAAAATCAATATGTTTCAGGTTTGGTGACGCAAGGTGAGCGTTACAACAAAGTGGTTGACATTTGGGGTCGTGCCGGTGACAAGATCGCTGATGCAATGATGAAACAGTTGCGTGAAGAAGATGTTGTGAATGCCGATGGCGTGCAAATGAAAGATGAAAAAGGTAAAGGCTTAAGACAGGAGTCATTCAATGCTATTTATATGATGGCTGATTCAGGTGCGCGTGGTTCTGCTGCACAGATTCGTCAGTTGGCTGGTATGCGTGGTTTGATGGCTAAGCCAGATGGTTCGATTATTGAAACACCGATTAAAGCTAACTTCCGTGAAGGTTTGAACGTGTTGCAATACTTTATTTCAACACACGGTGCGCGTAAAGGTTTGGCTGATACGGCACTTAAAACAGCTAACTCTGGCTATCTAACGCGTCGTCTAGTTGATGTCACGCAAGACTTGGTGGTGACTGAACATGATTGCGGTACAGCAGATGGCTTAGTAACCAAGGCGCTAGTTAAGGGTGGCGAGGTTGTTGAGCCGTTGCATGACCGTATTTTAGGGCGAACAACTGCGTTGGATGTGATCCACCCAGAAACACAAGAAGTTGTGTTCCCGGCAGGTTATTTGCTCGGTGAAGACGAGGTTGAACAAATTTCTGCACTTGGTGTTGATGAAGTAAAAGTACGTACTGCACTGACATGTAATACACGTTACGGCATCTGTGCAGCTTGTTATGGACGTGACTTGGGTCGCGGTAAATTAATTAGCATGGGTGAAGCCGTTGGTGTGATTGCTGCGCAATCAATCGGCGAGCCTGGCACACAGTTAACCATGCGGACTTTCCACATTGGTGGTGCGGTGTCACGTGCTGCTTCCATTAGTCAGATTGAAAGTAAGTCTAACGGTGTGTTAGGGCTTACATCGACAATGCGTTATGTGACCAACTCACGTAAAGAACAAGTCGTTATTTCGCGTAATGGTGAAGTCGTTGTGACCGACGATAAAACAGGACGTGAGCGTGAGCGTCATAAAGTACCTTATGGTGCGACGCTAGCAGTGACGGATGGTGATGTTGTTAAAGCGGGCCAATCACTGGCAACGTGGGATCCACATACGCGCCCAATTATTACTGAGTATGCTGGCCAAGTTAAGTTTGAGAACGTTGAAGAAGGGGTGACGGTTGCTAAGCAAGTTGACGAAGTGACTGGTTTGTCTTCTTTAGTCGTGATTGATCCCAAACAACGTGCTGGTCAAACGAAAGGTTTGCGTCCGCAAATCAAATTGTTAGATTCGTCTGGTGAAGAAGTTAAAATTGCAGGTGGTGATTTGTCTGTCAATGTGACTTTCCAGTTGGGCAGTATTATTACAGTGAAGGATGGTCAAGATATTGGTGTGGGTGAAGCGATTGCACGTATCCCACAAGAATCATCTAAAACACGTGATATTACTGGTGGTTTACCGCGCGTGGCTGAGTTATTTGAGGCACGTTCGCCAAAAGACGCCGGTATGTTGGCTGAAGAAACAGGCACTGTTTCGTTTGGTAAAGATACTAAAGGTAAGCAACGTTTGGTGATTACCGATTTGGATGGTGAATCAAGTGAATTCTTGATTGCTAAAGACAAGCACGTAACAGCACATGACGGTCAAGTGGTAACAAAGGGTGAATCTATTGTAGATGGCCCGGCAGATCCGCAAGATATTTTACGCCTACAAGGTCGTGAAGCATTGGCGCGTTATGTTATTGACGAAGTGCAAGATGTGTATCGCTTACAAGGTGTGAAGATTAATGACAAACACATTGAAGTGATTGTGCGTCAAATGTTGCGCCGTGTTCGTATTTCTGATGCTGGCGACACTAGCTTTATTCAAGGTGAGCAAGTTGAACGTGCTGATGTCTTAGCGAAAAATGAATTGGTGGTTGCAGAAGATAAACGCCCAGCAAATTATGAATATGTATTGCTCGGCATTACCAAGGCTTCACTAGCGACTGATTCGTTTATTTCTGCGGCATCGTTCCAAGAAACGACACGTGTCTTAACAGAGGCGGCAATCTTAGGTAAACGTGATGAACTACGTGGACTGAAAGAAAACGTCATTGTGGGCCGTTTGATTCCTGCAGGTACCGGCTTGGCTTACCATGAAACACGTAAGAAAAAAGCACTAGGCACAGAAGTGACACCAGAAATTGCTGCTGCTGAAGAGCTTTTTGCGACAGATGAGGTTGTTGTTGAAGAGGCTGTAGAGGCGGGGGAAGTGGCCGCAGATGCTGATGTTAAAGCAGAAGCGCCAACTGTCGAAGCGCCAGCCGAGTAGCGTATGTTGTTTTTGTGTATAGGTAATGTTGGGTTTGATTAAACGCTACCCAACTTTACCTTGACACAAAGGCGGCTGCTCCATACAATGCTGAGCTATTTTAGAATAGGCTAATTGTCTACAATTAAGTCCATAATTAACCTATTTTTGTATTTTAAGTATTAGCTTCATCAGTATTTTGATGCACAGTTTTGACAACTGCGTAAGTTTATTGAAAGATTTTAAAAGGGTTACAAGTAATGCCAACCATTAATCAGTTAATTCGTAAGCCACGTAAAAAAGTGGTTGTAAAAAGTAAAGTACCAGCACTAGAGGCTTGTCCTCAAAAGCGTGGTGTATGTACACGTGTTTATACAACAACACCTAAAAAGCCGAACTCGGCTTTACGTAAAGTGGCTAAAGTGCGCTTAACTAATGGCTACGAAGTGATTAGTTATATTGGTGGTGAAGGCCATAACTTGCAAGAGCATAGCGTGGTTTTGCTGCGTGGTGGTCGTGTAAAAGATCTACCTGGTGTTCGTTACCATATGGTGCGCGGTAGCTTGGATACTGCAGGTGTTAAAGATCGTAAGCAAGCCCGTTCTAAATACGGTGCTAAGCGCCCTAAAGCAGCTAAGAAATAAAGCAGTATTTTTTTATAGCGGCTGAAATGCCTTGCTCGAGAAATCGCTAGCAAAATTAAATTAATAGAATTGAGAATAATATGCCTAGACGTAGAGAAGTCCCGAAACGCAACATTCTTCCTGATCCAAAATTTGGCAGTGAAGAAGTTTCTAAATTTGTAAATGTATTGATGACTGGTGGCAAAAAGTCAGTTGCTGAGCGTATTTTATACGGCGCTTTTGAGCAGGTTGCAACCAAAAGTGGTAAAGAGCCATTAGAAGTCTTTACTGAGGCGCTGGGCAATTTGCGCCCACTAGTGGAGGTTAAGTCACGCCGTGTTGGCGGCGCTAACTATCAAGTACCTATTGAGGTACGACCTAGCCGGCGTAGTGCATTGGCAATGCGTTGGTTACGTGATGCAGCGCGCAAGCGTGGTGAGAAATCAATGGGTCTTCGTTTGGCGGCTGAGTTGATGGAAGCTTCAGAAGGCAGAGGTTCTGCAATGAAGAAACGTGAAGAAGTGCATCGCATGGCTGAAGCTAACAAAGCATTCTCACACTTTAGGTTTTAATTGAAATTAAGCACTCGCTCTTTAAAAGAATTTAAGTAAAGGTAATTATTGTGGCTCGTAAAACCCCTATTGAACGCTACCGTAACATTGGTATTTCTGCACACATTGACGCTGGTAAGACAACGACAACAGAACGTATCCTTTATTACACAGGTGTAAACCATAAAATTGGTGAGGTGCATGATGGCGCCGCTACAATGGATTGGATGGAGCAAGAGCAAGAGCGTGGCATTACCATTACTTCTGCTGCCACCACCTGTTTCTGGACGGGTATGGCGAACCAATTTGAGGCACATCGTATCAACATTATTGATACGCCAGGTCACGTTGACTTCACAATTGAGGTTGAGCGTTCAATGCGAGTGCTTGATGGCGCCTGTATGGTGTACTGTGCCGTTGGTGGCGTACAACCGCAATCTGAAACAGTATGGCGTCAAGCAAACAAATATAAAGTGCCGCGCATTGCGTTTGTTAATAAAATGGACCGCGCAGGTGCAAACTTCTTCAATGTGTACGATCAAATGCGTTCACGTCTAAAAGCGAACCCTATTCCATTACAAGTGCCTATCGGTGCTGCAGAAACTTTCGAAGGTGTTGTTGATCTTGTGAAAATGAAATCGATTATCTGGGATGAAGCCTCTCAAGGGATGGAATTTGAATACGGTGATATTCCTGCAGCATTACAAACTGATTGCGATAAGTGGCGTGAAAACATGGTTGAAACGGCTGCTGAAGCGAATGAAGCATTAATGGATAAATACCTTGAAACAGGTGATTTGTCAGAAGAAGAGATATTAGAAGGTTTACGTATTCGCACCATCGCTTCTGAGATCGTGCCAATGATGTGTGGTTCAGCATTTAAGAACAAAGGCGTGCAGGCGATGTTGGATAAAGTGGTTGAGTTGATGCCAGGCCCAACAGATATTCCAGACACACGTGCTGAAGATGATGATGGAGAAGAGCTATTCTTGAAAGCATCTGATGACGAGAAATTTGCTGCACTAGCATTTAAAATCATGACAGACCCATTTGTCGGGCAGTTGATTTTTATTCGTGTTTATTCAGGTACGCTTAAAGCGGGTGATAGTGTTTACAATCCGATTAAAGGTAAAAAAGAGCGTATTGGTCGCATTGTGGAAATGCATGCAAATTCACGTGAGGCGTTAACTGAGGTGCGAGCCGGTGATATTGCAGCAGCTGTTGGTTTGAAAGAAGCAACAACAGGCGATACGCTTTGTGCAGTTGGTGAAGAAATTATTCTTGAGCGTATGATATTCCCTGAGCCAGTGATTCATGTTGCGGTAGAGCCTAAAACAAAAGTTGATCAAGAAAAAATGGGGCTAGCACTGGGTCGTTTAGCACAAGAAGACCCTTCTTTCCGCGTTAAAACCGATATAGAGACCAACCAAACCATTATTTCAGGCATGGGTGAGCTGCACTTAGAGATACTCGTTGACCGTATGCGTCGTGAGTTTAGTGTTGAGGCAAATATTGGTGCGCCGCAAGTGGCTTACCGCGAAGCTTACAAGAAGACAGTTGAAGTTGAAGGCAAGTTTGTTAAGCAATCTGGTGGTAAAGGTCAATATGGTCACGTTTGGCTGAAAATGGAGCCAAATGAGCAAGGTAAAGGCTTTGAGTTTATCGATAAGATTAAAGGTGGCACAGTACCGCGTGAGTTTATCCCTGCGGTTGAAAAAGGGTTGCGTGAAACCATCCCTGCTGGTGTGTTAGCTGGTTTCCCGGTTGTAGATGCAAAAGTGACCTTGTTTGATGGTTCTTTCCATGATGTTGATTCGAATGAGAATGCATTTAAAATGGCCGCTTCTATGGCGTTTAAAGATGGAATGCGTAAAGCAGATCCCATTATTCTTGAACCAATGATGTCGGTTGAGATTGAAACGCCTGAAGATTACATGGGTGATGTGATGGGTGATTTGTCATCACGCCGCGGTATTATTCAAGGCATGGAAGATAATGCAACGGGTAAAGTGATCCGTGCAGAAGTGCCGTTGGCTGAGATGTTTGGTTACTCAACAACCGTGCGCTCATTATCGCAAGGTCGCGCCACCTATAGTATGGAATTTAAGCATTATACTGAAGCACCAAGAAACGTGGCGGAAGCCATTATGAGCAATAAATAATTGATTTTTTTATAGAATATTTAAAGGAAAATAATCATGACAAAAGGCAAGTTTGAGCGGACCAAGCCGCACGTAAACGTAGGAACGATCGGTCATGTGGATCACGGCAAGACAACATTAACAGCTGCGATTTCAACGGTATTGACTAAGAAATTTGGTGGCGATAAAAAAGATTTTTCTGAAATTGATTCAGCACCAGAAGAAAAAGCCCGTGGTATTACGATTAATACCTCACACGTTGAGTATGAGACAGAAAACCGTCACTACGCACATGTTGATTGCCCAGGTCACGCCGACTACGTAAAAAACATGATTACAGGCGCTGCCCAAATGGACGGCGCAATCCTAGTATGTTCAGCTGCTGACGGCCCTATGCCACAAACCCGTGAGCACATCCTACTAGCACGTCAAGTAGGTGTACCTTACATTATCGTATTTCTCAACAAAGCAGACATGGTAGACGACGCAGAACTACTAGAGCTAGTTGAAATGGAAATTCGTGAGCTACTAGACAAATATGAATTCCCCGGCGATGACACACCGATTATCATCGGCTCAGCACTTAAAGCCCTAGAAGGTGACACATCAGACATTGGTGAAGCATCGATTCTAAAACTAGCAGAAGCATTAGACACCTACATCCCAATGCCAGAACGCGCCATTGACGGCGCATTCCTAATGCCAGTGGAAGACGTCTTCTCAATATCAGGTCGCGGCACAGTCGTAACAGGACGTATTGAACGCGGCATTGTTACCGTTGGTGACGATATCGAAATTGTCGGTATTAAAGACACGCAAACAACCACCTGTACCGGTGTTGAAATGTTCCGTAAATTGCTAGACCAAGGTCAAGCAGGCGACAACGTAGGCGTATTGCTACGTGGAACAAAACGTGAAGAAGTTGAACGTGGTCAAGTGCTAGCAAAAGCAGGCACCATCAAACCACATACAAAATTCACGGCAGAGATTTATGTGCTGGGTAAAGATGAAGGGGGTCGTCACACACCATTCTTCCAAGGTTACCGCCCACAGTTCTACTTCCGCACTACAGACGTAACAGGCGCAGTTGAATTACCAGCAGGCACAGAAATGGTCATGCCAGGTGATAACGTATCAATTTCAGTAGAATTGATTGCCCCGATTGCGATGGAAGAAGGTTTACGCTTTGCGATTCGTGAAGGTGGCCGTACCGTTGGTGCGGGTGTCGTTGCTAAAATTGTAGAATAG
>WASW01082470.1_pt1 | contig 16801 bp, 16 predicted proteins | sample 5698521 | NCBI WGS metagenome assembly WASW01 (sample SAMN11175560, study PRJNA528189) | sponge metagenome | isolation source: marine sponge | host: Leucetta | place: Antarctica: Western Antarctic Peninsula, King George Island | collected 2013-01
TGTAGGCTGATACCAAGTAAAAATTCACATCGGACAAATAAGCGTCTTGAGGCTGTAGCGCAAAAAACAATGCGGCCCCGCCTATAAAGCACTCACGATACCCCGTATAGCTTTCAGGAACACGCTGTGACAGTTCTTCAATAATTGACCGTTTTCCGCCTACCCATTTAACGAATGGCCTTGCAGGCGCGTTGGAGACATCGGGTTTTTGTTCGTCCGCAATTGTCTTCATCACCGTGTTGAAGGCAAACGGCAAGTGTCTTGGTCTTTGAAAAAATTAAGGAAGTCAATCAGTGATTTAAAGTTCATATCCATGCCCATATATATACAGTCATTTTAGGGTTATCAAGTGATTCTTTGAGAAAAATATTGAAAAATTTGTTTTTGTTTGTATTATTCTGGTATGGCTACTTGTGAACATAATGGTAAAGTCAACTCTGCCCCCGACAGCGTGATTGAAAGTCTCCCCGAAGGTCAGGCGAAAGCAGGGCGACATAAGTGTGTGATATGTGCATATAATGAGGGCTTAGCCGTTAAGAAAGGTAAGCAGTTCAAGGGTATTGCTGATACATGTTCACACGGTGCAGCCGTGCCTAGGGATATGTTGGATGGTCTGCCAGAAAATCAAGGCGGGTTAGGTCGCCATAAATGTGCTTACTCTGCATTTCAAGCCGGATTGTAATAAGTCCCAAAAAAAATGAATAAGCTTCCACCTGAAGCACAATTTTTTGATGTGAACGGACTCTGGTATTTTCCGAACGGCTGGGTGGTTCGGATGCTTTATCCAACATCGGTAACGCCAAACCAGATTACGTTTCTATCGCTTGTTTTTGGTTTGTTGTCTGCCGGGTTTTATGTTTCCGGCAGACCGGATGCGTTGGTGTGGGGTGCCATTTTTCTATACGGAAAAGTATTTCTGGATAATGTGGATGGAAATCTGGCCCGGGTCCGTGGAACCTCTTCCCGGTTCGGAAGGTTTCTCGATTCTCTTACGGATTTTACTATCACGGTTCTGGTTTACATCGGGATATCTTTTTATCTTGTGCAAACAACAGGGGATGCGAAGTTTTGGTTTTTAGGATTATTTGGGTTGCTGGTTTGTTTCATGCAGAGTACGTTTTTTGTTTTTTATCTGGTGAGTTATACCTCGTGCGTCGGTTCTTACGATAAGAACAGAGTCGATGAAAGTATTACAGAAGATGACCAGGCGGCTGTAGAAGACGATGAATCGCTTAAATGGGATTTAAGGTTGCAGACACTTTTTGTCTGGGTTTATGGTTGGCAAGATCGGCTCGTTGAGAAGTTGGATTTTGTAAGCCGTAAGCTTGCGCGTGTTCCAGAAACAGATGAGGCCTTGCGGGAGTGGTTTGGCGACCGGTTTTTTCTGACAGCGATTAGCCCCCTATGCCTTTGCACAAATAATGTGATGCTGGCAATTTTTTCCCTGCTGGGGCAAGTTGAACTATTTTTAATCCTGCTAATTTCCGTAACAAATTTTTACTGGATCGGATTGCTGGCTTGGAAGATTTTTCGCCCATAATTCCCCGCCCGTGAGTAGCGGATTCGTACTCTCCAAGATCATTTCCCACAGCAGACGAGTTTCTGGTTTATAGAGGGAAGGTTGAGTAAAGAAAAACATTTGTCTGCTTTCTGCCAAAAGCGGACTCTTACTAAAACCCTATTCTTACTGGATCTTTTTCTGTGTTGGGGGATAGAATATTGGCAATATCTTCCAATAGAGTCTTTAGTTTAGCCTTGTCTTGTTGCTCCATTTCTCTTTCTATACTTGACGACAAGTACCCTCTTCGATTAAGGGTAGCAACACGTTGCCGAACTTTCTTCGTGTCCACTATTTCCGGGCAACCTCAATGTTTGTTAAAGTTAGACCAGTATTTTTTAAGCTCCGATTTTAATTTAGAAATGTCATCGAGCGGTATTTCAGGATTATCAAAAGCTTGTAGCTTTTCATATAGTTCTTGATTGATTTTCCATCCTTCATTTTTTCGTATAAGTTTAGACAGAGAATAATGTTTGAAAGCGAGTTCATTTTCATTTTTTAAGCTCAGAATTTTTCCGAGAAGGAAAAGTAAAGCTACCTTAAATTCTAGCGGATCGAAATTTGTAATTGCTTGCATTGCATATTCGAAAGCATTTTCAATGTCATTTGCTTCAAAATAAAGCTCTGCCAAGTCTTCTTGAATAAACCATTCTTTCTTTGTATTTAAAATAGCTTTTAACTCAGAAATTGCTTCTGATGAATTCCCTAGGTTTTTCTTGGCAAGTGCAATTCTTCTAGCAAACCAAATATCATTTGAGTAGTGAAATACTTCAAACGATGCCAGTGCTTTTTTTGATAGTTCCAAACACTCCGTCCAATCTCCTAGCTTCGAAAGAGATTTTGTTTTACATGCGAACCAATTCTCTTTGTCAGAAGCTAACTCCTTATCCTTCATTTTGCCTTTTATTTCTACTTTTATGGTTTGGCATTCTACGCTCAAATTGTTTGGGTCAAACTCGTCACAAAAATCGTTTATAAGCTTCCAGTTCGGAGCGGATCGTTGCTTTTCGATTCTTAAAACTGTGGAAAAAATGAATGAGATTAGGGTTTTTGCAAATTCTGTATTTTGATTATATAGGAGAGGGATTAGCTCTTGAATTTTGGATAATAAGGCTGGTTTTGTACTGTCGAAATTTATGTGCGATTCTGTCGATTCCTTTTCTTCAAAAGGGTTCCCCTCATTTTCAAGATTGTGGTTGCCGTCCGCATTTTCTGCTTTATATTTTGACCACAAAAGCCACCCGTATGCAGTTAATATCCTTGTGCTTGTTTCATCGTTAATCTCAATGCCATAAGTGCTTAAAAATAGAAGGCCAGCATCAAAGAAGTTTTCATGTCTTAAACAGGTCAACATGTCAGCAACCAAATATGGATTGCTTGAAATTTGAGCCTCAGTAAAGGAGGCTTTGTTCTCCTTGAAAAAGCTTAAAGCCTCGCTGTACTTTTTTTCACCTGTAAGCTGTCGTATATGTCTGCTAAAATCATATAATGAAGACATTCTTTAACCCTTAATATTTAAAAGTATGTTCTCTAAATTTTTCCAAAGCTCAACATCACTGTAATAGGTGCTGTTTATTTTAGAGAAGAAGTGGTCACCGTCATAATTCATGTCCACAAATAACTCAGAGTCATCCTTAGATATTTTGATTGAGTCTTTGTATGAGGATTGAATGATGTAAATAAACTGCCCCCCGATTTCTCTTAATTGGTCATTGATTTGCTTGTAGCAATCCGCTCTCCATTTATCCTTAATGAAGCCAAAATCTTTTATTCCGATATCGGCTCTGAGAATCTTGATGACATTATCACCGAATTCTTTTGGGTTGGATTTCATCAAAGTAGGAAACTTTATCTGCCCTTTTTTGTTGTAATAAACAGAGATGACCGCTACTTCTTCATTTGTTCCTTTTAACTCATATAGCTCCTGATAATTTGGATGTTTTATGGAGTTGATGCTTATGTTGTTAGCTTCAAGCTTTGAGTTTAAAAATTGAAACAGTTGAATGAGGACGGAAATTGGTTTGTTCTCTGGGAAATTAAAATTGCATATTGTGGTGTCATTAAGGTCACTGATTTTAGCTTCATTATCAGCTATAAAATATACGTTTTTGTCAGGCGTTCTTCCTGTGTTTGCATCCTTTATGGATGTTTTGTACAGGGGGGGTGATTGCTTTGTAATTGATTAAATATACCTTTTCTTTTGCTCTTGTTAATCCAGTGTAAAGCCACTTAAAGTAATCTCTGTTGGTTTTACCCCTATTTTCGCTTTTGCCTACATCAAAGAAAATTTCATCCCACTTGTAAGACATTGCCTTATGGACTGTTAAAGCCCAGCCAAACCTCAAATGTGCCGCATTTATATATCTATAATATTTTGACGAGGTATCTTTTCTTAATTGGCTTTCAATGGTTTTTCTGTGTTGCTTTCTTGCACGGTTTATTTTGCCTTTAAGGTGCTTTTGGTTTTCGGTTATAGTCGCAGTTCTGCCATCTTTTAGAAGTTTTTTTATGAAATCGCTATTTAAGCCACCTTCACTTTCAAACTCGTTTGTCCGTGATATGAATGAAAAAACTTCGGATTCCTCAAACGGATTTTGAGATAATTGTTCCCTGATTTCTTTTTCAATTAACATCCTTAACCCATAAATTTCATCTTTTGAAAGTTCTCCTTTTTGGCTCAATCGATAATTTTCTAAACTGAGAACCTCTGCCTCTTCCCCTGTATCTTTTAGGGATATGCAAACCTCTCTAAATTTTATGCTAATTGGTTTCTTTGAGCTATTGTCAATAATTTCAGAAATTATATTGCCAACTTTTTTAACAGTTCCAAACTGACCATTGAAAATTCTTTTAGGCTTAGTGAAAGGGTTGTTTTTGTCCTCAATATTAAAATTGTTGTTGAATATCATTAGGTCTTCTGGGGCTATGTCCTCTTCATTTTTTATAATAGTTCTTTTTATCCATTCGTTTATGTTCTTAGCGTCTTCATTCGAATAACTAAGCAAACTAAAATCTGAGTTACTTTCAAGTTTACTCTTTAAAATAGGTGATAATTCATCTGTGTCGATGGCTTTGAAGTTCTCGGAGAGGTCAAATGATAATTGATTGAAGGTTGTGTTTCTTATGCCATTTACTGAGGTGAGAGCCTGTTCAACTACAAGTGATTTGTTGCCTTTGTCGATTAACTGGAATGCCCTTGCTTCTAAATTGTACCTTTCTGCTAGGTATTCTGGGTTTAGAGGAGTTTCATCTTTGTTCCCAATGGTCGATTGAAAGCTATCCCCGATAAAAATAAGTTTCCTGTTAGTGTCCTTAAAATCAATATATTTGATGAAGTCTTGAAGTAATTTACCAGAGCCAAACCTTAAACCATTCGCTTGATGGTAGTTGTCAGAAACCAGTTGCGCTTCATCAACAATGAAAAGGGCTTTATCTTCATCGTCACTGTTCTTAATAGGTATGATTTCTATTTTTTCTTCACTCGAATTCTCTGTTTCTAAATCCTGAGATTCATTGTTGTTCTCTTCGCTTTTCGCTTCTTGAAAAGTACCTCCATAGATATATGAGTAAATACTGTTGAAGTTTAAGTTGCTATCCGACAATAGGTTTTTGGCTACTCTGCTTGATGAAGCAAATAACTCTACCTGCGTAATTTTTTTGTTGAAGGCGATTTCTTCGATGAAAGGTATAAGGTGAGACTTCCCGCTTAGGGAAGTTCCTTGCAGTATGAAAACTTCCTCAGAGTCAGATGTGGTGAATTCTGTGATTTCTTGCAGTGCAGAAAGTTGGTCTTGATATAAATCTCCGTTGTTTAAATCAGAAGAACTAGCATCATAGTGTACAGTTTCTTTGTAACCTTCTTTTGCAATGAAAGTGTCTGCTCTGAAAATATGCTTAAACGCATCGAAAGATTTGGCGGATATATTAATATCGTTATCGGTTACATCGATTATATCTTTGATTGTTTCCAGGTAGGTGTCCGAGTCAGTTATGAAAAAATCAATTTCATCTCTATTCGGAATACTGCCAACCAACTTGATTGGTTTTTGAAAGCAAATGATTTTTTTTGCGTGAGAAGGATTAGCAGTGTCTTCTGAGTAGATGTTTTCGTTTATATGCTTATGGTAAACCCATGAAAATCGACCTTTTTGAGCATATAATTGCTTGTAAGGATTAATTGAATTCCCGCCTTTTACTCTTTTGTTGTCTTTTGTAATCCACTTCCCTTCCGAAAAATCATTGTCATTTTTGGGTAAGATTATCTCTCCTGCAAAATTCTTAAAATCAATAAGGCAAATACAGTTCTTGGCTATCAGTAAGGCATCTATCTGCAACCTTGATTCTACTTCACATTCAGAGTTAGCAATTAAAAGCCCATCAATATTGTATTTTTCAAACATCCTTCCAAGGTTTTCGGCAAATTCCCTGAAAAATGTGTTTTCATAGCTACGTACTGCTGTTCCACGACGTATTTCAAGCATCAGATGAAATTCCCCCTATACTCATTATAAAATAGAAATTTATATGATTTAGATAAACGCCTCTTATTAGAAATTGGTGGGTTTTAGCATCCCAGCTTTTTTAGAAAAGTGGATTACTCAACCAGTTTACCGTCCTGTTCGAAGACCGTTTTCCATCTTCAATATATTGAGGATGGAAAAGTAAACTCAACGGTCATTTACACGGAATATTGGATACTACCGTCCAGCACCCCTTGCAACTCTTCTCTACACATTCACGGGTAAGTCGTTTTGCAGTTTTCAGCTGGGTGTTAGACATATTCATGGCAACGCTATCTCTGTTCTTGCGAGAAAAGTGGCTAGATTAAGATACCCTGAATAGGAGAGGATTCATTTCGTTTTTTGTATTCGTTTTCAAGTATATTTAAGAATGCCACGGGTGTCTCTAATGCTTCATTTAGCATACCTGTATTTCTAAGTGATGCATATAAAGCCGCCGAATATGCTTGGCAATTTATAGATTTATTGGGGTTAAACTCAATATCCGTAAAACCTTGATATTTCATGATTTCATCAGAAATATCTTTGTTTTGATGAAGTGCATTAATATAAATCCAGTCATAAAAATAAGTTCGTGGCATTAAAGGAAATTCTTCATTAAAAAATACGAATTTAATTAAATTTCCAGATTCTTTTAACCTGATGTCTTTTTTTGCTTGCCTAGATGTTCCTTCCAGCAAGTCAGTATACGGCCCTCCTTTTTCAAAAACTTTACTACTCTGAAAAGCGGTTTCAACAGAAAATGACTTTTTTTGTTTTTTAGTATTTATTAATAAATTAAATGAACTTAACTTAACTCCCAATTCAATCTCAGACTTACTTGATATTTCTAATATTGGCCAAATATCAAGATTACGAGATGCTTTATGTAGAGATAATATAGATTTTTGTTTTTGGCTTTTTGACATGCCTGGAAACCATTTAAAATCGACATCATTAATATTAACGCTTGGTAATTCAGAGTTTTTTTTCGGTACATAAACTGGACGATTAGCCATTATCTAACATCCCATCTTGGCTTAAAGTAATCCTTTGCCATAACAAAAGAAATATTGTTGGCAACACCTTGATTATATTTACGATTAGCACTTGTTAATAAGTGTTCATCGTTAAAGCCGATGGCTAGAATATGTTTTATTGGTATATTGTCAAAAACTAAAACTTCTGCCTGAGAGTTTGTTGTGTCGTAACATTCCAGCCTTTCTTCTAATCTTGTGCCAGCAGGGTGATCTAAAAACATTTCTTCAAATGATTTTATGTTGCATAAGTCACCTATATTTTTATTTGATATTCTTGAATCCGCCGCATTGTATTTACAGAATGCGCTCTTATAATTCCATAATACTTCTGGCTTTATAACGATAACTACCCAGTCTTTAGTATCTAGTGGTCTGTTCTCGATCATACCAGTGGTATCGCCAGCATTCCGCATTCTATACTTATAAAACATTTTATCGTTAGGGTGGGATATCGATAATGAGATAGAGTTTTTATGCCCATCTAACCTCAAGCTATCATTTACATAAAAATCTCGATTTAAAGTATCTAGTGCCTCTTGTGTAACAATTCCACTCATCAAAATACTTTCAAGATTTTCATAGCGAGTAAAATGAATTAATCTTTCAATATTCCTTTTTTCAATGAACTTTTTTAATGTCGCGGATGTTTCCTCATCACATTGAGCAACTTCTTGCCCTTTGTAACGCATCCTAGAGAGATTATAACGACCCGTTTCATTACCCTGCGTGGCTGCTTTTTTTGTACCACTTAATGCTTCCTTTGTAATAGCTTTAATAATTTGTTCTTTTGGGTCTTTGGCGTATTCCAAAATAGCAGCAATATCTTCTTCGCTGTCAAATTCCATTTTAGGATCACCATATGTAATAAACCCAATAAACCTTACTTCAAGCCCTGTATTGAACATTACTTTCAAGCTTACACCTTTAGTAAGCTCAATAGCGGTTTTCTTATTTAGGAGTAAACTACGAACCTTAGTTGGGTCCAGTAAGCCAATGAAATCTGATTCTGGCTCAAAATAAGCACCACTGCCTCCGAGTACGAACTTGTCTTTAGGAGGTCTAGCCTTAAACTTCTTGTAAAGCTGAACTTTATGATTTCTCATAACGCATAATCTCCTATATCTAGGTAGAATGGCAGAAGTTCCAGTTAGCACTGAGTTTGGTTTCAGTGCTACCTTGCGAAGCAAGGCAGTTTGATTGGTTGACGATACTAATTACGCAGTAAGAGTATCTCTTTCGTTTGTAGCAACTGTAGCATTCCCAAAAAATGCATTATCAGAATACATATGACCGAGGTTATGCATAGCTTCAGCATTACCCTGCTCAGTTGCTTTTTTAAACCACTTTAAAGCCCCCTCGTCGTTTTGAGTAAATCCATCTAATCCTTGGTAATATCTATTACCGAGGATGTATTGGTCATCAGCTTGACCCTGCGTAGCTTTTTCTTCTGCGTATTTTACTACTGCTTCGTTTAGGAGGCCTATTGTTTCTGTTGCAGCTTCACGGCACTTTTTGATCGTGGTTGGTACTTCTTTCAAAAGTTTTTGGGCTATTTCCCAGAAACCTGCTTTTTTTCTCAGTCATAAAACACCAAAGACATTTACAGTAAGTTCAAATTTATAAGGGTAATTACAAAATAATAATCAGAAATATTATGATAGGTGTCACCATAAACATAAATCTTTTGAAGTCTTTTCTTAAAGAACCACGTGATTTTTCTGCCTCATCTCGGATAATACTTTCCAGTTGAGAATTATTTTCTGATAAATCACGGCTCTTTTTCAAGGTTTCAATTTTCCTCAACTGAGCATCATAAAGGAGGAAGTGACTATAATGTTGTAGAGCGGAAATAAACGTAACGATTATATCAAATAGCGTGTTTATAGAATCAACGATGCCCTTAAAGATTTTTTTCATTTTTTAGCCTATTTAAATCACTTATGGGACGCATCGAATAATGCCTATTCAAGTGAAAATAGCATGAACCTGAATTAAAAAAAGCATTATAACTTATTGAAAAAATGGTGAGCCGTCTTGGGGTCGAACCGAGGGCCTACTGATTAAAAATTATTTGTTTTTTCTGACAGCGATTAGCTCCCTATGTCTTTGCGCAAATAATGTGATGCTGGCGATTTTTTCCCCTGCTGAGACAAGTTGAACTATTTTTAATCCTGTTAATTTCCGTAACAAATTTTTATTGGATCGGACTGCTGGCGTGGAAGATTAAAAATGTAGCTTAATTGGTTAAAAGCTATTTAAATATTGACATATTGCCCTTCTAACCAATATTATTAATAGGAGATTTGATTGTGCGAAAACGTCCCCCCCTGGCGAAAAGAGCCCAAGGGGCTCTTCCTTATGGATAGCTTGGGGGGTCACTTTTTTAGTAGTAAAAATTTTGCCCCGTCAAAAAATATCAAACTCGCTTCTAATTCCATCCTTAATCAAATCATAAGATCTTGAGTCTGACTTATCCCATTTTCTATAAATAGCCCAATTGCAATAATCAGCAATTTGCAATTCCATGCTGGATTTGGATGCGTGATGCATTATTCTGTAGGGGATATCTGGGAGGATATCTTTTAGGTTTTGTTTAATAGCACCCTCCACCAATTTTTTCTTCTTTTTGATAGGGATTTGGTCGGTAATAATAATGACCTTATCAACATCCTTTGGTAGGTATCCATCCAGCAGAAGCCTTTCAAGAAGATAGCGCAATAGATAACCCAACATTCTGGGGTAAAATTGACTGTCAGCCTGTAGATGAGGCGTGGTTTTTCTTTTCTCAACTATTAGGGTATCAATTTGAATATTCTCTAAATGTTGTTGGATTATTTTGAATACGCTATCCCTCACAGCCTGCCGGTCCTCAGTGGCATGGAAACACTCAATATCCAACCCTGACTCAATTAGGTCGTATTTCAATTCATCCAGAGGATCAGCCATCTTGAAAGGCCTTGCCATTGTCACGCTGGTCAGAGTGAAGTATTTAGTTCCTGTAGGTGAAAAATCAAAGTTTCCACCTTCATCAAGGAAGATAAAAAGATTTCTGGGACTTGTATTTTCTTCGTTCATGGGGCAAGGATGCAATTCTCTGTTTATCAAATCGAAATTTTCGAAACAGAGTTAAAGGTTTAAAATGACTAGAAGTCAAGAAGGAGCTTGATCCTATTTATTACGATTTTAATTTTTTTACCAGGTTGGTAAAGGGTCGGATTGGCTGAAACCAGTTGCCATGCCAGAATTTATTCCCAATACTGTGAATAGAAAGGAAAGTTTATCGTGCTTACGATCTTCCTGAAATAATCGTTGCAATTCTTTATTTGTAAGGTCTTGAAAATCATCCATAATTTAATTTTAATCTTTAAAAATATAGGGGCCAAATCTCGTCATGGATACAATGGATTTGGTCAAGCCCGCAAATTATAATCCGCACACGAAATGATAGTATAAGGATTATTGGTTTTTGAATTTTGTATCAGGTGCGAAAGTTTTTGTTGGAAATTTTGTGTTTTTAAAACTACCATTGTGTCTAATCGGGTAAATCCTGTTTGAGTGCTTTTTCATATCCTACCAACTCCACATAGCCTTTTCCGGTTACTGGTTTTCCCTTCATGGTTCCTTTTATTGAGACACTGCCTTCCCAATAGGAGCCTGAAATAGATATTAGATTATAAAGTTCCTGATCTGAAAAATCGGGCGTGACTCGTAAATGGGTATTGGACTCGGGTAGGTTTATTTCCCAAATTGCGGGGTAGGTGGTTCCGGTGTGTTCACTTGTCCATGAACTTTTTGGGGAGATGGAAAATTTTGAAATATTTCGAGAGCTCTCATCTTCAGAAATAAACGTGCCGCTGGAATGGGGATCGATCCCGCCATCTTTTTGTCGCAACTGGTAGAGCATGATTTCGGTTTGGTTGTCGAGCTTGAGCGAAAACCAGTCCCATCCGACTAGTGAAGGGTTTAGAGGATTGCTGGAAAACTCTCGGTCCATCCAACTACTGCCTGTCACCTTAAATTCTTCGCCTTTAATAAAAACGGAGCCTTCTGTTTTCATTCGGGTGAAGGAAAAATAATGCGAAGCATTTCCTTTGTCGCTTCCTTTAATGCTAATGCCGTTTTCCCCATGAAAAACCCTCTTCTTTATGGGTATCAGGTTGAGTTCAATTCCTGTCTCGTTCTCTTGAGCCTTTATATTTTGTGTGTTTCCATTGGCAGTCAAATTCCAATCAGAATTCCATATCTTAAAGCGGTCGGATTCGGCACCGGCATTATTGATTCCTTTTCTATTGATACGTTCGAAGAAATGAAATTTTTTATTGTGAATATCTGAAACTGTCATGTGGGCAAAATAGATTTGATCGACTTTCCATTTTGAAGGATTTTCGATAGGGGTATCTCCTTCGAGTCCCACCCTGAAAAAGGTGAGCTGGTAACCGAAATGCCGTCCATTTTCGCTTTGCAGGTGTCCAGTGTAATACCACCATTCTATGCGGAAGGCATCGTGCGAAAAATCATCGCGCGGAAATTGGTAGGTGTAACCGGGCAGGGCTTCTTGAAATTTTGGCGAGGATGGATTTTTGGTTTGTCCATGAGCCGAGCTGGCTACTAGTATCAGTGAGAGCAGGAATGAAGTCAGACGATAGGGCATGAGGGTCTCAATATTTTTCCGGAAATTGCCGTCAAGATTGAAAAGTGTAATAATTCTAAATTATGATAATTATCTTTCTAGAGGCTAGCAGAGAGACTGCGGAAATTCAATCGGGCTTCTATCCGGTTTTGTAAATTTTATAAATCCTCCAAGACCTATTGGTCAAATCATAGGAAAGGTTCGAGGAAACCATTATCATACTTGCAAGGTGGAATGGTGTTGTTGGTGTATTCAAGTGAAACGTTTGACACGGAGGACCGAGATACTTATTATGAAAATATATTGGAATGACTTCTGCGAATTGATTTTTATTCTCGCAAATAAAATTTCCAGCAAGCCCTTTTAAAAGTTAAGTCCTACCCGATAGACCTATTTAATGAAAATCACATTTCTCGCCAGTCAATATACAAGGATAAGTGGAGGCAATCGAATTTTGTTCGAGTACGCCAATCGTTTGAAAAAAATGGGGCATTCCGTGCGTTGGTTGGTTCTTGCTAAACCGGCTCAATGGTATCGAATAGATCACTGGCCCAGATTTTTGAATAAGGAGGTTACAGTCTTATCTCCTGATGTTATTGACTGGTTGGACAACCACATTCCTATTGAAATTCTTTCCATAAATGACGAAAGCTTGATTCCTGAATCGGATATATTAATGGCAACCGCCTGGCAAACGGCAGATTTTTCATCTTCTTGTCACGAAAAAAAAGGAAAGAAGTTCTACTTTATTCAGCATCATGAAAGCCTTTGGACACGGAATAAAAGTAAGGCGAAAAAAACGTATAATCTTCCTTTCAGAAGACTAGTGGTTTCCACTTGGCTCAAAGATATTCTTTATGAGCAGTATCAAGAAGATGCCGAAGTACTACAGAATCCAGTAAATAAAAATTTATTTTTTCTTAACGAAAAACCAACAAATTCTTCATACAGGGTTTGCCTGTTGCATCATGACTATGATTGGAAAGGTTTTAAAGATGGCATTGAAGCTGTTAAAAGAGTCCGTGCAGAAAATTGCAAAATTGAACTTGTAGTTTTTGGTGAAAAATTAAAAGACCCGACTCCGCTTTTTGATGAGGTTGGCTTTCAATTTGAGTATCACTCCCGTCCGGTTGGGGAGGAGTTGCGACGAATTTATTCTTCGTGTGACACTTTTCTTTGTGCCAGCTGGTATGAAGGGTCTGGTTTGCCAGCAATGGAAGCTATGGCCTGTGGGGCTGCATTAGTGACTACGGATACGGGGGGCAGCCGTGATTATGCACTGAATGAAGAAACTGCATTGGTCTCACCTGCTAAGAATCCCGAAGCTCTTGCAAAAAATCTCATTCGGGTTTTGACGGATGATTCTCTAAGGCTTCAACTGGCGAAAAAAGGATACCAAAAGATACAACAGTTTTCTTGGGATTCAAATTGTGAACAGTTGGTCAAATGTTTTGAAAAGTCTCTTGATGATCGAAAATGACACGAAAAATTTCTAAAAAACGGATATTCATTTATTGATTTAAATTTTTATTTTAGGGCCGAGCAACTCTGCTATGATTTTCCGCCTATAAAGAAATATTTTTTCCAAGTCTTTCCTGACAAGCCAGTGAGCTATTATATCGCCTGGAGTCCAACCAGGTAGCTTGTAGAGCACCTTATCTCGAATAAGGGTCCCGCCCTTTTTTTCAAAAAACTCATGAGTGTGATGCCAGAAAAGATAAGGCCCGCGCGTTTGCATATCGGAAAAACGAATCCCAAAGATGCACTCTGTTATTTTGGATTGCCAGCGGATTGGGATTCCTCTTATTTTTAAACTGTAATCGAGTATCGTTCCCTCTTGAATGGGTGATGACGTGACTTTAAGAATTTTAAATTGCAGGAATTTCGGGGTCAGGGCTTCCAGGTTTTGTGGGTCTGTAAAAAAAGAAAATGTCGGTTCGATAGGTTGTGGAACCCATTGTTCAGTTAGCAGAGTGTGTCCGGCTTGGTCACAGATGATCTTTAAGGCATTTTTTAATTTTGGGTAGATAAATTTATAGCCCAAATTTTTAGCCAGGTCTGAAGAAATTTTTTGACTATTGATCAGTATCTGAGACATTTCTCCCAGTAATAATTTAAATACCCAGCCGGGGACGGGGAAAAAAGCAGGTCGTTTTAGTATCCCGGCCAATGTGGATGTGAATTCTCGATTGGTCACCGGATTAGGGCTCACGGCATTAACCGGGCCTTCGTAAGAAGGATTGTCGATTGCCTCTATTATCAACCCTGCAAGGTCGCGAACATGAATCCAGCTCATCCATTGGTTGCCCTTACTGATGTTTCCACCTAAACCAAGTTTGAACAGGGGCAGCATTTTTTCCATAGCCCCGCCATCGAATCCCAATACCATTCCTATTCGGAAAGCGACGGTGCGTATATTTAATTCTTTAGCCTTAAAGGTTTCCTCTTCCCAGTCTTGACAGACTTTGGCAAGAAACCCTTTTCCGTTAGGTGCTGATTCATCTGCAACATTAGCGTTTTCATAAATCCCGATAGCTGAGGCAGAAATCCAGGTTTTTATCGAATGGGAATTATTCCGAAAATAGTCAATGAGATTACGCGTTGATATGATTCTCGAATTATAGATTGCTTGTTTTCTTTTTGAGGTCCAACGTCCACTCGCAACGTTTTCTCCGCAAAGATTTATTACCGTGTCAATGTCATCTTCTATGTGAGTTAAGGTTTTTTCAGGGTTCCATTCGATTATCTTACAGGCAACAGGAAGCCGTACCGGGGCTGATTTAATATCGCGGGTTAAGACGATTATTTCGTGGCCTTTTTCGACCAGCAAAGGAAGCAACGTTTTCCCCACAAAACCCGTTGCACCAGTGACTAGAATTTTCATATGATTTTTTCAGTTATATTTGAAAGAAGTGATTAGAAACTATTGCTAATTTTAAAATTATTGACAAGCAAAAATTAATCTGTACCGTTACACTCTTACCAATCTTTAACGAAGGAAACCCTTATGGCATATGAAAATAGTCCGACGTTTGTGGATGAAACTCCAGGAATAAAAAATTACTGCACTTGCGGTGAATCAGCCAATAAACCTTATTGCGATGGATCTCACAGTGCCAAGGCAACAGGAAAAACCCCAAAAGAATTCATCGTAGATGAAGCAAGACGGTTAGCGCTGTGTGACTGTGGTAAAACGGGAAATTCTCCCATATGTGATGGAACCCATTCCAAAGGCTGAATCGAAGGCCAGCTTTTTCACTTATTTTGATGCAACCGGCTGTCTTCTGATGACTCAGAAAATAGGCGGTGCATCAACTCTTTCTACTTTGCCCCGTTGTATGCAAAACTGCAAGTTGTTTAAATAATATGTTTTAGTTTTTTTAGCCTGCCCTTTTTCAACCTCTTCGACATCAACTCTTTGTTTAATTCGGCTTTAATGGTTATATTTTTCTGTGTGTGAATTTTGAAAAAACCTTTGAATTATCAAAGGTCTCTGGGTGAGTGAAAAAAAACTGGGTTTACAATTCAAGGATGTGCGGAATTAGAAAGATGCTGTCTTTTGCTGGAGCGTTGAGCCGTAACTTTTAACAAGGTTGCGGTTTGATGTGGGTCATTGAGAAATTAGACTTTCGTAAATTTCCAGCATCTCTCGGCTATTTCTTTCCAGGGGAAACTGTTCGGCAAGTTCTCTTGCATTCTCTCCCATAGTTTCTCTGGCTGAGAGGTCAAAAAGGTAACGGATTTTTTCAGCAATCTCTTCAGGATTGAAAGGGTCGTCAACAACCATGCCATTTTTTTTGTTGTTGATGATATCTGCGACACCACAATATTGCGTGGTGATAACAGGAAGACCGGTTGCCAAAGCCTCCAGATTTGCGTTACCGAAAGGTTCGTAAATAGAAGGAAGTATGAAAATGTCAGCGGCCGCATAATATTTTTCTATTTCAGGGTCAGGCTCTTTTGCAATAATTTGGGGATGCTTGTTGGCGGGAGCATAACGCATAAATTTTTCAAAGTTTCCTTTTCCCATCAAAAGCAACCGCCAGTCCTCGTTCTTTAAATAAGCGGTAGACTGAAGTAGAAATTGCAGGCCTTTTCGTTCAAACCCGGACCCTACAAATAAAATCAAAGTAGAGCTTTCTGGGATTCCCAACTTTTTTCTTATTGATTTGCGATAGGTATTTTTATTATCGGGGTGAAAACGTTTGAGATCGACTCCGTTATATACGACAGCAATATTTTCAGGCGGGCATTTGTAATTTTCCAGGATATCGTTTTTTACCATTTGAGAAATGGCTATTATCTTTTTACATTGACCGGACTCAAAAATATTTCGTTCCAGTTTGAGAATCAATTGGTGAAAAGGATTTAGATAAAGGAACAGGTTTTTTAGCAGGGACAAATTTTTGCTTCTTTGGCTCAGCCATTTTATGTGACATCCATCGCCTGCTCGATAAACATCCTGTATCCAGGTTTTTTCATGGCTCTGAATGATATCAAAATGTTGCTCGCGGATTTTTTTGGCGACTGTCCTGGCGAATGACAGGGTTCTAGCAAAAGCATTTAAATGCAGGGTTGCGACAAAGTGGTGGTGGATATTGCTGTGATGGGAAGGGGTCCAGCGATTGGCGAAAATATGAACCTCATGTCCCGATTCTGCAAGTTGGTGGATAAAACCATCTGCGAATTGTTCGGCACCACCATAAAGAACAAACTTTTGACGAATAATGGCAATTTTCATATCGACTGTTTGTGAAAATATTTAAAGAGGCTAACTTTTAAGTGCTTCCTCATAGGTGGCTATCGTTTCATCCATCATTCGATCAATGCCCAACTCGTTTTTGCAAAACTCATAACCTCTTTCGGAAACTTCTTTTCCAATATTCGGATTTTCAATTAGCTTTATAATTCCATTTGCAAGATCGACCGAATTTTTGAGTTCTACTAAAACGCCTCTTTCACCTTGACCGAGCATTTCCGGGACGGAGCCAACGCGAGTTGCAACCACAGGTGTTTTCATTGCAAATGCTTGAGGGATAACTTGCGGGGTGCCTTCTCCTGCAAAGGATGCCAA
>WASW01029732.1_pt1 | contig 16794 bp, 16 predicted proteins | sample 5698521 | NCBI WGS metagenome assembly WASW01 (sample SAMN11175560, study PRJNA528189) | sponge metagenome | isolation source: marine sponge | host: Leucetta | place: Antarctica: Western Antarctic Peninsula, King George Island | collected 2013-01
CCGCTTGATTAACTCGCCTGCCACCCAGAACATCCCTAGCGAACTACAAAGTGCGATTAAGCAACTCAACACTATGGCAGTAGAAATTAAAGCCATTGCTCAGAATGCTAGCGAGCGCGTTAATCCCGTCATCACCAACAGCGAAACTACACTGACCGAAATTCAAAATGCAGCACTTGAAATGCAAAAAACTTTTGAAGAAATTCAATCCAGCCTAACTGATGACAGCGTTCGCTATCAGCTCACTTCTACTTTAGATGAACTACGTAATGCTGCGCGTTCATTTCGCATCTACTTAGAGTATTTAGAACAACATCCGGAAGCGTTCATTAAAGGCAAACAGAACGCACAATAAATCAAGTGGAAAATTATGAATAATCAAAATAAGGCAAGCTCAGTCACAATTATCATCTCTACCATTATCTTATGCGTAGTTGCCTCGAGTTGCTCAATCGTCGGCACCTCACGACCTTCGCAATTTTATGCGTTAGATGCAGTAACGACACAAAAATCAAACCAAGAAAATAACTTACGTCTAGGTGTCGGGCCTATTTTAATTCCTGGCTATATCAACCGCCCACAAATGGCCACCAAATCCGCCTCTGCAGAATTAACTTATGCTGAGTTTGCACGTTGGGCAGAACCCATGGATGAAATGTTTACTCGTACACTCACCCAGAACATTACTATTAATACTGGCTCCAATAGCATCATCAGCTATCCCTGGTCATCTAGTGCTAATTTAAACAATGAATTAACTGCGAAAATAATAAAGTTTGAAAACAACACCAGCGGAGATGCGTTGCTAATTATTCAGTGGCAATTACTCATCAACAATGACGCACAACAAGCCTCATCAATATATTCAGAGTTTCGCGCAAGCGCAAACAGCATTCATCACCCAGACCGAGTATCGGCCCTAAACGATACCATCAAGCAGTTTGCAGATGAAGTTGTCTCTCACATTCAAAGCGCTTCAGAATAGTACAAATCGCATGCTCGACTGATGCAGATCAATGTTAACCACCATCAAGTAAATTATGCTTTCAAGCAGACATTACTTACATTATTTAAAGTTATCTGCTCATGGAAAAAACACTATTTAAAGAAATTAGTGGAAAAAATGCGGTAGAACTTGCGACCATTAAACCCTATTACCCCATCTCTGAAGACGGCAGGATTAACCAATTCTTTAAGGGTATCGATTTAAGAAAGCAGTCCACCAAGATAACTGCTTTCTTAACCTCTATATTCGGTGGCCCTTCTCTTTACACAGAACGAAATATTCGTAAATCTCATAAGAGCGTTGTTGCCATGCCTGGGAATGTGCACATAACGCTAAATGAAATGAGCGTTGCACCCGACCTAAAAAAACAAATATTAGCGAAACTTGAAAAGCATCGTGACGATGTATTGTATCGTTAAAATCAATACCTATAAGCTTGCCGCATTAATAATGCGGCGGTTTTTCATCAAAATCAGACCCGCCACCCAGCGACCCGCTAACTTCACGCATTCTATCCCTTAGCTCCTTACAGCAAATCTCCAATCCATCAATTTGCTTCTGCATGGCGATAATCACCATTCCTAATTCTTGAATATTATCTTCCTGGTAGGCAATCTTAGACTGCAAATCCATGATAGCATCTTCACTCATAAACACTCCTCTCACTAATATTAAGGGTCGCCACAAGACCAGCGGGCGTAATTTATCCATAAATTACATTCTAAAGGGCATTGTGATTTAGTACTATGTAGCTTATTTCACTCAGCGGATATCTAGTATGGACTGGTCAATTATTATCTTCCTAGTAATTATTGTAGGCATGATTCTGTATGTAATCGGCATTTATAATAAGTTAGTCAGCCTTAAAAATCGTTTTGAGAATGCTTTTGCTCAGATCGAAGTTCAACTTAAGCGTCGTTATGACCTTATTCCCAATTTAGTAGAAACAGCCAAGGGCTACATTCAACACGAGCGCGAAACACTCGAGGCCGTGACAGCCGCCAGAAATGCTGCCAGCTCATTACTTGATAAGGCTAAATCCAACCCCGGTAGCGCTGCAGCCATTCAAGATTTAGCGGGTGCAGAAGCAGCACTTGCATCATCCATGGGTAAATTCAACTTAGTGGTTGAGGCCTATCCAGACCTTAAGGCCAACGAGAACATGATGCAGCTTTCTGAGGAATTAACCTCCACTGAAAACAAAGTGGCTTTTTCTCGCCAGGCATTCAATGATTCCATCACTGCTTATAATGAGTTTCGACAAAGTTTCCCACCCATCTTCTTTGCCGGCGCATTTGGACATCCCACCGATGCTAATTTACTGATCATGGAAGATAGCGCTGAGATTCAAGCGGCTCCTAAGGTGTCATTTTAATCAGACATTTTTTAGCCTTAATCGATAAGACTATTGTGCCGATCTTATCGACTAAGTTCTGCTTATGAATTTTTTTGAACTTCAAGATCAGGCGCATAGAAAAACATGGCTACTGATCGTATTATTTTCAGTCGCCGTGTTGTGCATTATTGGCCTCACTGTAGCTTTAATAACCGTATCGTTTTGGGGGTTTGGCCAATCAACCTCGGTTAGCAATGTTGCTAACATCCAACCCATGCAATGGGGTTCGATAGCAAAAACTGCGGTCAGTGTGATTGCAGTGATTGCTTGCGTGATTATTTACAAGCGCCTGCAATTATCTCAAGGGGGAGCTCATGTAGCAGCAATGCTGGGCGGACGTCCCATTGAACAAGGCACTAAAAATGCCAACGAGCAACAACTACTCAATGTAGTAGAAGAAATGGCCATTGCTGCGGGCTTACCGGTTCCGCCTGTTTATGTGCTTGAAGAAACTACTATCAATGCATTTGCTGCTGGGTTTAATGAGAGTGACGCAGTACTAGGTGTCACGCGAGGAACCCTGGAGCGATTATCTCGCGATCAGATCCAAGGCATCATTGGCCATGAATTCAGTCATATACTGCATGGCGATATGCGCTTAAATTTACACCTAATCACTGTCCTTGCGGGTATTGTATTTATCAGCCATGCAGGCAAGTTAGCGCTATATAGCACGTCAAGATCACGCTCCAGAAATCAAGGAGGGTTACCGGTACTAGTCATAGGCGTGGGTTTATTAGTGATTGGTTCTATAGGTACATTCTTTGGATCACTTATAAAATCAGCGGTCAGCAGACAAAGAGAATACCTAGCAGACGCATCTGCCGTTCAATACACTCGTAACTCGAAAGGTATAGCCGATGCTTTAAAAGTGATTGGCTCAGGCGTGGGGTCAAATATGGCTTCACCAAGTGCCAGCGAATGCAGTCATATCTTTTTTGGTGATGCACTATTCTTGCGCGCCTTTGAATTTTTATCGACTCACCCACCATTAGAAAAACGTATCCGACGCATTCAACCTAATTGGGATGGCAGCTATCTAGTCGGGAAACCTATAAAACAAATAAAAGAATCCTCAACCGCCACTGCAAAGAACAAAATTAACAACTTAGCGGACTCGTTAAGAAGCACCGGATTGCTTGACCCAATCATGGTTGGCATTGCCACTGTACTAATGCAGTCACTGCCTAAAGCCATTCATGATTCAACCCATACACCGGGCAGCGCATATGCCTTAATGCTTGCGCTTCGATTAGATAAAGACGCAACCATTCGTGAAAAACAATTTGCACTAATTGAATCTCAAGCGTTGTTACTATCTGATGTGCAACGTTATGCTAAAGATGTAGACAAGCTATCTCAGAAAGATATTTTGCCCATTATTGAAATGTCCATTCCTGCTTTAAAACGATTATCAGCGCAACAGTACGGTAAGTTTAAACATCATTTAACTAAATTTATTTTAGTAGACAAAAATTATGACCTGCAAGAATGGCTACAATTCTGCTTACTGAGTCATTATCTAGATCAACACTTCAATAGTGAAAGTAAAAAAAGATTTGCACGCAGTTATCATTCGTTCCCGCAAATTAAAGATTCGCTAGTTTCCATCATGTCTTTGCTTGCCAATGAAGCTCACGATTCAGGCAAGCTAAAAGATGCTGCATACGCAAAAGGCATGCATAGCCTAAACATTAATAACACTTCGAGAACACCTACACAGCAACTAGAATTTACTGATGTGAATCAATCTATTGAAAAAACAGATTACTTAGTCCCACTATTAAAAGATGAGTTTTTAACCGCTTGCGCTAACTGCATTGAGCAAGATAATTCTATTACTCCGACTGAATGGGGCTTATTACGTGTGATTGCGGCATGCATCGGCTGCCCTATGCCTATTGTTAGTCGTCCAGATTAACAATAGGCATCTATATGTTTTTTCTGTGCGTTTCCATGCCTTCGAAAAATTATTCCTCAGAGATTTCATCTCTATCATAATACATACGAAATAACTGCTTAACCCTCAAATCATCATTCACCATCTGCTTTAAAAACAAGCGTAGCAATTGTGATTTAGCAGAGCTTAGTTCTACATGGGCAATGAATATATCTCGATTTCCTTTGAGCTGATCTAGGTTTAGGCGTAACCCAAGGCCAGTTAACAGTTAAGCCTCAAGGGAATCGAACTACCTAGCAAAATACTAGTATAATTGTCTAGATATCATATAAATCACATTTCAAACTTTTCTCGATGAAAAAATTGCTTTTCATGCTGCTAATTGCTGCGATTGTTTTATCCTCAATGGATCGCTTAGCAACACATTTATACACCCCAAATGATAACGCCACTGCCGTAATCATTTACACAACTGAGTGGTGCCCATACTGTAAAGCCTTACGAGGCACTTTAAATCAATATGGAATTCCCTTTACTGAGCGTGACACAGAGAAATCGCTGCATGGATTCGCTGGTTATTGGGCATTACGAGGACGTGGAGTGCCTATCTCGGTGATTGGCTCAGAAGTGATTCATGGGTACGATGGGCAGATGATTATCGATGCCCTCGTTGGCGCAGGATATGGAATCCCTGCCGAATGGCCCACAAATGAGTAACAATAGCGTTTGTATTTACGCTTTCAAACAAAAATAATATTGCGCTAAAATTGCTAGCCACTTTAGGAGTACTGCTTTGATTCAAACACCTGTTTTTCTTTGCATCGGCAAAGGTGATACCGAACAAAAAATTCGCCTGGATCGCGCTAATCGCCATGGTTTAATTGCCGGCGCCACTGGCACAGGAAAAACTGTCACGTTACAAATTTTAGCAGAAGGTTTTTCACAGGCAGGAGTCCCCGTATTCGCGGCCGATGTTAAAGGTGATTTAAGTGGCATCAGCCAAGCAGGCAAAGATAATCCTAAGATGATTGAGCGTGCGGCTGAAACTGGACCAGAGAATTATGCTTTCCAAGGATACCCGACTGTATTCTGGGATTTATTCGGGAAAAAAGGCCACCCTATTCGCACGACCGTGTCAGAGATGGGCCCTTTACTACTGTCACAGTTATTAGACCTCAATGACACACAGGAAGGCGTCATTAACATTGCATTCTCGCTTGCAGATGACGAGAGGATGTTACTGTTAGATTTAAAAGACCTGCGTGCTATTTTGAATTTTATTGGCGAGAACTCTTCTAGTATTAGCACGAAGTACGGCAATGTAAGTAAAGCATCAGTAGGTGCTATTCAACGCCGCTTATTAGTGCTTGAAAACGAAGGTGCTAAAAAATTCTTTGTGAACCTGCGCTTGAACTAAATGACTTCATGCGTTGCGATGATGCCGGTAAAGGGTATATCAATATATTATCCGCTCAGACTTTAATGCAAAATCCTAAGCTGTATTCAACGTTCTTATTATGGCTGCTATCAGAGTTATTTGAAGAATCACCAGAAGTTGGTGACCCAGACAAACCCAAATTAGTTTTTTTCTTTGATGAAGCACATTTGTTATTTCAAGATGCCCCAAGATCTCTCATAAAGAAGATCGAACAAGTCGTGCGTTTGATTCGCTCAAAAGGAGTTGGTATTTATTTTGTAACTCAAAACCCCATTGATATTCCTGAGTCTATTCTTGGTCAATTAGGCAATCGCATTCAACATGCATTACGTGCATTTACACCTAGAGATCAAAAAGCGGTAAAAGCTGCGGCACAGACTTTTCGCGCTAACCCCAAGCTTAATGTTATAGAAGAAATAACCCAACTAGGTGCTGGTAAAGCATTGGTATCTGTACTTGATGAAAAAGGGGCACCTACCATTGTAGAAAAAACTAAGATTCGCCCTCCTGAGTCTCGTATGGGCCCCGCAATAGCATCGGAAAGAAAACAAGTGATTAGTAAGAGCCCTGTATTAGACAAATACGACACAACCATCGATAGAAAAAGTGCTTTTGAATTATTATCAGCAAGAACAGAAAAGAATATTACTGAAGAGCAAGGACTTGAAAAAGAAAGAAAATATAAAAAGCCTGCTACTAAAAAACGTACTTCGAGAAGTAGCAGCCATTCAACAACAAACACTATTATCCGCAGTATTACTAAAATTGTCACCTCTAGAGTGGGTCAGCAACTAGTCCGCGGTATACTCGGTTCTTTTTTCAAAGGAAGATAACTAAGGATTTTATAGATGGAAGATACATTAAGAAAATTAATCGCATCTAACCCTGGAGCACTGGATTTAAGTTCGTTGCGTCACCCTCGACTCCATGATGAAATTTCTCAGCAAACAATGGAAAATGCTCAGGAGAACTCCTACCAGTCGGCACGCGCATTATTACAACGGCTTTCTCAAACGATGACGGATTGGCGCAAAGAATTAGAAGACGATGTTCAGCCAGCCATTATTGCAATTCTTAATGGAGGACTACGAATAGACGTTGAACGTATGGCACAGGAAAGCTTTCACGGCATTAGAATTGAAGGATTGCTTAACGGAAATCCTTGCATGTTATTATCTCATCAATCTAGCGTGCAGTTATTATGTTTTGTGCAAAAAATTGAGGAAGAAAAACCACGACGCAAAATTGGCTTTGTTATCGACGGAATAGAAACAGAAGCATAACTTAAGCCAGAAAATTATTACTTAAACACACGGTGAAGGAATGTTTGCAATTTCGCCCATAAGTCAGCATCGGCCTTCTCATCATAACTTAGCCGCATATTATATTTCTCAGCAAGCATGTCAGCATCGAGATTTGTAAAATCTATGATCGACCGCGTCATAAACCACAATCTTATGCAGCACATTTACTGATTACATTTCCTCACGAAAATTCTCTAGCTGCTATTCAGGGACAAAGGCATCACTTCCCATTAAAAACTATGATTGGTGAGGTAACTTGATTTTTTCAACTGGCTTTAATAGCAAGGTGCCCATGAAAACTGACGACACTTTTTAGACCAACGCCCATACACGCTATAGAGATTGCCACCGCACCACCAAGATAATAACCGGTAGCAGTAAGATGGGAGGCATCCATATTTTCTTGTTGGCGAACATAATTTAATGCTGATAGAAATCTATTTTTAAAAGCACCTTGGTCACTTCTTGCATAAACTTTTTTACATCATCAGAGTGATTAACCACTTTTCTATTGCTATACATAGCTAAAAAAATGCAACATACCCTAACTCAACCAACATTTCAGCACGCCGGCATAGTAATCATTTTGCCCACCATCCATCCACCATCAGCACGGCTGGGTTAGGCTCATCACTTCCTTTAGGCCAGGCAAATATACATTTGCAGACAAAAATAATTTGATTGATAACCGGCCTGTTTACTTATTACACCAGCGAACATCATCGATGGGTGATCCGATGATTAAGGCTAATTAATGATCCGCGCTATTTTCATTCGCATTAATTTAGCAAGAACCTGCAGTATCAAGATGAGTATATTGATGATAAACCTAATCATCTAAAGAAAAATACCTACATTGCCAGGGATTTTATTGACCATTTATCAATTAAATCCGCGCTCTTATCACTCTTGTATTTAATTGAATTAAGTCAGAATCATAAAATACATACCCAACAATTACTTACACCAATAGTCTAGAATAGATATACAACTATTGTTCGTTAATTTAGTTTGACTTTTCAATTATACTGAATACAATACATTTCATGACTGAATTCTTGCTCTACTGGCTCTTACCCATCGTAGCCTTTATCGCATTTTCAATATGGGCGAACGAAAAGCTGTTTAAATAACAAGCGCTTATTTTTCTAACGTTTTGCATTTCCTGAAATGCAGTTTAAATACCTCGACAAACTGGCTTCAACAAATAGCCTAGGACTGTTTTCTCTTCAGCGTGGGTGTCTGCTGTCACCGTCACTCCTGAATAGGTTTGTGCTTGTCTGCTGTGTCCAAAAGTGATTTTTAGCAAGCCCTATTGGAGCCTTATAATATGATTAATTCTCCTCACCCGATAAGCTGAGGAGCGGTTTACTCCGCTCTCGACCACGCCAAATCGCCGAGGGTTATAACCACCAACTTTCACCACTGGTTCCTAACCCATATCGATATGATCGACATCTTAAGTGGACACCGTAGACTCAACGATCAACCTTTATCCATCGGCACAATTTCCAGCAATACTTGACTTCCCTCTATCACTGCTCTAATAGTATTCACAACCAAATTAGTTACATAGCTCGATACCGGCGATCAATTCGATTTCCAAATTTTATCAGCTACTGTTTTAGCTCAAATAGCTCTACAGCTATTCCACCAGTACCTAACTTAATCTGCTCTATAAAATTATCCTCAAATCTCAGATAGATTATTTTGCGTCTCATTAATTGCTACCCTAGCAACTGACACACTAGCATTACTTCAAATACAATCTGTTCTAATTTCAGGCAACTCAGCTTGACGGTCTAATAGATAAGTTTTCGGCACCACACCTTTTTTAACTAACGCGAATCTACTTTTACTTGTTCTTGTACTACTTCTAATTATTGTCTCAATGCTTTCTCGCGTGCAGAGCCTCGCTTGAGCTGTGGTTTTCTTTGCTTAACCTTAGCTTGCACATCTGTATTTTCTTTTTATTCATTAGGCACTTCTACATCACTATCAGTACGCGTCTATAACACATGCATTAGTTGCGTCATCAACAGTTATTTTATCCGCAATTTTCTCATAATCTTTAGCGTCTTGGCAGACTTCTGTTTGAAAACCAGCGACAACATCTGCAGTAAATTCATTTACATTCATCATGATGTTTTGCTTGAAATGTTCTTCTCGCGCATCAGGGCCATTAAATGATTCTTGCGCTTTCGCTTTTTCTAAAGATCCTTCTTCATCAATTTGATTAATCGAATCGTAACTCTCCCCCTCATCATCAACCATTTGTCGCTGCTCGACATTTCAGTCCTTATGAGCAAAGCTCGTAAAGACTGTACCGACACCAGCATTGAATACTTAATAATGATTTTTAGGGTTTTAAACGGCTCAATTAAGATATGCGAACCGCGTCACATAGCGCTCGAATTTGAGTTTGATAACTAAGAAATGACGTTACAGAGTGGATTCTGCTTCTATGAAGATTCTTTTTACGTGTTTATGTTTAGTTTTAATTTCACGGTCTAACTGTGAAATTAATGTCTCCATTTTATCGGTCCGAATATGATCCGAAAATTCAACACTTAAGTTAACCAGTATATATTCAGGCCCCATATGCATGGTTAACACTTCATTGACCTTTTGCACACCACGCGTCTGGTTAAGTACATCACGAATACCATAAACCACGTGCTTATTAGCACTCTCGCCAATTAACAATCCCTTAGTCTCAACCGCAAGCAAGATTGCTACCGCTGCTAGAATAACCCCAATAAGTATTGAAGCGATCCCATCAAATATATAATTACCGGTGATTTGACTCAGCGCTATCCCTATCATTGCCACAAGCAAACCCGCCATGGCTGCAGCATCTTCTAATAACACTACAAACAAACCAGGATCTTTTCCTTCCTGTATCGCTTCTAAGTATCCTCGATCACCTTTGCTTTTATTGAATTCTTTTATTGCAATAAAAAACACAAATCCTTCAATTAACATGGCGAAACCCAGCACTAAATAAGCAAGCAATGGACTGGTTATTTCCGTGGGGTGATACACATGTTGTATACCTTTAAATATTGACAGCCCCGAACCCACTGCAAATATTAACAATGCGACAACAAAGCTCCAAAAATAGACTTCCTTGCCGTGCCCAAATGGATATTTTTCATTTGGCGGCTTTTTCGCTTGTTTTAGACCGAATAAAAGTAGCACCTGATTTCCAGTATCCACAACAGAGTGGATACCTTCAGAAAACATCGCCGAACTTCCAGTCATCGCAGACACGATAAATTTAGCCACGGCAATAATTGCATTTCCAATTAATGCCGCATAAATAACTTTTTTAGATGAACCAGCCATGAGATAAAATTACTATTTAGTTAAACAGCTTTATAGATTTCCGCACCATCATCTTTGAATTGTTCAGACTTTTCTTTCATGCCTGATTCGATGGCTACTTTAATATCACCAATGCCTTTCTTCTTTGCATACTCACGCACATCTTGAGTGATTTTCATCGAACAAAATTGCGGCCCACACATAGAACAGAAGTGAGCAACTTTGGATGAATCTTTAGGTAAAGTTTTATCATGGAATTCACGTGCACGCTCTGGATCCAAACTTAAATTAAACTGGTCGTCCCAGCGGAATTCAAACCGCGCTTTGGAAAGAGCATTATCTCGTAACTGCGCTCCCGGGTGACCTTTGGCTAAATCTGCCGCATGCGCTGCTATTTTATAAGTAATGATTCCATCACGAACATCTTCTCTATCTGGCAAACCCAAATGTTCTTTTGGCGTCACATAACAAAGCATCGCAGTGCCATACCAACCAATTTGTGCTGCACCAATAGCGGAAGTTATATGGTCATAAGCCGGCGCGATGTCCGTCGTTAATGGCCCCAATGTATAGAAAGGTGCTTCATAACAATCTTTCAGCTCCTTCTCCATGTTCTCCTTGATCATCTGCATAGGCACATGACCTGGGCCCTCAATCATGACTTGAACATCATGCTCCCAAGCAATTTTTGTTAATTCGCCTAATGTTTGTAACTCAGAAAATTGCGCTTCATCATTAGCATCAGCGATACAACCAGGACGCAAACCATCGCCTAAAGAAAATGCAACATCATAAGCTTTCATGATTTCACAGATATCTTCGAAGTGTGTATACAAGAAACTTTCTTCATGATGCGCTAAGCACCACTTCGCCATAATTGATCCACCTCGTGAAACTATGCCAGTCAATCGCTCTGCTGTCATCGGCACATAAGCCAATCGAACGCCCGCATGAATTGTAAAGTAATCGACACCTTGTTCTGCTTGTTCAATCAGTGTGTCTCTAAACAATTCCCAGGTAAGGTCTTCTGCTTTTCCATTGACTTTTTCTAGCGCTTGGTAAATGGGAACCGTACCCACCGGCACTGGACTATTACGTAAAATCCATTCGCGAGTTTCATGAATATTTTTACCCGTACTTAAATCCATTATGGTGTCACCACCCCAACGGACTGACCATGCCATTTTTTCAACTTCTTCCACCACGGAAGATGTAATGGCTGAGTTACCAATGTTGGTGTTTACTTTCACTAGAAAGTTACGTCCAATAATCATTGGTTCTGATTCTGGATGATTAATGTTATTGGGGATAATGGCTCGCCCGCGCGCAACTTCGTCACGCACAAATTCCGGCGTAATTTCTTCAGGCAAGTTTGCCCCGAAAGACTCGCCCGGATGTTGTTTTAGTAGTTTATTATATTGAGGGTCAGCACGTAATTCTTGCAAACGCAACGACTCTCTAATGGCAATGTATTCCATCTCAGGAGTCACAATGCCTTTTCTAGCATAATGCATTTGCGTCACATTTTTTCTTTCTAGCGCTCTTCTAGGAGCGTGCTTAACTTGGAAACGTATGTGGTCTGTTTTCGAATCAGTTAATCGCTGACGACCAAACTCTGACGACAATTCCTTGAGTTCAACGGTGTCATTACGCCCATCTATCCACGCTGTACGAATACGCTCAATTCCAATGGATAAATCCACATTAGCATCAGGATCAGTTAATGGTCCAGAAGTGTCATAGATCGGGATAGCAGGATTTTCTTCACCACCCAAACTAGTCCCCGTATCATCGCAAGCCACTTCACGCATACCCACACGAATACTGTCATTTGAACCTTTAATAAAGATTTTCTTAGATCGAGGAAATGGTCGTGTAACCTCTTCACCAAGTTTTTTTGTTTGAGAAATTAGATCTAATTCGATTACGCTCATGTGCCACCAGTGGTTGGAGTAATTAGTTACTGCGTTGATTTTGAATATAACCTGTATTCAACACATTGCAATACTTAATGAGCTATGCAAATAGCATTCGGACTTTGCTAATCTAATGGAATTACCACGCAAATTACTTGCTATTATTAATGTAAGCACCGTAAAGTATTGATTATTTAATCGACCACACAATTATTATGGATATCGAGCAAGCAAGATTTAATATGATTGAACAACAGATCCGCCCCTGGGATGTGTTAGATATGCACGTATTAGATATTATTCAATCAGTCCCTCGCGAAGATTTTGTTAACGAATCGCAAAAAAACTTGGCATTCACCGATATTGAGCTGTCTATCGGCCACGACCAGGTAATGATGTCACCCAAGGTAGAGGCGCGCATGTTGCAGGCCTTGGCTATATCTCCAGATGATAAAATTCTCGAAATTGGCACTGGAAGCGGATTTATAACAGCATGTTTAGCGAAGATGGGTAAACATGTCACCACTTGCGAATATTTTGAAGACTTATCTTCTGTGGCAAAATCACGATTACACAAACATCAGATCGAAAATATTGATTTTTTAACTGGCGACATATTCAACCTATCTGACATATTAGGCCAATTTGATGTGATAGCAGTCACTGGATCCATTCCGCAACAGCCAAACACTATTGCAAAACTGTTGAATAATAATGGACGCTTATTTTGCATCACAGGCCAGACACCCATCATGTCAGCAACACTCATGACGTGTGTTGAAGAAAATAGTTATCGCGAAGAAAGCTTGTTTGAAACTGTGATCCCAGCTCTATTATCGACATCCGTTGAAAAGGTTTTCTCATTTTGAGTTTCAAAGAATTATCAGCAACAGAATTGCACACCTATCTACAAGCCACTGACAATCAGCCACTACTATTGGATGTGCGCGAGCCCTGGGAATATGAAAAGTGCAATTTAGAAAACTCTCAGCTCATTCCAATGCGTCAAATTCCTAGCATATTAAATGAGTTAGACCCCGACCAAGAAATTATCGTGATATGCCATCACGGTATTCGAAGTCGCTCTGTTGCCGCTTATTTAGTCAGTAATGCATTCAACAATGTCACCAATCTAACCGGTGGTATCGATGCCTGGGCAAAATACGTAGATCAGTCTATGGCAACTTATTAGCTTACTGATACCTAATACAATTTCATTTTTTGCCGATAGACTTAAATCACTTAACCAAGCTGAAATAAGAAATATCATATGAATAACCGACCAGCTATTTTCTCTACTCTTTTTATAACAATTTTATGCTTCCAGTCTAATGGGTTAGCCAGCGGCCTGATTGATATTTATACGGTCGCTAAAGCACAAGACACGATCTATAGAGAAGCAGAAGCAAATTATTTTGCCACCTCTCAAGCTTCACCTATTGCGCGTGCCGCATTACTGCCTCAAGTTAGTTTTTCTGCAGAAACTTCTGACAATAGTCTTAAGACTGAAGGACAGACCTTTGGTGTATCTGGTGGCGATGCTGATTACAATTCTCATGGCTATAGCTTACGTTTAACTCAAGCACTCTATAACCGTGATTTTTATGTGCAACTCAAGCAAGCCAATAATAATGTTGCCAGAGCTCAAGCTCAATTTGATGCGTCAAAACAAGACTTAGTACTTCGTGTTACCGAATCATATTTCAACGTATTGGCCGCACGAGACGATCTAAAATTTTCGACGGCTGAAAAAAATGCGATTAACAGACAACTCGAACAAGCAGATAATAGATTTGAAGTAGGTCTGATTCCAATTACAGACGTTAAAGAAGCGCAATCATCCTATGATAGCGCTGTCGCACGTGAAATTGACGCCGAAATTGCTTTAGAGTTAGCGATAGATGCTCTCGCAGTAATCACTGGAGATCGTATTACCGGCCTAAAAACTTTATCACCACGTATGGGATTAGTACGGCCTGATCCCGACAATGTCACCGACTGGATTAACTCTGCTCTCAACCAAAATCTTGCTTTGCTGATTAACCAGTACGACACCAAAATTGCAAGACAAGAAATTCAGCGCAATAAAGCTCAACACTTACCAACCGTAGACATTGTTGCTGCTTATAATGACAACGATTCTGGTGGCTTAACGGGCTCTCGAGAGACTGAAGATTCAACCATTGGCTTAGAATTAAATTTCCCTATTTTCCAAGGTGGGCGTACCCACTATCAAACCAAAGAAAGCCAATACTTATATACAGCGGCACTACAAGCACAGGAAAGAATCAAACGTGAAACCACGCGTGATACACGCGACGCCTACCACAACGTGGTTGCAGGAATCAGTCGTGTTGGCGCATTTAATCGAGCAGTAGAATCTGCTGAGGTTGCTGCAGAGGCAACTGAAGCTGGATTCGAAGTGGGCACAAGAACATCTGTAGATGTCTTACTTACGCTGCGCTCAGTGTTCCTGGCCCAACGTAATTACTCAAGGTCTCGCTACGACTATCTTTTAGATACGCTGCGCCTAAAGAACGCGACTGCCACCTTAAGCGCAGACGACCTACTACAAATTGACACCTGGTTAGAGTAATCTTGCTCGAATGGCCGGATCCAATTCACGTTCAACGCTTAGCTATCGATTACTCACCTGGGGTTTATTCCCTGCGGCTTTGCTATACACCGGCTTTATTGCCGTTAAATCCACAAACAAACATTATTTTACTCAACGCTTAGGCCGATACAAAAATAGGAATAACACTCGCCAAGTTGTTTGGTGTCACTGCGCCTCTGTCGGCGAAATCAATACAGCATTACCGTTATTACACAGCCTAATCGAACGTGGCGAACATTTACTTATCTCCACTAATACAATCACTGGTCAACAAACACTAACAAAGGCCAATTTAGAGAACACTCAGCATGTTTTTTTCCCCCTAGATTACCGCACATACGCAAATAGACTCATCGCTGAATTCTCCCCCAAACTATTGCTGCTTTTTGAAACGGAATTATGGCCAAACATACTACTCACAGCCGCAAACCATAATATCCCCACTGCCATTATCAATGGGCGCATCAGTAAAAAAACTTTGCATGCACCCTCTTTAATACTTAAAAACTATAAAAAAGCCTTACGGAAAACTTGCAAGATAATCACAAGCAGTGAAGAAAATACAGCTCATTTCAAAGCACTTGGGGCTCATCCAGAGGTCATTACTACTTTAGATAATTTGAAATTTTCCAATATTAATACACCTCCGAACCCTAGCGGCGAATGCCCAGTTGATTCTCCATTTTTACTATGCGCGTCTACGCACCAAGGTGAAGAACAGGCCATTATCGAGCAATGGAAAACGTCTAAAACAGAAAATTTAGGACTTGTCATCGCTATACGACACCCAAAACGCTGTAAAGAAATATGCCAGTTCTTAGAATCCAGTGAACTGACTTACCACTTACACTCAAATCATCCTGAAAATATTTCTATCAACGAAATTTATATCATTGATACCCTTGGCCAGTTAATGCCCTTCATGGAGAAAGCGGAATTCGTATTCATGGGCGGCTCTCTAGTCCCTATCGGCGGTCACAATGTGGTTGAGCCTGCTCAATTTAGCCGATGCATTTTGATTGGACCTCATTACGATGATTTTAAAGACATCGTCAACGACTTAAATCAATGCAACGGCATTATTATTGTGAATGATGCTAGACAGCTCATGACTGAAGTAAAAAAATTACAGCTCGATAGACAAGCACAACATCAGCTAGGAACTAACGCAAAAAATTACTTAGACAGCAAACAACAAGTTCTAAAAAACTATCAAGACTTGGTTTTTGAGCTAATTGACAATCAGGTCTGATAACCTTGCATTAATGAATCAAAATCACTTCTTTGAAAGCATGTATTGAGACTATTTTCTTTCTGCTTATCCAGTGAACATTTTAGCCTTTTAATACCATTCTGCGCCCAAGATTTAGAATATGCTCTGTGTACGCATCGATCAAAATCAATCAAATAAATACCCATTCCCGAATCTAACAATATGTTGTTTGCATTCAAATCTACATGTTGAATACCCTGCTTGTGGAATTGTTGAATAGTTTCTCCAATCTTCTTCCATACTTCTTGTGTAAGCTTGTTTTCAGAAATTATCTCTGCCAGTGTTTTTGAGTTGCTAATTTCATCCATAATAATATCAGCACGATACAAAACACCATTGCGAGTACATCTCGCAGCAATCGGCTCCGGCACTGGAAGCCCTAGCTTTCTCATACGCTGCAATAGATTGAGCTCCTTAAATGGTCGGCTCGATTCAAAGCCTAAAAATACAAACTTATCTTTGCTAAGACGTGCCGGCAACCCTCCGCGACAATAATGCCTCATCACCATATTGCGCGAACTAGATTCAAATTTAACAATAGACTGGCGGCCGCTTTGCCATTGATTTAATGAAAATTCTGCAGGAGACTGAAGCTGCTCAAACCATGCCACCTGGAA
>WASW01057922.1_pt1 | contig 16787 bp, 15 predicted proteins | sample 5698521 | NCBI WGS metagenome assembly WASW01 (sample SAMN11175560, study PRJNA528189) | sponge metagenome | isolation source: marine sponge | host: Leucetta | place: Antarctica: Western Antarctic Peninsula, King George Island | collected 2013-01
GGGCGTTTATTATTGGTGGTATCGTTTTCTGCCTTATTGGCGGGTATGGTCTGATTTCACTTAAGGACTTTTATGCACGTCTTCATGCGGCGTCTTTGATTGATACCTTCGGTGTCGGCTTGATCTTTATTGGCTTGATGTTCCAGGCAGGATTTACGCTGGTGACCGCTAAGCTGATTTTGATCCTCATATTTATTTTCTTTACCAGTCCTACGGCGACATTTGCCCTCACCCGCGCGGCAATCAATCACGACGTATTGCCGGACGTCGATACTGAGGAAGAGCTTGAACTCGTTCGTCAGACAAAAACGACGAAGAAGAGCGCGTCATGAATATTGAAATTATCACTTCTGATACGCTGAACGTCGTGACGTTGTTGTTTATGGCTGTAACGGCTGTCGCAATTGCCCGTATCCGTAATCTGTTCGCTGTCGTGATGCTGAGTGGCATCTATAGTTTAATGGGCGCGACGTTATACGTTATTCTGGATGCTGTTGACGTCGCCTTTACCGAAGCCGCGGTTGGCGCGGGTGCATCAACAGTCCTTATGATTGGTACTTTGGCGCTGACCTCGGCACGTGAGAACGTAACGGCTAGTAAACAGACGATTAAGGCCGTTATTGTATGCACATTAATTGGCTTTGCGTTGGTGTATGCAAGTTTTGATATGCCGTTATTCGGAGACCCGACAGCGCCAATCCATCAACATGTTGTCCCACGATATTTGAATGATTCGATGACCGAGATTGGCTTGCCAAACGTTGTAACGTCCGTATTGGCGAGCTATCGCGGTTACGACACCATGGGTGAAGCATTTGTGATTTTCACTGCTGCTGTTGGCGTAATTACACTGATTGGTCGTGGACGCCGACAAAAGACTCCTGATGAGAAAAAGACTGGTACACAGAATGTCATGAAGGGAAAAATTGTCCTTCGTGTTGTCTCAAAATTGTTAATCCCATTCATTCTATTGTTTGGCCTGTATGTTCAGTGGCACGGCGATTTTGGTCCTGGTGGTGGTTTCCAGGCTGGTGTGATATTCGGTGCTGCATTCATTTTATATGGCATTATTTATGGTCTGGGCACGCTACGCAAAGCCCTCCCCGCCTGGTTAACTCGCCTGATCATGGTGCTCGGGGTTTTGCTTTATGCAGGGACTGGCGTTGTTTCTATCATTAAGGATGCAAGATTTTTGGACTACAACGTGTTGGCATCGACACCGACCGGTGGACAGCACATTGGTATCTTGCTGGTCGAGTTTGGTGTCGGAATGACGGTATTTGCGTCCATTGTGACGATCTTCTGTGCATTTGCCGGACGCGCGGCTGCAGATGTGAATAAGGTAAGTGCTGAGCAAGGGAATGTCGGTCATGATTGATTATGCATTCCCGGGATTACTCAATTACTGGATCGTCTTCCTTTTGATGATGATTGGACTTTACATCGTCATCGCGCACGAAAATCTGATCAAAAAGATCGTTGGTTTGAACGTGTTCCAGGTTTCGGTGTTTGTTTTCTATATTTCCATGGCGAAAATCAAAGGTGGCACCGCACCAATTCTTGGTGAATCGATCGAAGTTTACTCAAATCCATTGCCCCACGTTTTGATCCTGACAGCGATTGTTGTGGGCGTCGCAACTACGGCTTTGGGGTTGGCATTGGTGGTACGCATTCAGGAAAGTTTCGATACCATTGAAGATGATGAAATCCGCGATATTGAGGAGCGCACAGATTGACGCTCCTTAGTTTAAATATTTCAGTACTCACTGTAATTGTTCCGCTCATGGCGGCGCCGATCTGTGTCCTGTTGCGCCACAGTGGTTTGGCCTGGGCGTGGGCAACAGCAATATCCGGTATTACATTCGTTCTCTCCATTGGATTGCTGCAGAATATAATGGAGAACGGTACGCTTATTTATGAAATGGGCGGTTGGGATGGTCCGTGGGGCATTGTCTATCATATTGATGAGGTCGGTGCTCTCGTTGTGATGATTGTTGCGGCTATTGCAGCCGTTGTCCTTCCATATGCGAAGCTAAGCATTGAACGTGAAATCCCGAAAGAGCGACATTATCTTGTGTACTGCATGTTCTTGCTGTGCATGGCTGGTCTTATTGGTATGGCCGTCACAGGCGATGCATTTAATCTGTTCGTATTCCTCGAAGTTTCATCATTGTCATCCTATGTGCTGATCAGCCTTGGTAATGACCGGCGCGCACTGACTGCATCACTGCGGTATTTGATTATCGGTACTTTGGGCGCGACGTTCTATGTCATCGGCCTCGGCATGATCTACATGATGACCGGTTCACTCAACATGACGGACCTGGCAGCGCTACTGCCGGAAGTTCAGGATACGCAAACCATTCACGTCGCATTTGCTTTTGTAATTATTGGATTTGGCCTCAAGCTGGCGCTGTTCCCCTTACATATATGGCTACCAAATGCGTACACCTATGCACCGTCTGCGGTAACTGCATTCCTGGCCGCGACAGCAACGAAGGTTGCCGTATATGCGATGATTCGCCTGATTTACACTGTCTTCGGTGACGTTGATCCGTTTGAGACCTATGGCATTCGAGGCATGATGATTGCGCTGGCGCTATTAGGTATGTTTGCCGGGTCATTGCTGGCGATTTTCCAAACCAACGTGAAGCGCTTACTTGCATATTCAAGCATCGCCCAGGTCGGTTACATGGTCTTGGGTATTTCGATTGGTAACGCGATCGCCCTCGAAGGCGGCATCATTCATATGTTTAACCATGCGCTGATGAAGGGTGGCCTCTTTATGGCGATGGGGTGTGTATTCTATATTATCGGATCAACTGAACTGAAAGATATGGCGGGTATGGGCAAGCGTATGCCGCTCACCGCCGCAGCGATAGTTATAGGTGGTTTCTCTTTGGTCGGAACACCGCTGACGGTTGGATTTATTTCCAAGTTCTATCTTGTGCAAGGCGCACTGGTTGAAGGCTGGTGGCCAATCGCATTTATGATCATGTTGGCGTCGCTGCTCGCAGTTGTCTATGTGTGGCGAGTTGTCGAAGTCATGTATTTCCAAAAACCAGCCGATGGTGACTTGTCGTATAATGAAGCACCTCTCGCCATGCTAATACCGACATACGTGCTTATTGGGGCGGCAGTGTACTTTGGTACTGATGCGACGTTGACCAGTGAAATTTCCCTGAATGCTGCGCAGACATTACTCGGAGGATCAAAATAATGACCGCCGAGACATTAGTACTTCTGGCGTTAGGTGTTCCGTTTCTTGGTGGGCTGTTCGTTTTATTTTCAGGTCCAGCATCTGCAAATGTTCGAGACGGCCTGACGGTTATTACTTCAATTATTTTGTTTTGCGTCGTTTGGCAATTAATCCAGATCGTGGACGCCGGTGGCCGCCCGACGGTTACATTGCTTCAAATGATACCAGGCTTATCTCTGACCCTGTCTCTCGAGCCGCTGGGCATGATCTTTGCCGGGGTCGCGAGCTTCCTTTGGATCGTTACATCGTTCTATGCATTTGGATATATGCGGGGCCACCACGAGATCAATCAGACGCGGTTCTTCTTTTGCTTTGCCATTGCGATCATGTCGGCATTAGGGATCGCCTTCTCAGGCAATATGCTGACGTTGTTTGTTTTTTACGAAGTCCTAACTCTTTCCACCTTCCCGCTTGTCACGCATTCTGGGACAGACGAAGCCCGCCGGGCAGGTCGTGTCTATCTTGGAATTTTATTGGGTACGTCCGTGACGTTCCTGCTCACCGCAATGATCTGGACGTATGTCGAAGCTGGCACACTCGACTTCCAGAAAGGCGGTATTCTTGAAGGCAATGCGCCTGCCGGTGTGATTGCCATCCTGTTTGGTTTGTACATTTACGGCATTGGTAAGGCGGCCTTGATGCCGTTCCACCGTTGGCTACCTGCGGCGATGGTCGCACCAACGCCGGTCAGTGCATTGCTGCACGCGGTTGCAGTTGTGAAAGCTGGTGTGTTTTCCGTTGTCAAAGTCAGTGTCTTTATCTTCGGCCTTGATACGCTCCGTGATACGGGGGCTTCGACATGGCTTGCATACGTAGCTGCTACGACAATTCTACTTTCGTCGATCATTGCGATGCGCCAAGACAACCTCAAAGCTCGCTTGGCATACTCGACCATAAGTCAGTTAAGCTACGTAGTGTTGGGCGCTATGCTGGCATCGAACATCGGTGCTATGGGCTCGACGATGCACATCGTTATGCACGCATTTGGTAAAATCACCCTCTTCTTCTGCGCGGGTGCGATTATCGTGTTTGCGCATAAGACCGAGATTTCAGATATGGGTGGTCTGGGTCGCAAGATGCCGGTCACATTCTTCTGCTTCTTTGTTGCGTCGTTGTCGATCATTGGCCTGCCACCACTGGGCGGCGTCTGGTCAAAGTGGTATATTGCTCTTGCGGCGGCCGAAACCGATCAGATCATCTTTATTGCCGTTCTTATGATCTCGTCGCTATTGAACATCGCCTACCTGATGCCGATTGTCCTCTATGGGTACTTTGGTAAGGAAAAGCCAGCGGATGCACATAGCCATGGCGATGATCATGATCATCATCATGCGCCGCCAAGCCATCCGTTGCTGAAGCAACTGACCTTTGGCCGTCCTGGTATCGCCGAAGCGCCTATTATGTGTCTGGCCCCGATTGTGCTGACAACGATTGGCTGTTTTGCGCTGTTCTTTTATGCGGATCGTATCCGCGTATTCTTAAACCCGGTTTTCGGAGGCTGATCAATGAGTGAGCACGAAAACAAGATACATGACCCAAAGACGTATTGGCTTGATGATCAGAAAAACGTCAAGAAGATCATTGTTGCGCTGTTTGTGGTTTGCGGGTTGCTGTTTATTGCGGATGCCTTCTATGAAAAGCATCCACATTTTGCGGCTGAAGGTTGGTTTGGATTTTACGCCCTGTATGGGTTTTTTATGTGCGTTGGCCTTGTCTTAATCGCGAAGGTGATGCGTGTCTTTTTGATGCGTGATGAGGAGTATTACGACAAAGATGACTAGCATCAACCCCGGCCTCATCCTCATACTCGGTGCCATTCCAGTTGCCATCATGCCTCATGCTTTGCGGCGTATTTATTTGCTCATCTTACCGCTCATTGGTTTGTTCGCAGTTCACAACTTAACGCCTGGAACAGTTGTCACATATGAGACTCTTGGCTTAACGCTAGAGTTATTACGTGTTGATCGATTGTCTATGGTATGGGGCTATATCTTTAACATCGCTGCGTTCTTGGCGATGCTGTTCGCTTTTCATGAGCGTGACACAATGCAGCAGGTATCAGCGCTTATTTACGCAGGCGCTGCCATTGCCGCCGTATTCGCTGGCGACCTTGTTACCTTATTCGTCTATTGGGAACTGACGGCTATCTCGTCGGTGTTCTTGATTTGGGCGGCTAGGACTGAGCGCGCTTATAGAACCGGGATGCGGTATTTAATCATTCAAGTTGGCTCAGGCGTGATTTTGCTGGCTGGCGTGCTTTTATGGTATAACGACACTGGGTCCATACAATTCGGGCATATCGGCATTGAAACTCTGGCCGGTAAATTGATCCTTATCGCGTTTGGCATCAAATGCGCCTTCCCTTTGCTTCACAATTGGCTCCAAGACGCCTATCCAGAGGCCACTGTGACAGGCACCGTTGTCCTAAGCGCCTTCACCACCAAACTTGCCGTTTACGCGCTCGCACGGGGCTATGCGGGCACAGAAATGCTTATATACGTCGGCGCGACAATGACTGCGTTCCCGATCTTCTATGCGGTTATCGAAAATGATTTGCGCCGTGTGCTCGCATATTCATTGAACAACCAGCTTGGGTTTATGGTCGTTGGCATCGGAATTGGCACAGAATTGTCGTTAAACGGCACGGCATCCCATGCATTTAGCCATATTCTCTATAAAGCGTTGCTGTTTATGTCTATGGGCGCAGTTTTGTACCGTACAGGCACCTGCAAAGGTTCAGAGCTTGGCGGTTTGTTCAAGTCGATGCCTTTCACAACAGGTTTTTGTATTGTTGGCGCCGCGTCTATTTCGGCCTTCCCGCTATTTTCAGGGTTTGTATCAAAATCCATGATTTTGTTGGCGGTCGCTGAAGAACATCGATGGTTTGTCTGGGGAACCCTGCTATTCGCGTCAGCAGGCGTATTCCATCATTCCGGTATCAAAATTCCGTACTTCGCATTTTTCGCCCATGATAGCGGTCATCGCGTCAAAGAAGCGCCCTGGAACATGCTGCTTGCGATGGCAATTGCATCGTTCCTGTGCATTTTCATTGGTGTTTATCCTCAGGTACTTTTCGATATTCTCCCGTACCCTGTCGTATTTGAGCCTTACACATCGGCACACGTTATTAATCAACTTCAATTGCTGTTATTCTCTGCCTTAGCGTTTACGGTTCTGATGCTATATAAAATTTATCCACCCGAACTCAAATCTACCAATTTAGACTCTGACTGGATTTATCGAAAACTCTTACCGCGCGTCATACAGTTTGCGGGCAAATGGATTGGGCGCTTTGATCGTGGTGTACGGTCTGAGACACTAAAGGTACTCGGCGATATCATCGCACTGATCGAAGGACAGCACGGCACAAAGTCAATGTTGTCGCGCACCATGCATGCGGGAACCATGGCTCTGATTGTCTTAAGTGTTCTGTTGGTCTTTCTGATAATGATGATGATCTAGGGGAAACCTGGAGCTTAAGTAAATAACTCTGGGAAAATCCGCATCATAGGCTGGCGGACTTCAAGCACGTACGGATGTTTGAAAGACGTTGCCTAAATTTCATTCAAGCGCAACTAATGGCTATATTTCACTTAATACGGCGCGTGTAATATCTTCTGTTCCATGCGGTCCACCGAACTCAGTTGGCTTGAGTGTGCCTGTTGCAAATGCCTTGGCGATGGCATCATCCAACAATGCGCCTGCTTCTAAAGTTTGTGCCTCATTATGCTTCTCACCTAGCCATGTCATCATCATTGCTGCCGACAAGAACATCGCAACAGGGTTCGCCAACCCCTTCCCTGCGATATCCGGTGCACTGCCATGTGATGGTTGGAATAACCCATGTTCGTCACCAATATCGCCAGATGGCGCCATACCAAGCCCCCCAACGATGCCTGCGGTCAGATCCGAGAGGATATCGCCCAGCAAGTTCTCCATCACCATCACATCGTAATTCCATGGATGCTTAACCAGGTTCAAAGCCATCGCATCCACATAGGCATAATCCGCCTCGACCCCTGGATAATTAGCACGCACATCATCAAATACGTTTCGAAAGAATGCCATTGAATGCAGGACATTTGCTTTGTCGACGCAGGTGACACGCCTGGCATCTGTACGTGTTCGTGCCCGAGTCTCAGCAAGCTTGAACGCATAGTTTACAACGCGCTCTGTGCCTTTACGCGTGATAAGACAACGGTCTTCGGCTTCTATGCCATTATCGTGGCGTGGTTTGCGGATATCTGCAAAAAGCCCTTCTGTGTTCTCACGGATCAGGACCAGATCAATTTCACTGGCGCGTGGGTCAGCTAAGGGCGTCGGTGCGCCAGGCAAGACCCGGACAGGACGAACACCAGCATACAGCTCCAAACCAAACCGTAGATCCAGTTGCGGATTAATCTCTGTGCCGTCATCTTTTCGAACGTCAGGCAGGCCCATAGCACCAAACAAGATCGCATCTGCATTCTTTGCTGCTTCAAAGCTTTCATCGGGGAGATCAGTGCCGTGGTCACGATAATGCGCTGCACCGCCAGGAACATGTTGAAATTCGTAACCAGGACCACCAACTTTCTTATATACGGCGTCCATCACAACAAGGCATGCATCCATAACTTCAATACCAATGCCGTCACCCGGCATCACCGCAATTTTAAATGCATTACTTGTCGTCATAACTTTGAATCCCCTTACACACTGTCGTGACAGTATTTCAAACCGGCGCTAAAGATAGAACATACGGAGGAAACGTGCATGTCAGAAAATAACGATCCTAAAGGAATGAAACGCGGTCTTACGCGCTATGGCGATGAAGCGTTTTCGCTTTTTCTACGCAAGGCCTTCATCAAGGCCATGGGCTATACGGAGGATGCGCTTTCAAGGCCGATTATCGGGATTGTTGATACGTATTCTGGCTACAACGCCTGCCATGCGAACGTGCCTGATATCATTGAAGCCGTGAAGCGTGGTGTGATGCTTGCAGGTGGTCTCCCCGTAACGTTCCCAGTAATTTCTATTCACGAGAGTTTCGCGTATCCGACGTCAATGTTTCTTAGGAACCTGATGTCTATGGACGTTGAAGAAATGATCAAGGCGCAGCCGATGGATGCCGTTGTCATGATTGGTGGTTGCGATAAGACTGTGCCAGCATTGTTGATGGGTGCTTTCTCGGCAGATCGTCCTGCAATATTGGAAGTTACGGGCCCCATGATGGCCGGTAGTTTACGCGGCGAGCGCATTGGTGCCTGCACAGATTGCCGCAGGCTCTGGGGAATGCACCGAGCCGGCGAAATCGATGCTGCTGGTATCGAAGCTGCTTCAGAAAAGCTTGTCCCTTCTGCGGGCACCTGTGGTGTCATGGGGACGGCATCGACAATGGCACTCATGTCAGAGGCTATGGGCATCATGTTGCCTGAGGGTGCCTCAATTCCAGCTGTGATGAGTGATCGTATGCGCCATGCAGAGGAAACTGGTTCGCGTGCGGTCTCCATGGCTGCCGAAGGTCTCAAACCAAGCGACATCATTACCCAAGACAGTATCGATAATGCGCTTCGCACGTTGCAGGCTATTGGTGGGTCGACCAATGCGATTGTTCACATTGCCGCTGTTGCGGGTCGATTGGGGCTTGATGCGTCACTGGATCGTTTGGACACAATCGGTAAAGAGACACCGGTATTGGTTGATCTTAAACCTGCTGGCAAAAACTATATGGAAGACTTGTATCGTGCTGGTGGATTGGCACCGGTACTCCGTGAAATTGAATCGTCACTGGCATTAGACGCTAAAACCGTTACGGGTAAAACATTGGGTGAAAATCTGGCTGCGTCACCTGCTGCATGGGCACAGGAGATCGTTAAGCCTGCATCGGCACCGCTAGCTAAAAATGAAGGCATGATCGCATTGCGCGGATCGCTCGCGCCCAATGGTGCTGTATTGAAGAAAGCCGCAGCATCACCTGATCTGTTGCAGTTTGAAGGACGCGCTGTTGTGTTTGAGGATTTGGAAGATTTAGCTGAACGCATCGACAGTGATGATCTGGATGTCACTAAGGATGATGTTATCGTGCTCAAGCATGCTGGCCCAAAAGGTGCGCCAGGGATGCCCGAAGCCGGCTACATTCCGATACCTAAAAAACTAGCACGTGAAGGTGTTAAAGATATGCTGCGGCTATCTGACGCACGCATGAGCGGCACAGCCTTTGGAACAATTATCCTTCACATATCGCCCGAGAGTGCAGACGGTGGTCCGTTGGCCCTTGTCGAGAATGGCGACATCATTAAATTGAATGCAGATGCGCGTACACTTGATGTCTGCGTATCTGACGAAGAAATGGAAGCACGGCGCGCGCGTTATATACCACGTCCACCACACGCAGGGTCTGATCGTGGGTACCTGAAGCTTTACCTTGATACTGTAACGCAGGCCGAGGACGGTTGTGATTTTGATTTCCTGATCCCAAAATAAAAAAGGCACCGCTTACAAGCAGTGCCTTTTCATTCAACAATCAAGCGACGATACGTCGCGATGTAAACGCTATTTTTTCTTTTTTGCAGCGACCTTCTTTTTCGCGGGTGCTTTTTTCTTTGCGGCAGCTTTCTTCGCGGGTGCTTTCTTAGTGACGGCTTTCTTTTTCGCGGGCGCTTTTTTCTTTGCTACAGCTTTTTTAGCCGGCGCTTTCTTAGCGACCTTCTTTTTGGCCGATGCTTTCTTTGTAGCTGCTTTTTTCGCTGGAGCTTTCTTTGCTACAGCTTTTTTAGCTGGCGCCTTCTTAGCGGCGGCCTTTTTGGCGGGTGCTTTTTTTGCAACTGCCTTTTTAGCTGGAGCTTTCTTTGTAGCGGCTTTCTTAGCTGGAGCTTTTTTGGCCACTGCTTTTTTCGCAGGTGCCTTTTTAGCTGGAGCTTTCTTCGCCACTACTTTTTTAGCAGGAGCTTTCTTCGCTACTACTTTTTTCGCCGGAGCTTTTTTCGCTGCAGGTTTTTTCGCTGCTGCCTTTGTTGCTTTCGCCATAGAATCAGAACCTCTCGTCAATGAAATGAAGTTGATGTATATCAGGATGTGGATAAATTCGGAAGTGCAACGCATCACACTTCAGAAAAATTTTCCGAAAATTGATTCGAATGGATTCATCGAAGTTACCGGATTCAATAAACAATTTACCGCATTCCATTTTTCAATTTATCCGCCACCACATCATCGTCGCCACTATGAGAACAATTCGTTTATTTTCTGTTACGCATAGTTCGTCGTCGATTCGAAAATAGTAAATTTATGAACGCATTCATTTTGTGCCCGGCACCCACGCTTTTACTTGTACAGGTTTTCCAGACTGTGTGCGTAAAACTTTTTGGGAAGTAACTTGTGATGCCGCCGGTGCTTCACGGTTTTCCAAAAATGAAGCACCCATTTCCTTGAGAGTCATTTCTGCACGCGGCCCTCGCTTAAGTGCATTTTTATACGCACTTGTTTCTTGGGTGATCGTATCTAGTCGCTCAATCGGCATGTGACCAAACCGCCGCCAAATATCGGATAAAAATTCTTCAACTTCATAAGGAAGAAATATTTCAGCATCGATGTCCGGGCGTCCGCGCGAAAATGCCATAAGAACATTTGGTTCAATAGGACCAATCTCATCGGCAACAAAAATTGCAGGCATGAGCTTGCGCCCTTTTTGAACAATACAGTAGTAAGATTGTGCAATAAAAAGAAGTCGCTGCAACTTCTGTGGTTGTAGGTATTCGTTTTCGTTCAGCGCCGTATCGGCAAACCAAAACGCAACGTCGAATGCATTGCTTACATCGGCCGGCATATCAGTAACATTCTCCAGTGATCAAATATTCTGACGCTCACCATAGTATGGAATGGTAAATTGAATCTTTATTTTTTCTCAAGCCAATGTATGTGAAAAGATTGTCCTGCGATCAAGCCAGCGTATTTAGAAGGTCACGTGAAAGTTCCGATGCCGTTCGTATAACTTCTGCGTTTGCACGATACGTTGTCTCTGCTTCGATGAGTTGGAGAATTTCTTGACCCAGATCAGGACCGTTTTGTTTACCTAATAATTGTGCCTCTACAGCTGAGCCACTTGAGAGGTTTGGTCCGGAGCGAATGGTACTTTGAACAACACGCGTGGCTTCATAGCCCTGTGTATTAATGTTCGTGATGTTATTGGCAGCATTTGTGGCGCGCAAAGATGAAGCGCGCAAACCAGAAGACGCCGTTGATAGTATAGATGATAAAGCCATCGTTCTAAATTCTCCACCTCAATAACAAGCAGACGTATGACAATTTCGAAGTGACCTACATCACCAAAGCTAAATTAAATATTGATGCGTGAAGGGAATGAACTGCACAGAAAGACGTTCAAACGAACTTAAAGATTGAAGCTAAATTCTGTTCCATTGTAGTGCTGTCGTCCGGAAATAATGAGTGCGTTATCTTCATAGGTTTTGATAACAGATGATACAGGCGTCTTGTTCGAACGTGACGGCGTACCTTCACCCGCGCTCGAAGCTGCTACCTTGCTATCTGCCTCAAATAATTCAGCGAAGACCTGGGTATTTGCAGTGAAAAGGCGATCAAAACCAGGATCGGCGAACCGTTGCCGCCCGCCCTCTTCTCGATTCAATGATGTTTGGTTTTTCTCTTGAAGGAAACCCGAAGTCGCGGCATCAAAAGCAATATTAGTACTGATATCTGTTTGATCAACTTGAGAGGTCGAAACTGCAGCAACACGCGCCGACGGGCCAATCACACGCGCAGTTTGCGCGGGCGTCGGTGCCGTTATCGCCACAGATTTTGGAACAGTTGCCATTCTTCTACGTCAAACCCAACCCATATTATTTACGCAAATGCCCTGCAACGCCGAGGCGCAACAGTGACAAACTACACAAAAGTCCTTGTTAGGATAGGCTTACAGGGGCATTTCGTCAATGAAACGTTAACCAAATTACTTCTTCACCGCGAACAAAACTTAGTGAGCACACGTATTGAGCTAAAGTTTAACAATCAAAATTTAGGCATTATACACACCACTGGGCACAAATGGTTGTGTTTCACGAACTTCAGTAAGTGCCCCAGCAGGTATTTTTGAGAGGGATTGCCGTGGTTGAACCGGCGGAGCAATGCCGATATCACGTTCTAATTACGCCTTTTCTACTTTGAGTATCTTGATGTCATGGGCCGCAGCCTCAAGGCCACGTGAAAGTTCACGTATTTTTTGCTCAGCGCGGCGAAGAGCTTCATTCATAGACGCAATATGAGGTTTAACAGCAATCTTTCCGCGAGCGTCTGCGCGTTTCGCAAGCTCGCTTGAAAACCATAAGGCACCAAGTGCCATTGCAAATGAAATTACGGCTATTAATGTCGTCATGCTATGCTCCTGCATCCATTCTGGATAACAGTTCAAAGTAATACGCAAATTATGAAGAGTTTATTAAGCCGCGACGACCTGGTTTCGGCCACCCTCTTTTGCCTTATAGAGCGCGCTATCCGCTCTATTAAGAATATCCGATAATGTCTCTTCACTATTCAAAAGTTGAGACACACCGATACTGACGCTGAATTTAACATTTCTTCCATCATCCAATGGAACAACGATTTCGGACAAACGCTGGCGAAGCCGCTCGGCAACATCCATTGCGGTTTCTAATGATGTTTCCGGGAGTGTAATTGTAAATTCTTCGCCACCAAAACGTCCAAGCACATCTACATCGCGAAGTTCATGCGCGCACGCTTCGGCGAGCGAGACAAGTACACGGTCACCAACTTCATGTCCGTATGTATCGTTGACTCCTTTAAAGTGATCCGCATCAAGCATCAAAACACAAAGAGGATGATCATACCGGTTACAGCGCGTCAGTTCTCGCTCCGATGTCTCTGTATAACGTCGACGATTATTAACGCCTGTCAGAGGGTCTGTCGTCGCCAGGCGTCGCAGTTCATCTTCCATTCTTTTGCGATCAGTAATATCGGTATAGGTGGCAATAAATTCTCCACCAGGCATTGGCCCACCTCTAACTTCAATCACTCGACCTGTCGATCGAGCATGATCAAGCGCAAATGCCTCACCGGATTTGAATAAATCAACACGCATGGCAATAGCTTCCTCAGGCTCTTCTTTTCCAAAGTCACCATTCTCAGCCATACGATTGAGAATATTGATAAGAGGTATCCCGACTTTGATAAAATCTACAGGCAGGTCGAACAGTTCAAGTATACGGTCATTGAAAGAAACAAGATTCAAATCGGTATCAAACAATGTGATGCCTGTATCCATATTATCGAGAACACCTTGAATAGTTTGAGCTTGTTCAGCGATGCGTTCGTCTGCCCGTTTCTTTTCCTCGACCAGGCGCACGTGATTAAGGACGCGACTAATAGTTTGCGGCAGCAGATCAAGATAACTTCCGTCAGTTTCCTTAATAACGTAATCAGCAGCACCAATTTTCAAGGCAGCGACAGCGACAGCGAGTTCAGATGACCCAGAAACCATTATGACAGGTGCTGGTGATTTTGGCTGTAAGGCCTTGAGGATTTCAAGACCGGACATGTTTGGCAACATATGGTCGAGCAGGATGATATCAAATGCGTCTGTTTGCGCGAGCTTAAGGCCGGCCTCTCCATCCTCTGAAACTGTGACGACAAAACCATCGTTCTCAAGGCGGCGTTTTGCCAATCGGGCAACGAACGCGTCATCTTCAACATAGAGAATTCGTGTACTCATCGAATGCTATTCCCGCAGCTCGTTGATTTCCATACATACGCGATCGAATTCAGATATTACAGCTTGGATAAGTTCTACAATCTTGGTTGTGTCGTCGTTAGTTTTTATCTTCTCGAGTTGTTTTGCAATTTCCGCAAGAGGCTTTGCTCCTGCTGTGCCCGCAGACCCCTTAAGCTTATGCGCATGCCCTGTTAATGCTGCAAGGTCATTTGCTTTTGCTGCGTTCTCTAAATCGTCAATAACCAAGCTATTAATATCAACAAAATCCCCAAGCATTTCCTTCACGTCGTCTTCGTTTCCGTGGCATATGCCGCGAAGAACAGACAAATCGATGATCTTGTCTTCTGTCTTCATTTCCGTCGAAGGTTGCTTTGTGCGTTCAATGATTTCCACATTATCTTGTGGTAGCCATTTCCCGATCTCTTCAGCTAATTGTTCGAGTTTAACGGGTTTAGACAAATAACCATCCATACCTGCACGGAGACAGTTTTCCGCCTCACCCTGAAGCGCGTTCGCCGTAGCCGCTATGATTGGTGTGTGTGCCTTTGAAGTTTCTTCCGCAGCACGAATAGCAGCGGTGAGCTCGAACCCATCCATCTCCGGCATATGACAATCGGTTAGAACCAGTGCGAAATCACCTGTCTGCCATTTCCCTAGCGCCTCAACGCCGTTTTCAGCCATCTCGACCGCATAGCCAAGTGTATGAAGTTGGCGCATGAGGACCTGACGGTTTACGGGATGATCTTCAACAGCAAGGATCAAACGTCCAGCTTCGCGTGCCGCCTCGACCGATGGTGGTTCGACAACGTCCACGCGTCGTTCCTCAGCTTGGTCACGCTTAAGCTGATCTGGGTCTATTCTACCAATTGCCCCTGCAAGGGCTTCAACAAGTGCTCGTTTAGAATATGGACGTTGAACAGCGATCCGAGTCTCTTTATCTGCTTTTTTAGATTTAGCGGCTTGATTTCTAAGGCACAAAATACCTGGGCGGTTTTGCGCTGATGTTTCCTGCACAATCGTTTGCGTTAATTCATCGACACTACCACCGCTTCCAGCCCAGTCATCAATGATGACCACGTCTGCCATACCGCATGCATCAATCATATTACCGACCGTTTGCATTTTTGAATGCTTAATATCCAAATGCTCAAGGTATCTGCTTATAATTTGTCTTTCTTCGCAGTCTGAAACACAAATCAAGACGTTAATATCATGCAGATCAATTTCAGTTGCCGCTGGTTCCGCATTATCTGGCGGGGCGCTGATGAGGAAAGGAATTTCAAACCAGAAAGTAGCACCCTGCCCGAGTTCACTTTCGATACCAATGCGCCCATCCATGAGATCAACAAGACGACGTGAAATCGATAACCCTAAACCTGTCCCACCAAAACGTCGCGCAATCGTGCCCTCTGCTTGTGTAAAGGCTTCGAATAATTTTTGCTGGTTGTCTTTCGAAATACCAATGCCAGTATCGCTGACGCGAAAACGAAGAATAACGTTACCGTTCTTCGCATCCAGTTTTTCGACCGCTATGACTACCTTTCCAGCTTCGGTGAACTTCACCGCATTGCCTGCAAGATTCATGAGAATTTGTCGCAACCTAACTGGATCACTCAATACCCAATCAGGGCAATTTGGATCGGCAAACGATATCAAACTGACGTCGCGACCACGTTTTTTAACAGACGGCGCGAGTGTTTCCGCCACACCATTGATAATCGCCGACAATGAAACGGGAACGTTTTCCAGGTCCATTCGTCCGGCTTCAATCTTCGAGAAATCCAGAATATCATCAATGATGCGAAGTAAGGCCTCAGCAGATTCCCGAACAGTCCTGAGCATATTCCTCTGGTCGCGCTCAAGGTGGGTTTTTTCAAGGAGTTCGACCATACCCGTGACGCCGTTCATTGGCGTCCTTATTTCATGGCTCATCGCAGCTAAGAAGCTAGATTTTGCCTGGCTTGCAGATTCTGCAATTTCCTTGGCTACCTGTAGCTCTCGCTCAGCTTCTTTAAGTCTCGTGATGTCCACGATAACGCCCGCCACGCCCGTCGTTTTTCCATCGGCATTCTCAAACTGTGCCTTCTCAATCATGACGTGGTGTTTTTTGCCATCGGCGAAGGTTTTCTGAGTTTCATATGAATAGCGACGCTTTCCCATACCAACAGCACGATCTTGGGAGTCATACCGTTCCGCCAGATCCGGGCGGTCGATATCAAAGGGAGTCTTTCCAATGATCTTATCAGGCGTTAGGCCAACGACAGATTCAAACGCTGCATTTGCACCTGTGAATTCCCCGTTATCGTTCTTGTAAAAAATTGGGTTTGGTATGGTATCCAATAATGTTCTTTGGAAATCCAACTGATCACCTAGCCGCGCCTCGCGTCGTCGCAGGGTGGTTACAAGGTAATCAAGAGCCCTGCCCATACTGGCGATTTCGTCATTGCCACTCGTTGGAATATCCGCTTCGCGCCCTTCAACAAAAGCAGCCATACTTGTTTGCAAAAGCAACAGTCGCCGGATCACGTGCCTATAGAGATAAATCATCGCTAAGACGATAATGATCATACCAAACAAGCTGAATAAAAGAGCGTTCTTGCGCGCTTTATCAGCGGCCACGCCGATTGCATCACGTTTAGCCAGGATACGATTTATTGCGTTCTCAGCAATTTCATCTGCAACAACCTCATAGTCTTTAGTAAAAGAATATAGCGATGTGTTTGTACCCGGATCCATCACAAGGTTTAGCCAGTAAACTGTTTTACTGTTTTATACCAATGCCTTACACTGTATTTTCATATCTTGAAC
>WASW01010441.1_pt1 | contig 16741 bp, 15 predicted proteins | sample 5698521 | NCBI WGS metagenome assembly WASW01 (sample SAMN11175560, study PRJNA528189) | sponge metagenome | isolation source: marine sponge | host: Leucetta | place: Antarctica: Western Antarctic Peninsula, King George Island | collected 2013-01
CGCTCCAGTTCCTGATTGATCACCCCATAGCTGACATAATTGCTGCCCAACCCGCCGTATTTTTCCGGCAACGTACAGCCCAACAAGCCCAATTCCCCAATTCTTGAAATCAACTCCATTGGAAAATATGCGCCTTCAAAAGCATCTCCAATGATCGGCTTGACTTCACGATTCACAAATTCGCGAGTGGTCGCTCGCATCAATTTCGATTCATCGGATAACAACTCATCTAATAATAAAAAATCTTCCATTGTCCTTCTCTCCAAATGAGATTTGAAAATAATACGAAACCGCTAGTCCTCTGTTTTGCCAACCTCTTGGAAATGACGAGCGAGCAATTCCGGGAGCTGGCCCATCCTCTTCAATTCATGATACCGCATCGCTTCCCTCTCCGCTTCAGAAACTTGATCATGTTGCCAAGTCGTTTCTGCGGGAATATGCACTGCATGCCCGCCCAGATTGATCACGGGGAGAATGTCCGATTTTAATGAATTGCCCACCATTAAAAATTGCTCAGAGTCGATCTCATATTTTTTCAGGATATTCAAATACGACGCTTCATTTTTTTCACTGACAATTTCGATATGCTGAAAATGCTCCGCCAATTCGGAACGAGCGATTTTGCTTTCCTGGTCAAACAAATCGCCTTTCGTGATAATCATCAATTCATAATCCTGTTCCAAATGGAGAATCGTCTCGTGTACTTCCCTTAAAAGCGCAATCGGTTGTTTCAACATCGTTTTGCCGATCTCGATGACTTGCTGGATTTCGCTCCCTTTTATTTGTTCAGACGTGATTTCAATCGCTGTTTCAATCATGGAGAGGATAAACCCTTTCACCCCATAACCAAAAATCGCGAGGTTGCGGATCTCCATTTGGTAAAGTTGCTCTGTGAGAAAACCAGCTCCCAGGTAAGGGCGGATCAACTCTTCCAATTTTTGTTCGGCCTCATTGAAGAAGGCATCATTGACCCAGAGGGTGTCGTCTGCGTCGAATGCGATTGTTTTTAAATTTTTTTTGGATTTCATGATCAACGCCTGCTGAGATTTAAAAATTGGCATTGCTTTATTTATCAAAAATATATACCACTCAAGACTTGCTTTTTTGTCTCCTTTGCAGAAAGGATCATACAACAGATTCGGAGAACATGGAATAAAACAAATGATTTTTGTAAAAACCCCCGCTGAATGAGGAACCATGAGCCTACGAGCACATAATTTCTACGACAGGATTGTGGAGAATGCAAGACTGTATCGCGACAAACCGGCCTTTACTTTTGGAGCGCAAAGTTTGTCTTTTGGGGAATATTTAAAGCAGGTCAATCAAATTTCTCATGGCTTCCTCGCCTCTGGTTTGAAAAAAGGCGAGCGGATCGCAATTCTGCTCGACAATAATCTCGAATTCATGCTGCTCTATGGCGCATGTGCGCAAACTGGCCTGATCGCCGTGGGCATCAATACCCGCACTTCCGCAGAGGAAATGAAACTTTTCCTGGAAAAAATTAAGCCCAAGATGCTCATTTTTGAGCACAAATATGAAAACGCCGCTCAAGCACTGCAAAGCCATTTTTCTTTGAAACATTTGGTTGCCACTGACCAAACTTCTTTAGACGCTAAATTTTTTACCAGCCTCATTGATCCCAACACATCTTCATTGGCGCGCCTCGATTCGGCAGGAATGGATGAGGGCTTCATGATCATTGCCACTGCCGCTACCGATGGAATTGCCAAAGGCGCCTTGCTCAGTCATCGCAACATTCTCACCTCAAATCTACTCAGCATCGCAGAGTACGGAAAAGCCAATCTCCAAGGGTATTTAGCGGCCTTGCCTTTATTCCATATCGCTTCCATTGGGGGAACTTTAGCGACGTTTCACGCCGGAGGCCATACCGTGATCCTGTCCAAATTTGATCCGGGGCAGGTGGTCGCACAGATTGATCAACACCAGCTCACTCATTTTAGCTCATTCCCTCCGATTCTTGAAAACGTCCTCGATGCGGCCAAAGAGAAAGAAGGCGCATTGCAGAGTTTAAAAATGGTGTCGGGAATAGAATTCGGTCCGGCCAATATTGAACGCTTGCATCAAGAAACCAAGGCGGAATTTTGGGTCGGGTTTGGCCAAACCGAAACGATGGGATTTGTCACCCTTTGTCCATTCAAGGAACGCCCCGGTTCTGCGGGTCGCCCCAGCCTCTACAATTCGGTGGCAGTCGTGGATGAGCTGGATCAGCCCGTTGCCACCGGAGACGAAGGAGAAATTACGGTTCGTGGAGAAAATGTTTTCCTCGAATACTGGGGAATGGACGTTGCCACCGCACACGCCTTGCGCAACGGATGGCACCACACGGGCGATATTGGCAAGCTCGATGAAGACGGCTACCTCTGGTATGTCAAACCAAGCGAAACTAAAGAATTGATCAAAACTGGTGGAGAAAATGTCTATCCGGGAGAAGTCGAAGCCGTCCTCTTGAAACATCCGAACATCGAGCAATCTGTGGTGATTGGGGTCACCAGTGAAAAATGGGGGATGGCGGTCAAAGCAATTTGTCAATTGAAAGCAGGAGTCTCCTTGTCCTCTGAAGCCGTTTCGGGATTTGTCGGTGAGCATATTGCGGGTTATAAAAAACCGAAAATCGTCGAATTTGTCGAGAGCCTGCCACAAAAAGATGGAAAAGTGGATCGTGGCAAAGTCCAGGAATTGTTCCAATAAGTGCTCTTTTTTCTCAGCAATTCGCTTTGCTGTTGAGCGTCAATGTTTCACACACCTTATCGAAAAATCCGTTTATGGCAGCCTCTCATTCGGAAGGCCAGCAGGCGATTCCTCCCGTCCAGAAAAGAGAAATCCTCGGATGGGCGATGTATGATTTTGCCAACTCCAGTTATACCACGGTGGTCATCACGGTGATCTATTCGGCGTTCTTTGTGGAGCATATCGTCCCTGCTTCCTCAGAGGCGAAGGATTCTTACTGGGCTGTTGCGATTATTTTAGCCACGTTAGTCGCGTTGATTCTTTCGCCTTTTGTCGGAGTTTTGTGCGATTGCAGTGGGCACAAGAAAATCTATTTGATGCTCTCCACGCTCCTTTGCTCTTTCGGCACCGCCGCCTTATTTTGGGTGGAGCCTGGCTGGATCGTCCTTGGCGTTTTTTTGTTGGTAATCAGCAATGTCGGTTTCATGCTTGGAGAAAATTTCTGTGCGAGCTTTCTACCAGATCTGGCCACCAGGGAGAAGATGACGATGATTTCTGGAATCGGCTGGGGAATCGGTTACATGGGAGGATTGGCCAGTTTGCTTTTGGTACTTGCGATTATTCCAGAAAAAAATTCTGCGGCGTTCATTGCCAGGAATCAATGGGCGATGGTGGCCATTGGAGCCTTCTTTTTCATTGCCGCGCTGCCGACCTTTCTTCTTGTCAAAGAACGTTCCCGACCGGCACCAGGGTTTGAAACTTTCGACTGGCAAAAGTTGTTCATGGCCGGATTCGATAGTTTGAAATCTTCCCTCTCGGTTGTCCGTCAGTACCCGGTGCTTTTCCAATTCTTAATCGCCTTCATGGTTTACATGGCAGGGCTGGAAGTGGTGCTTAAATTTGTCGGAATCTACGCCACCGCAGAGCTGAAATTTGGCACGGAGGAATTGATCATTATGTTTCTGATCATCCAATTCAGCGCCATGGGAGGCGCACTCGGGTTTGGCTTTCTTGAATCAAAAATTGGCCCCAAAACCACCGTTCTTTTGACATTGGCCTTATGGGTGATTTGCATTGTTGGGATCATCCTGGTCAATCCCATTGCTGAATGGATCGGCAATGATCCCAAAAATGTGTTTTTTGCGATTTCATTACTGGCTGGTGCTGGAATCGGCTCCACGCAAAGTTCAAGCCGTGCCGTCGTTGGGATGTTGACCCCGGCCAAACACGCGGGTCAAATGTTTGGCTTTTGGGGATTTTTTGCCAAGATTTCGATTATTTTAGGGATGAGTTTTGGGTTTGTTTCTGACGCCCTCGATTCGAGACGTTTCGCTTTGCTTTTGGTCATTGGTTTCTTTGTAATTGGAGGAGTGCTCCTCCTGAGAACCCCTTTGGCTGAGGGCATTGCGGCGGCCAAAGATCAGCATTAAAATAGTTGCTTGAATAAAGGAATAAATCATGAAAGATGCACCCGAAATCACCCCGGTACGGAAAGCTCACCAATTCGACGAATCGGCGCTTGAAGCCTATCTTCATTCTCAAAATTCAGAATTCAATGGCCCTCTCGAAGTCAAACAATTTGAAGGGGGACAATCCAACCCGACTTACCGTCTTTCCCTTGGCGGAAAAGACTATGTCATGCGCAAAAAACCACCGGGAGAAATCCTCCCTTCCGCCCATCAAGTCCAGCGGGAATACCGGGTGATGGAAGCCCTTGCGGAGACCGACGTGATGGTGCCCAAAATGCACCTTTTCTGTGATGACCCCTTGATCATTGGGACTGATTTTTTTGTAATGGAAATGGTTGAAGGGCGTGTCATTCCCGATGTCACTCTGCCCACTTTTACGCCAAAAGAACGGGCCGCGCTTTATGATCATTTCATCGAACTCCTCGCCAAGTTACATCAAGTCGATTACCATTCCGTGGGACTTGGAGAAGGATTTGGCCGTCCTGGTAATTATTTTGAACGTCAAATTTCACGCTGGTCGAAACAATATGTCGCTTCCAAAACGGAAGAGCTGGAAACGATGGAACATTTGATGAAATGGCTGCCAGAAAATATTCCTTCTGGCGATGAAACGGTGGTGGTTCACGGAGATTATCGCATCGGCAATACAATCATCCATCCCACCGAACCGCGGATTGTCGCGGTGCTGGATTGGGAGTTGTCCACGCTCGGCCATCCCTTGGGCGACCTGGCCTATTGCTGTCAGAATTATTATGCGGAATTGGCCGATGAAAACGAAACGACTCAATTGGGAATCCCTTCCGAACAAACATTCATGGATCGTTATTGTGAGTTGAGTGGGCGTGACAAAATTGAAAATTGGACTTTTTATATCGCCTACAATTTGTTCCGTTCGGCGGCGATTAGCCAAGGCGTTTACAAACGGGGTCTCGACGGCAATGCCAGCTCTGAACTCGCTATGACCTATGGGGAAGCCTGTAAAGAACGTGCTGATAAAGCGTGGCAAATGGTTCAAAAAAAGGGCAACTATTGAAGTAAGTTTCTTTTTTAATCACCTTTGTTTCTATTCCAATGTTTCTATTCCAAAAAACGCTGAAAGACATTCAAGAGTAATTTTGAAATGTTGTTATCGCCTTTGTTGAAAAGCAGACTGCCGCAAAAGGTGATCGAACCCACCGCAAATAACTGCCCTCCTTTTGCTGGTTTTTGATAGACCATATCGGCGCGAAGTAGCTTCTGGAGGGGTTCTCCCGACCAAGTGGTGATATGGGTTAGCAGTTCTTCCGGGACAACCACAAAAGATTCTCCATGATTTTCAGAGCTGGCGAGGATGTGAACGTCTTCAGGAGAACCGAGACGATAGTCAATTCGGTCGAGTTCGAAACCGGCGGCGCCTCCGCCACTGAATCCGAAATCACCGAGCTTTTCGTCTGCAATGCCCTCAAAAATCCACGCTGTCTCCGGATTTTCTACCGCGTCTGGATTCCGTCTATAATAAGAACCCTCAAAGATCCCTTGTGCTGAAAACCCAACAGCCGCCAGTTTTTGCGGAGGACGGTTGTTTCTTCGCCAAAGCCCGCCATAAGCCCCATCAAAAGCATGGTAATATTCACCAGGTTCTGCGGCCCAGGCGCGAATGCCTCCTTCGGCACGGCGAATTTCAAGGATGCCATTGTTTTCAGAATGCAGGGCAATCCGCCAGTAAAACCCATTGCCGCCGAGATACATAAAATTCCCTCCTTTTTCACGGTAATGCTGCAAAGCATCGAGGGTTTGAGGGGTATGATATTCTGGATGACTGCCGGTGGTGAGAGCTTGATAATCCTTGATGGCCGCCACTCCCTCCTCGTGCAATTCCTGATCGGTGATGAGGTCATAGTCAATCCTGTTATTTTCGAGCCAAGTGATCAAGTGGCTGTCGGCTTGAAAATGACGCAAACCGGAGCAGTGGCCCTCGCTTGCGCCAAAGGTCACATAACCCGGCCTCAGATTGAACAAGGGGCGTTTATGGGAGGCATGACAGATGCCACTCTTATCGGAATGATGATTGTAAGTCGAAAGCCCATAATCTCGATAAATGGCCGGATTCCAGGGATAGGCATTCCAGTCCCGAAGACGATCAAGCCAGCTTTCGTTAAATTCAGGACGAGCATGGTTTCCGTAAATCGCGTAAGTGAATGTCGAGACTAAAACGCAGAGTTTGGCAGTTGGTTTGCTTTTTGGAGGGCAGACAAAAAATGGCAGGGAATCCTCGTAATCTCCGCAACGCAAACGAGCCGCATAAACCCCCGATTTGAAAGCATCAGGGATGGTGAAGGTGAAGTCGGTTTCCCAGCCGAAATCATAAATATCATCGTCATGAAAATGGATTGCGGCGTATTGTTCTGGAGCGTGTTGCCAGCACATTTCTGCCCCATTCCATTGAGACCCGGTCATCGCTCTGGTAGGCATATTGACAAGCGTTCCGTGTTTTTGATGGGGGCCAATGTCGGCTATGCGTGTTGAGCCGATTCCTCTCGAAAAATCCCAATGCGCTTGCAATCCTGCTGGTGTCTCAGTGGTTAAATCGTCGATTTCTTCTGCGGTCAAAAGGCGTTTGAAGATCATCGGTGCTTCGATTTTACCATTGAAATGGCTGTGAATCGGCGCGCCATTGATCGCGGCGATGAGGACCCGCTCAACATGCTTCAAAGGGAGAGGAGCATTGAGATTCTGGCTGGCTTGCGCTTTGTCAAATGGAGCGAACAAGGCTTTCTGAGCGATGGACAGCATCCGACTTTTGGCATCATAGGTCAACCAGAGGCGATACCAATGGGAGATTTTGAGTTTTTTCCCAGTGCTGATTGTCATCATCTTTTGATGCGATCCTGAAAAATGGACTGCCGCACAGCCTTCTTGATCTAAACACAAACTGAAAGCGTCTCCATTTTTCGGGTCTCCACAACTGACGATTCCTTGCAGACCTTTCTCTGGAGTTGTGGGGCAAACGGTCGCCACGATTGAAAAACTATCAAACCCTGTGAACATTTTCTCAACGTCAATAGAGGCATAAGAACCCGGATAAAAAGATTGATTTCGGGAAGGGAATGATCCACCAAATTCCGCATCAATTGTTTCCTCGATCAAACCGGGCCCCGCTGGATTGGGATCTGCGCAAATAATACGAACTAAACTGGCTGTGAACGGCTCTTCAGAATCACTGCTGACTTTAAACTCAATGGTGTCTCCAGGTCGTCCAGACAAGCGATCTGAGTATCCAAGTAAGGGAATTATTTTTTTTTCAGTCATCATTTTTTATTCGGTTGGGATTGTCAAAATACTCGTGTGTTACCGACATTCATTTTTTCTCCGGAGTCCATCTGAGCACCTTTTTTAACGCCTCTCAAGTCAGTTCTCACAACTTTGCTAAAATAAAATACGGGTGATCTGAAAAATCAAAAACGATGGGAGCGATTTCGCCACAATTTGAAGAAGTCAATCAACGGATGATTGAAGCAAAAGGGTTGACCTTTGATATTGTTTTGATATTGTCTGGATTCGGAAGAATCAGGCTTTCAAAGAAGATGGGAAATAATTTTCCTGAGAATCATCAAACTATTATACTGTGCGACTGAGCCACACGCCTTGTATAATTCACTTTAAACCGTGGCTAACTTGAAGGAGATCATGTCAAATTTAAAAATATACCTCGGCAGTCTGCTGATTGGATCTTTACTAACAGTGAGTTGCGCAACGATGTTCAGCAATGATGACGCAACCATTATGGCGAGTAGCGCGAATAATAAAACAGGGATTGAAGTTCAGATTGAATCATCCTCAGGCTTGTATAAAACAGAGTTACCGGCAACAATCACTGCCGGACCTTCTCAGGAGGGTGTTGTTATCACAGTAACCGACAAGTGCTATGATAGAACCGAAACTAAGGTTAGGAAAACCGTGAGAGGGGTCTATTGGGTAAACATCCTCAATGGTTGGGGATTTTTAATCGACTGGCTCACAGGGAACATGTGGGATTATCGTTCCACTGTCACCGTTCTCACTGACGAAAAAGAAAAATGTGTCACGTCTAAAATTTAAAGTTATTTCATCCCTTTTTTAAGCCAAACCGCCGTGAAACCACAAGGCTTCCTGGCGGGTTGACTTCCACAGATTAAAGTATTCTCAACGGTAACAATGCCATTAAATGAAAAGATCTTAACCAATTGTCAGGAAAAAGAACCATTGACACAATTATGTGACACGCTTCTGCCAAGGCTTGTGTCGGGTGAAGTGCGCGTAAGGGATGCAGCAGAGCGTATAGGAGGGATGACATGAGCAGATGGACGGAACAATTATCAAATCATCAGATTTGGGAGACACTTCAGCAAATCAAGGAACATCTGTCTTTCAATTTTGACACGACAGATGAGGAAGAGTTTGCCGAAAAACGGCGATTAGAACAAATTATTTCTCATTATGAGGAGGTGTTAAACAGACTGAATGCTGAAAGAGTTCCATTGGTACTGATTGATGAGATAAACAACGATCTTGCAAATCATATCATGCGGAACACACAGGCTTTTTCAACCAGTGGCGACTTCCAAAATCTTCGGGCTGCGAATGAATACATAAGCAATAGAATGCAGGAACTGGATACTCTGCAATCATTCAGCAGAGATATTGCTCCCGATTCCCAAATAAGAAAACTTAATGAACTTGCGGACGAATTTGAGCGATCCGTGTCTAAAAAACGTTCAGCATTGGAAACAGAACTGGACAGCTTGAAAATTGAATTGGTGCATCATAAAGATCAACAACAACAGTTGAGCTATACCATCGCCGCAAAAAATAATGAAATAAATACACTAACGAGCAGTTGGCAAGAGCAATTTTCGCAAGCCCAGGAACAAAAACTGAATGAATTTAACTCTTTTCGCTCCCAGCTTGAAATAGAAGCCAAAAAAAATACCGAAAAGTTGATAGAAAAAACAGAGGATTCCGCCAAAATCCTGATTGACGAAACAACAAAAGACCTTGAAAAGTTGCTTTCCGATTCGGATAAAAAGCACAAGGAAATATTGGATTTGTATGGACTTGTCGCCGGTGACAGTGTTGCCGCAGGCTATACCAAAAACGCTGATTTAGAGCGGAAGCAAGCCAATCTGTGGCGCTGGTTTACTATAGGTTTTATTACCACCACCGCCGCCTGGCTTTTAGCCGTAGTTGGATACACAACCTTTTCAGAGGCTAAAGAGTTTGAGTGGATGCAGTATCTGCTCATGTTTCCACTAACGGGTGTTTTGCTTTTTGGCGCAGCATATTCAGCCCAACAATCTACAAAACACCGAAACAGTGAAAAGCGGGACCGGTGGTTTGCCTTGCGAGTCAAAGCTATCGACCCGTTCATCAGTTCGCTTGATGACGATCAACAAAAAGAACTGAAAAAGGAACTCAGTTCTCAACTGTTTGGTGACAAACATGAAGATGATCGTGCTGGTGTCATCAACGAACATGCTATCGTCACGTTGACCAAGTTAACTACAGATATTTTGAAGGCTTCTAAATAATTCCGTCCTCAAAATTCACCGAAAACCACGTTGAACAAGCCTGTTTGGGCTGGCTGGGCGAACTGGGCTATGACCTGCGTTGCGGATCGGATATCGCGCCCGATGGGGATGTATCCGAACGTGTCGCCCATGATGTCGTTATTCTCGCAAGCCTTTTCAAAACCGCCTTTCAGCAGATAACCCCGCAGTTAAACGAAAACGCTTCGAACACGCCCGGCAAAAACAATCAGATCCGCTGGCAATTCAGTGCTATCAGCAAACAGCATCGATGATGACTATTTTGGTCATAAGTTTATGATCGAGAAAATTGTCTAAAACCGTATTTTTGTGACAGATTGCATATACAATAACTCCATCCCCAATTTCACTAGGTTAGTTATATATATTGTGGTGCACTACAAATGTGCTATATATTCCAATGCTAAAAATGACAGTTGTTTAATTTTAGTATTTCAATAACTTTTGACCAACAAAGAATATCTTTAGGTATAGATCGCATGTACGAAGTAGCATTTAAAAACATTGACGATACACTATGGAAGGATGCCGGGTGCAGCAGTGAGCTTGACTACATCGAGCAGACGAGCTGGGTACTTTTTCTTAAATACTTAGACGACTACGAAGCAGAAAAAGAAACGTCTGCTTCACTCAACATTGGACCATACACGCGTATTATTGATGGTGAGTATCGCTGGAGCGAGTGGGCAGTGCCGAAGCGCGCTGATGGTACATTAGACCACAACACAGCACTGACGGGCGATGACTTGCGTAATTTTGTCAACAACAAGCTGTTCCCCTATCTCACACGTTTCAAACAAACCGCTGAAAGCCCCCGCTCAATCACTTATAAAATTGGTGAAATCTTCAGCGAGCTACGCAACAAGCTACAAAGTGGCTACGCCCTACGTGATGTCATCAACAAGATCGATGAACTCCGCTTTTTAAGCAACGAAGACAAACATGAACTCAGCAGCTTGTATGAAGACAAGATTAAGAACATGGGCAATGCCGGGCGTAACGGCGGTGAATATTACACACCACGCCCGCTCATCAAAAGTATCGTCAAAGTGATCAATCCAAAGATTGGCGAAACCGTCTATGACGGTGCTGTGGGCAGTGCGGGTTTTTTGTGTGAAGCCTACGATTGGATGCGTAACAGCAAAAACAGTGCTGCTCAGTATGAAACGCTGCAAGCTAACACGTTCTATGGCAAAGAGAAGAAAAGCCTGGCTTACGTGATTGGCATTATGAATATGATTTTGCATGGTGTCGAAGCACCGAACATCGTGCACACCAACACGCTTGCACAGAACATCGCAGACATACAGCAGAAAGACAGGTTTGACATTGTGCTGGCCAATCCACCATTTGGCGGCAAGGAGCGTGCTGAGATACAGCAGAATTTCCCCATCAAAACCAACGAAACCGCGTATTTGTTTTTGCAGCACTTTATCAAAATTCTAAAGACGGGGGGACGTTGTGGTGTAGTTATCAAAAACACTTTTCTGAGCAACACTGATAACGCCAGTATTGCTCTGCGCAAACAGTTGCTGGAAGACTGCAACTTATTTGCTGTGTTGGATTTGCCTGGTGGTGCGTTTATCGGCACGGGTGTCAAGACAGTGGTGCTGTTCTTTGAGAAAGGCAGGTCCACGGAGAAAGTATGGTACTACCAGCTGAATGTCGGCAGAAATATGGGCAAAACCAATCCGCTCAACGAACGTGATTTGGCTGAGTTTGTAACGATGGCATTGAGCCAACAACTCAGCGACAACAGTTGGAGTGTCGATATTGATAAAATAAACAAAGATACATGGGACTTGACGGTGAACAATCCTAATCGCATTGACGAGACGGATACCCGTACCCCGCAAGAAATCATTGCCGAGATTGAAGTGCTGGACGCCCAAGCCGCTGAAGCATTACAAACGATTAAGGGGTTGCTGTGAGTAATCGCATCGAAAACATAAACCCAGAAAGGCTACTCTGGTGTCTTGAATCCGCAGGAATGCATCCAGAAGATTACCACAAAATCAAACCTGAAAAGATAAGGGAAGGAAACCTAACCTACCGACAACTTAATGAGTTTGCGAAGTATTTCGGGTACAGTCTATTTTTCTTTTTGGAAAGCGATACACCAAAACCTACCAACATCCATTCCTTGGAATTTCGGACATTACAAAACCAACAAATCCCTTTTGATGTCAAAACTGGGAAACTGATCAAACATATCGAAAATAGCCGACACAATTTACTTGCTGTCATGGAGGATCTCCTTGAAGAACCAGAGCCATTTGCGCCTCCCGAATTGAAGGGAAACCGACGGGAGAAAGCGAAGGCAGTTAGGCAGTGGCTTGGTCTGGATTTGTCGGAAAATAACACGTTCACCACTTATAGGGAAAAAATAGAGGCCAAAAATATTCTTGTTTTCCAAAGTATGGGCTTCCGGGGAAAATGGAAGGTCGAAAACAAAGAGCTAATCGGCTTGTCCATCCCATACCCCGTTTTTCCGATCATATTCGTCCTTAAGTTCACTGATACTCCCGAAAGGCAAACCTTTACCCTGTTTCACGAACTAGCGCACATCCTGCTTCATGACGAGGCTCTCATCGATAACCATGACAACCTAAAACTTTCTTCCAAGGAAAAAGAGCGGGAAGCAAATCGCTTTGCTGGCCTATGTCTCGTCCCTGACAGCTTACTTGAAAATATCGAAATTCCTGAAAACGTCGAAGACTACCGGAGTAAGTTTAGAGCTATCAAGGAAAAGACAGGCGTGAGTACAGAGGTAATCGTCAGGAGATTATTAGACACCGGCAAACTAACCAGGGAAACTTACACAAAGTACATCAATTTTACAGAGCAACAATATCAAGACGAACAAAAAAGCCGATCACCTCAGAGCATTCCACGTATTTTTAGATACAGGGAACCCCTGCACATTTTTGGTCGGAATTATACTGGAAAAATTCTGGAAGGGTTGGAAAACGGAGTGGTTACATTGAAAAAGGCCGGACATTACTTAGATACAATCAAGGTGGTTGATATTCGGAAACTGGAGAAGGGTTTTTATGAGAAAACCTGAATTCGCATTTGATACTTCGGCCATTATCTATGGTTGGGACAATTACCCACCCAAGATGTTTCCGACTGTCTGGGAATGGCTTGCCGAGTCGATTGGCAAAGGAAACATCATAATGTTGGAGGTCGCTCTGGAAGAAACATCCCACTTGTCTCCAGATTGTACCAACTGGCTAAACAATTCAGGCATCACGAAATCAAAGGTTGATAATGAAATTATTCAATCGGCGAACTCAATCAAGGAATCCTTGCAAATCAAAAATGATAATTTTAACAGCCGTGGTGTGGGTGCGAATGATATATTGATTATCGCACATGCCAAGGTCAACGGTTTGGGTTTAATTTCCCAAGAGAGCAAGCAACTAACTCCACCTGTTACCAAAGCAAATTATAAAATCCCCTTGGTTTGTGAAGATCATTCTGTGGACTGCTTGAATTTTCTCACTTTTCTGAAGCAGACTGGTGAATCATTTTGAAAATTAAGAGCGTCTTAAATCCAGCTATTTATTTCAGGATGAAAAAATTTACACGGAAAAATTAAGGAACTGCTATGAACGAAGATATCCGCAAAGCTGTATTCGTCATTCCTGCGAAAGCAGGAATCTATTCAAAAAAACAGCAGATTCTGGATTCCCGCTTTTGCGGGAACGACGGGGTTGCAGAAAGTTTTGACGACACACTAGCCCGCATTGGGAATCAAATGATCATTTCGCAGAAAATTAAGGAACTGCTATGAACGAAGATATAAGATGGAAACAACGATTTTAAAACTTTCGCCGGGCCTATTATTTGCTGGGTGAAGGGATCAACGCAACCGAAGATATCACCCAATTAAAACCGATTGAGCAAGAAGGTATCATCAAACGGTTTGAATATACCTTTGAATTGTCATGGAAAACCCTGAAAGATAAAATGCAGTCAGATGGCTTGACCATCGCTAAAGTATCCCCCAAACCCTTATTAAAACTGGCTTATCAAAGCGGCTATATCAGCGACATAGAGACCTGGCTTGCTATGGTGAACGACCGTAATCTGATGAGCCACACTTATGATTTCGCCAAGTTTGAGCAAGTGCTGAAACGCCTGCAACAGCACTACTACCCGTTACTCACTGATTTTTACGACGACCTGCTGACACAATTTTTAGAATGATTATGCCCGCTATGCTCTTTGGACTGACCCCACAACAAAGCGAATGCTTGCGCGCTATTTTTGCGCACTACCTTAAACAGGGCAAAGTGATTGTCTATGGTTCACGCGCCATCGGCAACCACACTCAACGCAGTGATCTTGATCTGGTACTTAAAGACATCGGCGACCCAGACCAAGATTTGCTGGCAACCATCCATGAATCCATCGATGAATCGGATTTTCCCTACCTGTGTGATATCCAGTACCTAGAAACCATTAAAAACCCGCAACTTCTCGACCATATTCAGCGCATCGGCAAAGTTTTTTATGATCGCTATGCAGGTTGGAAAACGGTGAAACTTGGTGACTTTTCATTAATAAATTATGGTTACACAGCCAAATCTTCTCACGAAGTTGGAAAATTCAAATTTCTCCGTATCACAGACATACAAGATAATTCTGTAAATTGGGATGAAGTTCCATTTTGTGAAGTTGAAGAGAAAAAGTTAACGAAAGTGCTGTTACATGACGGCGACATTGTGTTTGCACGTACTGGAGCAACAACAGGAAAAAGTTTTCTTGTAAGAAATCCTAACAACGCAGTTTTTGCCTCATATTTGATACGTGTCTCAGTAAAAAGAAACTTCCTCATTCCAAAATTTATTCAATACTTCTTTCAAAGCAAGGAATATTGGAAGCAAATAAATGAAGGGATATCAGGTGCCGCACAAGGTGGTTTTAATGCGAGTAAGCTCGCAGAGTTGAGAATACCACTTCCCCCACTCGCAGAACAACAACGCATCGTCGCCAAACTGGATACAACGTTTGCTGAAATTGACAAGGCGATTGCTTCTGCTGAGCGTAAGGCGGTAAATTTACAATCACTGAAATCCGCAATCCTTAAACAAGAACTACAAAGCGAGGTCGAATGAATAAAAATCAACAAACAAATAAGCAAAAACAACTCGAATTTTCTGTTAAGAATATGGGCAGTGTTCGGAAGGGAAGTTTTACACAAAAACCTTTGACCCTCTTTTGTGGCCCCAACAATAGCGGTAAAACTTGGGTGATGTATGCACTCTGCGCTTTTTATGATTTGGCGGGAGTGTACCGTAATAGATCGGCAAGACTGAGGCAACTATCTTTTGCTTTTTTACCAAGAGGTGAACAAGAGGAAGAGAAGCAAAGCATAAAAAAAGAGATAAGTTTATCTAGTTTTAACAAAGGGCTACATGATCGGCTTGCTCATTACTTCAATGCCTCCGCTGAGTTATTCAAAGAGACGGAATTTCAATGCACTTTCGCAAAGGAAGATTGGGAAAAATGGATCGAAGATTATGCAAATCATCCTTATGTGTTTTTAATGCCCGCTGAGCGCAGCGGACTGCATTTGTTTTATCGAGAACTGAGCACCCGACGGACGGCTTTGCTCCATCATGCTTCCAAAGAAAATATCAATCTCAATGAGTTGCTACATGATGTGATGCACTCACGCTACGCAAAACCGATAGCCGATTACATTGATTGGTTAAACAGCCTCACCACACAACAAAAAGGAAGCGATGATTTTCACAAAGAAGCATTATTTTTACAAAAGGAACTGGTGCAGGGGCGTTATCACTTAAATCGCCAAACGGGTGATATCACTTACAAGCCTTATCAAAAGAAGCGAAACAACCCCGTCAATAATCTTGGATTGCACACTGCCTCAAGTACGGTTAAAAGCCTTTTTGGTTTATGGTTTTATTTGGAGCACCAAGCCAAAACAGGCGATATTCTAATGATTGACGAACCGGAACTGAACATTCACCCCAGCAATCAACTGCTTATTGCACGGTTGCTGGCAAGGTTGGTGAATGCGGGGATTCAAGTGGTGATTAGCACCCATAGTGACTATATTGTGCGTGAGTTTAACAACCTCATTTTGTTGAGCGAAGATGCGGAAGGAACCTTAAAAAAACAAAAACAATATAAATACCAACCCCAAGAAATATTAAAACCCGAACAAGTGGGAGCCTACCTGTTTGATGAAAATACGATCAAACCCTTTACCTATAAACGAGGGCAAGGATTTGCCATCAGCACCTTTGATGAGGTGATAAAAGACCAAAACGAAGTCAGCAATGAAATTTATTATGGACTTCAAGATCAAGGGGTGGATCAATGAGAACCCTAGCTGAACTCTTTAAGGCAAGTATTGCAAAGGATCATCAGCTTTGCAGTAAAAATAAGTCCTATACCTTGGAAGAAAATGGAGTGCCTTATCAATTTAAGACCTCATCAGAACATACTGCTGGATTTAGGATAGAAATAAACAATCTAAAACTGTTTGGAAACAGGCCATCCAAAGATGTTGCCAAAATGTGTGATGCTTTATTCGTTGTCAACGATAAGCAGAAGGATTTCATCATTGCTGTAGAAATAAAAACCAAGCACAAAAGGAAATACAAAAAGCAATTGAGAAATGGTTGTCGTTTTTTTCAATGGCTGGTTCAGTTGTTTCAAGATTGTGATCATTATTCTGGGAACCCTCTGTATTTAGGCTTGCTAGTCTGGTTTCCCAACCCTAGCCAAGTTCCTAAAAATCTAACGGTAGCAGGAGCGAATTTCAAAACAAGCATGCCTAACGAGTTCGATGTGTATGAATGTCGAAATACTACAGAGCTTTCTTTGAATGATTTACTGATGCAGATAAAAGGGGGGAATAAAACCGCATGAACGAAGCCGACACACGAGCAGAGTTAATTGACAAGCAGTTAGAAGCTGCGGGTTGGAAAACTGACCATGCTACAGAAGTACGTGTACGGCGGGAATACACCATCACCG
>WASW01009422.1_pt1 | contig 16701 bp, 16 predicted proteins | sample 5698521 | NCBI WGS metagenome assembly WASW01 (sample SAMN11175560, study PRJNA528189) | sponge metagenome | isolation source: marine sponge | host: Leucetta | place: Antarctica: Western Antarctic Peninsula, King George Island | collected 2013-01
CAAACCAATAGAGGAAGGATTCCATCCAGCCATCAATCCATCCGACCCATTGTCCGAGAGCGATCAGAAGCGCCGCCGCTCCCAAAAAAGCGACAACCGCCCCAGGGATCACAATTTCTGATGCCAGCAGAATCACGCCTGCAATGAGCCAGATCCAGGTGATGGTTTCCATTGATCAATCTCCAAAATAAACAAAGCTGGGTGTGAGCCAAGTCGTTCACCTGGTTTGTGGAAAGCACTGCGCCCTCAGTCTTCAGGATCTCTCAAGAATCAGTTGCTTTGGAAAGCGAAACGATCAATCTTCTTCAGTCCCTTCCTTCTATCGCAAACTCGGAGTGAATACAAAAGCTAATAAAGGAATTCCGTTGTTTTTCTATTTTTCTCGCGCTGTAAAAAGGATCGACAATCGCAAGGCAAGGTGCTAAATTTTTTCCCTTCATTCCTGCGAGAGTGGTGAAATTGGCAGACACGCCAGATTTAGGATCTGGTGCCGTAAGGTGTGGGGGTTCGAGTCCCCCCTCTCGCAATCACTTGACTGTTTGCTGTTTCCACCCGATAACCCAACCTCTTTGCTAAGAAATCCAACTCAATAGATGCGCGTCCAAAAACTTGAAAAAGGCGATTGTTTTGTTATAAAACCTAGCGAGCAATGACCATTCAACAAAAAAAACTATCAAAATTATGATGATCGATCACTCACATAAAAATCAAAAACATACTGCTAGGGTGCTAGATGAGTGCGAATGAAAATTCCGAAGCCCCCTTGATGCGGGTTTCCGATGTCACCGTCAAATTTGGTGGTATTACGGCGCTGGATCGGGTTTCCTTTGATATCAATCGAGGAAAAATTTTTGGCTTGATTGGCCCCAACGGAGCCGGAAAAACCACCATGTTCAACTGCATCAGTCGGATTTATAACACCAGTGCCGGAGACATTCTGTTTGACGGGCAATCCATTTTACCCCTAGCCACTCACAAAATGTGCGGTGTTGGGATTGGACGAACCTTTCAAAATTTAGCACTGTTTCCCACCATGAGTGTGCTGAAGAATGTGATGATCGGTGGCCATCATTATACTAAAAGTGATTATCTGAGCAATGCGTTGGGGCTTTCATGGGCTAAGAAAGAAGATCAACAACTGCATGAAGAGGCGCTCGGATTGATTGAATATCTAGAGTTGACCGAAGTGACAGACACCCCTGTCGCAGCCCTCCCTTTTGGGACTCAAAAACGTGTGGAATTGGCTCGCGCTCTGGCGAGTCGTCCTAAAATTCTCTTATTGGATGAACCTGCTGGCGGACTGAACCATGATGAAGTTGAGGGGCTGATTGGCTTGATTCGAAAAATCCGAGACGAAAAAAATCTGACGGTTTTGTTGGTCGAACACCACATGAGCTTGGTCATGCAGGTTTCCGAACAAGTCGCAGTCCTCAATTTTGGTAAAAAGATTGCGGATGGAACACCAACTGAAATCCAACAACATCCAGAAGTCATTGAAGCTTATCTGGGAACGGGGTGATCATGGTCGCATTATTGGAAGTGAACGGGCTGGAAGCCTATTATGGACAAACGAAAGTGTTGCATGGGGTGGAATTTTCCCTGGAACCTGGAGGGATTACCACGATCCTGGGGGCTAATGGTGCTGGAAAAACAACGACTTTGCGCTCAATTTGCGGGATGGTACAGGCAAAAGGATCCATTAAATTTGATGGCGATCCTCTCATCGGGAAAGCAACCGAGGAAGTGAGTCGTTATGGGATTGCCCATGTCCCGGAAGGGCGTGGAACCTTTGAAAGATTGACCGCGGCAGAAAACCTTCAATTAGGGGCGATCACGCGGAAAGGAAAATCGGAGATTGAGGCAGATATTGAACGGATGTACGGCTATTTCCCGGTTCTCAAAGAAAGAAGAAATCAACAAGCGGGCACTCTCAGTGGTGGGGAACAACAGATGTTGGCGGTGGCTCGTGCGCTGATGCTACGCCCTCGTTTGCTGCTTCTTGATGAACCTTCTTTTGGTTTGGCTCCTTTGCTAGTGAGAGAATTATTCGGGATTCTTCGCCAGATCAATGAAACCGAAAAAGTCTGTATGCTGATTGTAGAACAAAATGCGGCCTTGGCGCTCGATTTGGCAGATCACGCTTATTTACTTGAGACAGGGAAGGTGGTTATTTCAGGAACCGCCGATTACATCAAAAATGATGAATCAATTCGTCGCTCCTATTTAGGATACTAACAAAAAGCTGGAGGAATCAATGGATCTCTTTTTACAACAAGTTTTGGCAGGACTGGCCAACGGAGCGATCTATGCCAGTCTCGCTTTGGCTCTTGTGATGATTTATCAGGCGATTGACCATATCAATTTTGCCCAGGGAGAGATGGCCATGTTCAGCACTTATATTGCGTGGATGCTGATCGCGCAATACGGGGTGCCTTATTGGATTGCCTTTGTGATCACGATACTCTTTGCTTTTGTTGGAGGCGTTGCGATTGAACGGATCGTTTTTGCTCCGCTCCACGGTGCTCCTGTTTTAAGCCATCTTTTGGTCTTTCTTGGTTTGTTTGCCATTTTTAACAGTTTAGCCGGAGAGATTTGGGATCACACCATCAAGGAATTTCCTTCTCCATTCCCTGAATATTCTTTCCGTGGTTTGATTGGTGGGCATCAAATCGGGACAATCGCGATTGTTGTTTTACTCTTAGCCCTGATTTATGCTTTCTTCCGTTTTACAAGAATCGGCCTCGCTTTACGTGCGACGGCCTCGAATCCTGAATCGGCTCGCCTGACGGGGATCAAAGTAAATTGGATGACCGCGCTTGGTTGGGGGTTGGCCGCTGGTCTGGGGAGTGTCTCCGGGATGTTGATCGCGCCCGTTGTTTTTCTGGATCCCAATATGATGGGGGGCATTTTAATTTACAGTTTCACTGCCGCCCTGATTGGAGGGATTGACAGCCCTGGCGGAGCCGTTGTTGGTGGTTTTTTAGTAGGCGTTCTCGAAAATTTAGTGGGCACTTATGTGGAATTTATTGGCAGTGAGTTGAAACTGACGTTTGCCTTGGTCTTGATCATCAGCACCTTATTGTTTAAACCGAACGGCTTGTTTGGCCGTACTATTGTCACAAGAGTCTAATCATGTCAGTAACAGATCCTGAAAATACAACAATTCCTCTTGGTTCGCAGACAGAAACTACCGTGATTCCTCAAAAAACGATTGGTTTGACCGATGAAGGGTGGCGTCGGACGAGCTATAGTTTGTGCCTGGCGTTCGCCTTGATTCTCCCCTTCATGTTTGAAGGATTCACCACCTTTCAATTCACGCTTGCCGGTATTTACGCCATTGCGATTTTAGGGTTGAACCTCCTTTCCGGCTTCAATGGTCAACTTTCGCTGGGGCACAGTACCTTTTATGGGGTGGGAGCATACACGTCCGCTATTTTGATGGATAAATATGAGGTGCTCGCTTATTGGACTATCCCTGTTGCCGCCATCGTTTGTTTGATTTTCGGGTTTCTGTTTGGATTGACAGTGACGCGCTTGGAAGGATTATATCTCGCACTAGCGACGTTTGCTTTGGCGATTGCCACGCCTCAAATTCTTAAATCCAAACATGTCGAAGACTTGACGGGAGGGGTTCAAGGGCTGGATGTCTTCAAACCAGATGTCCCCAGCGCGATCCCTTTGGAGCCGGATCAATGGTGGTATTATGTGATGCTGATTTGCCTGTTGTTGATGTTATGGTTCACCAAAAATCTGGTCAATAGTCGTTCAGGGAGAGCGATGGTTGCGATTAGAGACAATCCGATTGCCGCTCGCTCAATGGGGATCAATACAACGCTTTATAAAGCCCTCACTTTTGGGTGCAGTGGTTTGTATGCCGGAGTTGCGGGTGCTTTATCAGCAATTGTTATCGAATTTGTCGCTCCCGATAGTTTTACGTTTATCCTCTCTTTCTTTTTCTTGACAGGGATGGTGATTGGAGGGCTGGCCTCGATCCCTGGTGTGATCTTTGGAGCCTTATTTGTTTTGTTTCTTCCCAATATCGCCGAAGATTTTTCTAAAAATCTAGCCTATGCAATTTTTGGCATTATGCTTATTTTAACCGTCTATTTGATGCCTTCAGGCTCCGCTGGATTATTCCGCATGATAATCGCTCGCATCAAACAGAAATTGAATCAATTTTGAATTTTTTCATGTCTCCCTAATTTCCAGGAAGGCAGTTCATTTTGTTCCATTCTTGCTATTTTGAGAAAGGGACTTTCTTGATGATGTCTCATTGAGGCGATCATTTATTTCAATCAAATCATCGATTGTTCATAAATTAGGAGGATACCATGACAATATTGAAACGTTTGTCGGTTTGTACGGCGGCATTTGCTTTTCTTTTTGTAGCCAGTACCCTATCCGCTGCGGATATGCCGGGTGTGACTGATACAGAAATCAAGATTGGCAATACCAACCCCTACAGCGGCCCCGCTTCATCCTACAGCACCATTGCAAAATCCATCAATGCCTATTTTAATAAGGTGAATGACGAAGGCGGTATCAATGGGCGTAAACTCAATTTCATTTCTCTCGACGATGCCTACAGCCCTCCCAAAACTAAAGAGCAATTCAGAAAATTAGTGGAGAAGGATAAAGTGGCTTTTATTTTTCAGAGCCTCGGCACGCCTACTAATTCAGCCGTACATCGTTACATGAACAAGAAAAAAGTCCCTCACCTGTTTCTCGCCACGGGAGCCGCAAAATGGGGAGATCCAGAAAATTTTCCTTGGACAATGGGATGGCAGCCTAGTTACCAAGCGGAAGGGGCAGTCTTGGCCAATTATGTCTTGCAAAACCATCCAAATGGCAAAATCGCAATCCTGTTTCAAAACGATGATTATGGCAAAGATTATGTCAAAGGCTTGAAAGATGGGCTGGGAGACAAAGCGAAAACGATGATTGTTGCTGAAGAAAGTTATGAAACCTCAGATCCTTCTGTTGATTCTCAAGTGATTAAATTGAAAGCCTCCGGGGCGGATATTTTTTACAATGTCGCGATTCCAAAGTTTGCGGCACAGGCCATTAAAAAGATCCATGCCCTCGAATGGAAACCAGTCCATCTGCTGAATAGTGTCGCTAATGGGATTGCCTCTGTTTTAAAACCAGCCGGTTTCGATAAAACTCAAGGAATTATCTCGACGCGCTATATCCTCGATCCCAATGATCCTGAGCATGAAAAATTAGAAGGCATCATCAAATGGAAAGCATTCATGGATGAATATTATCCAGAGGGGGATCGAAAAAATGCTTTTAATGTGCTTGGATACGCTGTCGCTCAAACGATGGTGCATGTCCTCGAAAAAAGCGGAAACGATTTGTCGCGGGAAAATATCATGAAACAAGCCGCGAATATTAAAAAGCTGAAAGTGCTAGGCTTGACTCCCGGCATTACGATTTCAACATCTCCTACCGATTTTCGCCCGATTGAATCAATGGAAGCCATTCGATTCATAGGAGAAGGGTATCAGTCTGTTGAAGGAGGCGTTATCAAAAGTGGCAATGATTTGATGTAAGCGGGATTTTATTTTCAACCTTTTTTTCTGACATACCGACTGTTGGGCCGCTAAAGTCGGTATGCTCTCACAGAGGCCATTCGTGATTTTTACTCAGGCAACCGCTAGCGAAATTGCTCCTTAATTTTAAAAATTCATTCAGAAATGGCGTTGGCGATCAAAATGTCATGAAATTCACGGATTCGTTGGACATAGCGCACAGGCTCCGAACCACGAGCATAGCCTCTTTTCAGAGTTTTGTAATATTTGGGTTGTGAAAGCAACGGCAAAATCGTTTTCAAATCATGCCACTTATCCTTGTCTTTGCCAAAACGTTCCGCAAGGGTTCGCGCATCATAGACATGCCCCATGCCCACATTGTAAGCCGCAAGCGCAAACCAAAAACGATCACTCCCTTCGACGCTGGCGGGAATACGGCTGAGCAGTTTCGAAAAATACTTTGCGCCCCCCATGATACTTTGAGTCGCATTCAACCGATTTTTAATGCCGACTTGTTTCGCTGTTTTTCTTGTCAACATCATCAGCCCTCGCACCCCGGTCGGGCTTTTCGCTCTTCGATTCCAATGCGATTCCTGATAAGCTTGCGCGGCAAGGAGCGTCCAGGAAAGCTTGTACCGATTCGCGGCTTTCTTAAAAGTGGGTAAAAGTGCTGGAAGGCGTTGGGCTATTTTCTTGTGATAAGCGCGAATATCCACATAATCAAAAATGGCCAAATAGCTGTAATAGCGATCTTTCAAGGCGACGAGATGCCGCTCTTTTTCATATTGTCGCAACCATTGAGTGAGTTCTTTTTTCAAACTCTCTCCTCCTGTTTGGAGGACCCATGCGAGGGGTTGTTCTTCGGTGATTGGAAACGCCACTGCCAATTCAGGGTAATACCGTCGATTGATGGCAACAATATTGGAGTCTGCCACGACACACTCTAGTTCTTTTTTCCAGACCTTTTCTAACAGCAGTTCCGTCGGCACATCATCCACCAGATTCCATTTGAGATCTGGGATCTCCAATTTCAACTCTTTCAGCCGTTCTTCATAACTGCTATCTTTGATAATATGGATCTGAAAATTGGGAAGATCGGCGATATTTTTGGGGAGTTTGGTATCTCGATGGCAGACGACTTGTTGCTGGACAGCATAATAATCGGGGCCGAATAAGTATTGTTTTTGACGCTGTTCAGTTCGAGTCAAACCCGCCGCCGCAAGATCACCTTTCCCTTCCCGGATCGCTTGGAGCACCTCTGAAACACTGTCAAGTATCTCAAATTTTACCGTGACTCCCAGGGATTGGGCAAAGGCAATAACCAGATCATGCTCAAATCCAGCCAACCCTTCTTGAGCTTCATAATAAGTAGTTGAGGTATTGCGGGTTAAAACAACCAACGTTTTTTCTTGCTGAATCTTTTTTAAGACCGTGGTTGGCGGCTTTTTGGAGACTTCGCAACCTGTTGTCCATAAGAGCAACAAGGCAATGCAGCAGACTTTCCATGAAAATCGATTCTTCTTTTGAGACATCATTCCTCTTGGATGAAACGCAAACTCGCTTCATTTAAGATTGCATAAATTATAAGCGTTCTGGAGATAACATTTCTTCGGTGATTCCCATTTCTTTGATATACTGGGGAAAGCGGCCTTCACGAATCAAAGCGCCACAACAGACAGACATCGCTGGAGATGTTTTGATGCCATAGCCACCTTGTCCCGCGAGCCAGAAAATTTTTTTGACATAGGGATCAAATCCAGCGACAAGAGTCCGGTCCGGGACGAAGGAGCGCAATCCTGCCCATTTGTGGCTGAGGTGTTTGATTTCGAAATTAAGAGCGACGTGAAGCCTCTCAATGCCAAGTGCGATGTCGAGATCGTCTGGTCTGGCATCATGAGGAGAGACCGGCGTTTCATCAGCAGGAGAACCCAACAGTTTCCCAGAATCAGGTTTGAAATAGAATTTTTCTCCGATATCGATCACCATTGGCCAATGCTCGATTTCAAACTCACTCGGCGCATCGAACAAAAAAGCAGTCCGTTTCATCGGCGTTAAACCAATTTTTTTTGCTCCCGCTAAAGCCCCGATTTCCTCTGCCCAGGCCCCTGCGGCATTGATCAGCAATTTGCAGGAAAATTCGGCTTCTGCTGTTTTGACGATCCAGCGATCTTCCAACTGTTTCAACGCCAATACCCTCGCATTGCTCAGCAGTTTTCCGCCTTGCTGCTGCATTGTCTTTAAAAACCCCTGGTGCAATCCACTCACATCAATATCTTTTGAGTGAGGGTCATAAAGCCCGGCAGTCGCATATTCCAAATTGAGGGCGGGGATCATTTTAAGCAAATCCTCTTTTTCAATTTTTTCGACATCCCCTCCAGCCGAACGGATCTCGTTGAGTTCTTTTTCTAAATGCTCCAATTGATCCGAACGAGCTATCAAAAGCCCTCCGCGCTCACTGAGGAGTTGATAATCAGAAAAACCGTCCGGCGGTGATTCCAAAAAAGGCTTGCTGAGTTTGGCCAGTTTACGAATCGTGGCATTGCCGTAAATTTCAGTGTAAAGCGCCGCAGATCTCCCTGTGGTATGATAGCCAGCTTGATCTTCCATTTCTAGAACCAAGACCTTGTAGTCTTTCGAGAGCTTAAAGGCTGCTGAAGCGCCCGCGATTCCCCCACCGATCACAATAATATCAATCTCACTCATAATCTCCTTTGATTCTGGCAAAATGAATGGTTCAGTTAATTGTTAAGAGCTTTGCGATTTCGGCGTATCCGTTTTTTTTGGCAATCATTAACGCGGTCAATCCCTGGTTATTTTTTGCTTCTGTGTCAATGCCCTGGTTGAGCAAAATTTGGATAATTGCCGTATGGTGTTTGGAGACGGCTAAGGTCAAAGCCGTGTCCCCGTCTTTTTGACTTGCATTGATTTCTGCGTTTTTTTTGAGCAGAGCCTTGACGATTTCAGGATGATCTCCAAGTGTTGCCAGCATCAAAGCGGTCCACGCTTCACTATCGGTTATATTGACACTGGCTCCTCGATCAAGCAGGAATTGTACGGTTTCCAGATGCCCTTTGAAAGATGCGAGCATCAACGGATTGACTCCATCGGCTCTTTTTGCTTCGATATCGGCTCCATATTTGACCAAGAGTTCTGTGGTTTCCGTATTTCCAGAAAATGCTGAAATCATCAAAGGCGTCCAGTCTTCTGCATTCTTTTCATTGACATCCATCCCTTGAGCAATCAAACCTTCTATTTCTGTTGTTTCTCCCCGAAAAGCCGCCTCCATCAGCACAGACTCTGTTTTTTTCAGAGTGTCGTTGGATTTTTGAGAAGCATTGACGTTCGTTTGTGCCTGAGAGCTTTTTGAATCAGCTAGAATTTCGGCGGTCTTGCGATACCCTTGCTCGGATGCTAGTTCCTGGGCGGTTTTATCATGATTATCCTTGATGTGTGGATTGGCTCCTTGAGCAAGAAGAAATTGAACCATTGCTGTTTGATCTTTGTAGGCGGCGATCATTAGAGCCGTCCAGCCTTCTTTCTCTGCCGCATCAATGTTGGCTCCTTTTTTTAGTAAAAGCTCCGCAATTTTTATGTGCCCTTGAATGGCTGAGGCCATCAAGGCGTTCCAGCCATCAAGGTTTCTGGCGTGAACATCAGCCTGGTGGTCGATCAGAAGTTGCGCCATTTTGAGATTTCCCTCAAAAGCTGAGGTAATCAAAGCAGTCCAGCCATTTTCTCTTCGAATATTGACATTGGCCCCCTGAGCGAGGAGTTGTGACGCAAGTCGAAGATCGTTATTTTCGACAGCAGATAATAACGCGAGCCAATTGGTCTGGCTTTTTGCGGAAGCAAAGCACAGCGAGAAAAACACCAGCAAAGCGAATACCCGGAATTTGAATTTTATGTGGGGTTTTGGATTGAGCATTGGGCAGATATAGTAATCGATTCTGAGGAGAATTTTCAAATGAAAATGAATTCGATTTTACTATATCCAGATAAAAAAGGGAAAATCTTTCCCCAATCGTGGGAAGATTGCAGGAATTTGGGGGAATTGAGCAATTCTGTCAAAAATAAAGATGAAAATCTTAGACTTTTGGCGGAGCAATGATCAAGGTTTGGTAGGCTTTCAATTCGATGGCGCGTTTCAGTTTGTTCCATTTTAATAATTGAGCAACAGAAATGCGATATTTTCTTGAAAATGCGGACAGAGTATCCCCTGGTTTGACGATGATAGGATGGGATTGCTGGTGATTTTTTTTTGAAATGGCGAGGGATTGTTTTTGAGATTTATTGGAAACTAATAAAACTTTCTTTTTCGCTTTTTTGGGCATCGTCGCTGGTTTTTTGCTCAAAGCATCGAACACTTTCCAGGTTGGTAAATACAATTTAAGTTTTTGATTGATCTTCAAAAGCCCTTTTTTGTTGACGTTATTCCATCGTCGTAAGCGGGCTACAGTCGTATTGTGCTGTTTGGCCAGTTTCCAAAGATTGTCTCCTTTTTTGACACGAATCTGTGTTGGCGAACCATATCGGGTTAACAGTTTTGTCATCTGGGCAGAATGATTCGTATGAGCGAGTTTCGTTTTCCATTCCATGGAAGGGTTCGGTTGTTTGTACAACGATATCACCAAACGAAGTTTCTGCTCATGAGGGAGGTAAATCTGATATTCCCGCTGATCCATCGGAGGGACTGCCTGAATTAAAAAAGGATTGAGATGCCAAAGTTTTTTGAAAGGAATGTTGGTGCGGTGAGCGATTTCCTGGAGTGAAAAATCGGTTGAGAGCACCATCTTTTTTTCATCCATCGGAGGGTCTTTGACAATGTCAGCGAACCCATATTTCTCCAGGTTTTTTGAAATAATCGTGACGGCCATGTAATTGGGGACATAAAGTTTTGTTTCACGAGGGACTTGTAAAGACCAATAATCCGTAGGACGGTTCTTCGCTTTGGCTCGTTTAATCTCTTTGCCAACCCGCCCTTCTCCAGCATTATAAGCCGCTAAAGCCAGCTCCCAATTCTTAAATTTCTCAAACAGGTATTTCAGATGTTTGGCAGCGGCATGAGTGGCTTTGGTCACATCCATTCTTTCATCAATCCAACGATTCTGGCGCAGGTTATAATGACGAGCTGTGCCTTTCATAAATTGCCACATTCCGACAGCGCCTGCTGACGAACGTGCCTTCGGATTGTAATTACTTTCGATGGCCACTAAATAAGCCAAATCCTGTGGCAATCCCTCTTGTTTTAAAATACGTCGGATGAGTGGCAAATATTTGCCGGAACGTTCAACCCCTTTTTTGAAGCTTTTCTTCCCTTTGTTGAGATAAAACTTCAGTATCCGTTTGACTCTTTTATTAAAAACAATCGGAATATCGTAGGTGACCTGAGGAGAAACAGTGGTTTTTAGGGTAAAAAATAATTGCTTTGTGGCGTTTCTATTTTCAGCAATCCCGATGAGATTGGTGTCTTTTTCAACTTGAAGGTTTGTTTTTTTCTCAGTTGATTTCCAAGGAACGCCTGCCGTCGATTTTACTTTTTTATGAGTGCTGATTGAATGAGAAGATGCGGTTACAGTCCGTTTTCTGGTTTGCTGGGAGAGTGACGCAGGAGAAGAAGCACGAGTGGCTGGTAAAAAAGTAGTTGGTGAGTTTCGTATTTTAGATTGAGGCGTGTTGCAAGCAGCCACTAATAAAAAAGTAGCTGCCCATCCCAACCAACAGTATTTTGATTGAATCATTGTCTGACATCCATGTCTGACTTAATACTTAATTCAGCATCATGCTGAAGGAAAATAATCATTGTTAAGAGCAATAATGATCCTTGCTGTCAATGAATGATTGTTATATCCAGATGCAACTAATTTGCCATATATTTATTTTTTAAAAAAATGTTTGAAAAAAGAGCATTTTTTTTGGATTTATCTTCAATTTATAAAAATATCAGGAAGGTTTTTTGACAGAAAATATGACTCAATTCGTTGATTTTATTCATAAAATTTTTTATGCCTGTTTGTATTTTTCGAGGAAGGCATTTTTAAATTGAAGATAATCATCATTTTGGATGGCTTGCCGAGCTTGTCTGACAAAATTGAGATAAAAAAATAGATTGTGTTGAGTATTCAAGCGCATCGAAAGAATTTCCTTAGAAAGATAGAGATGCCGCAAGTAAGCACGGGAATAATTTTGACAGACATAACAGGCACAGTTCGGATCTGGCGGAAGAGGGTCCTCGCGGTATTTTGATTGTTTGATTGAAATTTTTCCCAAAGAGGTAAACAACCCCCCGTTTCTCGCATTGCGCGTTGGGAGCACACAATCAAACATATCAATGCCAGATTCAATCCCTTCCAAAATATCTTCCGGTTCGCCAACTCCCATCAAGTAGCGAGGGTGCGATTCAGGAAGCTGATTCGCGAATGAGCGGAGGACCTCATACATCTCTTGATTGCTTTCTCCGACACTCAAACCACCAAGCGCATAGCCATCAAATCCAATTTCCATGAGATCGTCCAAACTTCGTTGACGAAGCTCCAAATGCAAGCCACCTTGGATAATACCAAATAACGCTTGATCGGTTGTTCGGGCGGCTTTGCTCCGTTTTGCCCAGCGTGTGGTCAGGGCGATGGATTCTTCAATTTGGGAATAAGTCGCCGGCAGGCGGATACATTCATCAAAACACATCATAATATCAGCGCCCAGATTTTGCTGAATGGCAATGGATTTTTCCGGAGTGAAGAGGATCGTATCTCCATTGAGATGGCTTTGGAAAGTGACGCCCTCCTCTGTCAGTTTGTTCAGTTTGCCCAAAGAGAAAACTTGGAATCCGCCGCTGTCAGTGAGAATCGGGTAGGGCCAATTCATAAATTGATGCAAGCCACCAAGCTGATGAATCAAATCATCTCCAGGGCGCAAATGGAGATGGTAGGTATTGCCCAGAATGATGGCCGCTCCCAATTCACGAGTCTCTTCTGGAGTCATGGCTTTGACGGTTCCTAAAGTACCGACAGGCATAAAAATCGGGGTCTTGATTTCTCCGCGAGGCGTTTGAATCCGGCCTGCTCTTGCCAGTCCGGATTGTGCTTGTTTTTCAAATGAAATCATAAAAAGGGCTGTTTACTATTGTAGGAAAAAAGTGATTGAGGAAAAAAGCTCTTGAGCATCAAAGTTTATTTTTTCCAGCAGAGGGAGGATCAAATGCAGTCATGCCGGGAAAGGAGGCAAGATTTTCTAAAGTCTGCCAGCGGTCTTTTAGCATGATTTCGGCAGGACGGTAGTGGGCTTTGTAGTTCATTTTAGCAGAATCGTGGACAAAGTAACCGAGATAAAGCCAGCGATGTTTCAATTTTTGACAATATTCAATTTCATAAAGAATCGAATATACGCCTAAACGGCGAGAGGCAAATTTAGGATGAAAGATGAAATACTCTGAACTCAAACCGGAAGGCAGGTGGTCGATCCAACTCACGCCAACGAGCAATTCTCCCAGAGAATAACGGATCATTTCCGTCTTTACCGGAGTTTTGACTAAAAAATTTTCAAATTCTTCAAGCTCTGGTTTCTTAGAAGCATGATGCCATTCGACTTGGTAAAGTTGGTATAATTCAAAGCTTTCCTGATCAAATTCAATCGGTCGGTGTTCAATCCAAAGATCCTGATTATTTCGCCACGTCCGGCGTTGTCCCTTGCTCATCCGAAAAGCAGCGATGTTGACACGAATCGGAATACAGCGGTGGCATCCGTTGCAATCAGGGCGATAAAGCGAACCACCACTGCGCCGATAGCCAACATTGAGCAAGTCTTGAAAGATTTGATCTGAAAGTGATTCTACCTCAAAAGAAATGTTTTCCCAGGTGCCCTCGTCTCGATAAGGACAGGGGCCGTTATTCGTGCGATACAGTTGAATCGTCTGTGTCATAACTTTCCAGGAAACATAAAGTGAGCTGTGACTTTAACAACTCAAAATAGATTTAAGCGGGAATGCCGGTTGCGATAATCGTCACGGCGACCTCATCTTGCATCGCTTCAAGAGTGGTCGCTCCAAAAATGAGATTCACATCTTCATCGGCAAGATCTTCAATGGTGCCGACCGCTTCATTGATTTCCAACAATCCCATATTTTTACTCCCGACCACATGGACTAAAATCCCTTTAGCTCCACGAATATCCGTATTCTGTATCAAGGGGCTTTCAATGGCGTTGTGAGCGGCTTTCACCATCCGATCCTCTCCAGAAGAAATCCCTTTTCCAATCACGGCTTTGCCCATCCCTTCCATGATGGTTTTAACATCCGCAAAATCAACATTGATTTCTCCGACGTTATTGATCAAATCCGTAATCCCTTGAATCGCATTGATTAAGACTTCATCGACCAAATAGAAAGCATCCATCAAGGTGGTGGTCTGCGTGGTGGCATCTAAGAGTTTATCATTGGGAATCACGAGGAGGGTGTCGGTATTTTCACGGAGGCGTTCAATGCCTTCCATCGCAATCCGCATGCGTTTTTTTCCTTCAAACATGAAAGGAATCGTGACAATGCCGACTGTTAAAATCCCTCGTTCCTTGGCCACTTTGGCAATCACAGGGGCCGTTCCGGTACCCGTCCCCCCTCCCATGCCTGCGGCAATGAAGATCATATGGGCGTCTGCTATATTTTTTTCAATCTCATAAATGCTTTCCTCAGCGGCTTTTTCGCCAACTTCAGGATTGGCCCCAGCACCCAAACCACGCGTGAGATTTCTTCCCAATTCAATTTTAATGGGCGTTTCTATGCTCTCCAAGGCTTTGAGGTCGGTGTTGCAGGCGACAAAATCAACGTATTGTACGTTCAGTTTCACCATTTGTGAGATCACATTGCATCCGCCACCACCGGTACCAATCACAACGATTTTCGGAGTGAAATTCTCTTGGGTTGTGATAAAAGAACTACCACTGGGTAACTCTGCCATAGTTGTTTCCTATTTATAATTCCTGAGGATTGAAAGCTGAAAATGTATCATGGTCGGCATTTTTTTCAAGATAGTCTTTTGCATCATCGTAAAAATGGTGATACTTTGAGAAATCATTCACTGCTGAACAACAGATGAATCGCGTGTTTGATGAGTCGTTCTATGAATCAACAGCTTGCGGAAAAATAAATGCCATGAAGGGTACGATTCTTGATCCCAAAACTAAATTCAAATTGGATCACCCCAAGCAGTATAAGGTTTTGTTGCACAATGACGACTTTACCCCGATGGAATTTGTAGTCAAAGTCTTGAATGTTGTTTTTCAAATGAGCGAGACTCAGGCCGTCAATTTGACGTTGTATGTGCATCAGCATGGGGTGGGCGTGTGTGGTATCTATAGCTACGAAGTAGCCGAAACCAAGATCAATAAAGCCCATGAGATGGCAGAGAAAAAAAATTATCCTCTCATGTGTAGTATGGAAGAAACGGAATAACGATCTTTATGGTTGAACCGGTTTCAGGTCTAATTCTTCCGCCGCTACTTTCGCTGCCACGACCAACAATTCTTTGGGAAATTCCGCATAATGGATTTTTCCCTCATAGTTCCACATCGTTTCCTCAAAAGTGAATCCGTGAGAAGTCACTTTCTGAAAATCATACCAATCCCCATGCCGTTGATGTTGCAGTTGCTCCACCATAAAATAAGCTCCGCTTTCGTTCTCGAAACTGATCTTTGGCTTCTTGGCCACTTCTGCGCTGTTGGCTTCCCGAAAATATATCCGGAAATCAAACTTTCCCCATAAAAAACAAACCATATATTCCGAGGAATCCTTATCAAAAATAAAATAACTATTGTTCTCAACTTCGTATTTATTCACAATGTTTACTCCTTTTTGTCAGCCTGACGCTCTATTGCTAAAATTTAGTTTCAGATCATATTACTAAGGATTCCTGACTCATTTTTCAAGAGAAACTTTGCGTTTCCTCGAAAATCCGGGCGATTTGCCTCCCTTTTCTCTATTTGACAATCTTTGCCATTCAAGCTCTCTGTCATTAAACACGCTTGATTGAGTTGTTTTTGCCTAAATCTTGGCTAGCCGACAATCTTTTCAGAACTGCTATGCGACTGAGGCAATCAGGCGTAGAGGATTAAAGAAGTGAGGGAATTGTGTTTGAACCTTCAGAGCGATCTTGAGATATGGGAGGGACAGTCAAAGGAAAAAGTTCAACATTCAATTCGAGAGAACCGACAATGATTCTTATTTTGTGCGTTTTTTCTCCTGAGTCCGAACCTAGAGGTGATGAAGAACAGTCGTGGCAACTCCACAAATTTCAAATTGGGTGTCTTCCGTGATTTCGATGGATTTGTAATTTGGATTGGCGGCCTTCAGATACATTTTTCCCCCTTCCTGATAAAATTGCTTGACGGTGACATCGCCGTCCACAACCGCAATGACAACCTTCCCATTGGTGGGCGGGAGCAATTGATCGACTACTAAAATGTCATTATGGTGAATGCCAGCCGCAATCATCGAATCTCCTGAAACTTTGACAAAAAAGGTGGCATCTGGATTTTGCATCAAGGCCACATTTAAGTCGAGCGCCTCATCAGCGTACCCTTCTGCCGGAGAAGGAAAGCCCGCAGAAACGCTGTCTGAAAAAAGAGGCCGCTCAATCTTCATTTTTGGTTCAAAAGCATAAATCTTTGCAATGGAATGGTTTTTAGAACTCATGATCCATCCTTTTGTCTCAGTTACGATTCAAGAAACGTTTTCACTTGATTTAAAATAGATGATTTTTCTCCGTAAGGGAACCAGTGGATTTCAGCATCTTTTTGAAACCAGCTCACTTGGCGTTTGGCATAATTTCTGGTTTTTTGTTGAATTTTTGAAACCATTGTTTCTGCATTCAAATCATTTTTCAAAAATTGAACAACCTCGCAATAGCCAATCGCTTGGAAGGCCGTGAGGCCGGAAGGGTATTCTTGGAGCAGGGTTCGGACTTCCTCCACTAAACCAGCCTCCAACATGGCATGGGTTCGTTGATTGATCAAGTGATACAAATCCATTCTTTCGTGCCAATAACCCACCGAAAAGACAGAATATTTCCGATTTTTGAAACCATGCTCCTGCTGGTAAATTTGAATCGACTGCCCCGTATGCAAAACCACTTCCAGTGCTCTTAAAATCCGAGTTGTGTCATTCCGGTGCAATTTTGAGGCA
>WASW01095475.1_pt1 | contig 16699 bp, 14 predicted proteins | sample 5698521 | NCBI WGS metagenome assembly WASW01 (sample SAMN11175560, study PRJNA528189) | sponge metagenome | isolation source: marine sponge | host: Leucetta | place: Antarctica: Western Antarctic Peninsula, King George Island | collected 2013-01
CTGTACCAAATCGTCTTTGACGGACTGGATAAAACAGGCATGCGGTTGCGGATGGGTATAAGCGTCTTTGGATTCTGTCAATTGTTCGGTTTCCGGGTCGATATAATGGTGTCCCTGGGAGGGGCCGGTGATCCCGTAGGCCCAATTGAGTCCCGTGTTGAACCATTGTGGGGAGTTGGGGGCGGCCATCTGACTGGCGAGCATATAACACATTTCATCAAAAAACGCTCTGGCGTCATTTTCGGCATCAAAATAGCGATATTTGTATCCCCAATAAGTCCAGCATCCCGCAAGGCGACGGAAAACTTGGCGTGAATCGTTTTCAACCGTGGTTTGTTCGGATTCCGGTAAATTCGAGAGTTTGGCTTTGTCAGGAAGGGAAGGTTGCAACCAGGACGGGATGTTTTTTTCTTTTGCGGATTTCAAATATTTGGGGATACTGCCCTTGCGAAAATATTTCTGAGCGATGATATCCGTGGCCACTTGAGACCAGTTTTTGGGGGCAATCACATCTTTCCATTCAAAAACGATGGAACCATCAGGATTGCGAATCACAGAAGAAGTGGTCGTGAATTCGATTGAATCAAAAGGGTCTTTACCGTCCCTGGTATATAAACGCTCAATTTTCATAAGATTCTTGTTTGGAAGATTGGCATATAATTTTGTTTGAAATCAATTTTCAAAAATATTTAATAAAAAAATTGTTTAATCTAATAATAAGGTATGATGAAAAACTCAAGATATAGAAAAAAATAATGATGATTTTCAAAATATCTTGGCCACTTAGCACAAAATGATTAAATTTTCCTAAAAAACCATTCGAGAACTATGCAAGCGTCTTCTCATTCAATCCGAGCCATCTATATTCATATTCCGTTTTGTCGGCGGATTTGCCCTTTTTGCGCCTTTGCTGTCCGTAAAGATCGCGCAGGATTGCATGGCGTTTATCTCAAACAACTGCTTCAGGAAATTCGCTGGCGCGCAGAGCAATTCCAAAAGGAATTGTCACCGCTCGAATCCATTTATATTGGCGGTGGCACTCCTTCCAGTTTGACGCTGGCAGAAGTCGAGATTTTAATCAATGGAGTTAAATCGCTTTTAGATTGCTCAAAAACCGTGGAAATTTCCTTTGAAGTCAACCCTGAAGACGCGACCGTGGCTTATATTCAGGGATTGGCAGAATTGAAGATCGGACGGATCAGCCTCGGCCTGCAAAGTTTTCAGGAATCCTCGCTCAAAACCCTCAAACGCAATCACACGGTTGAGCACGATTTGAAAGCGCTTGAAGCGCTCCAAATCAATGCCATTGCTAACTTTAATTTAGATTTGATGTTTGGCATTCCGGGACAAACGTTTGAGTCGTTTCAAAAAGATATCAGGCAGTATCTTAAATATAAGCCGGCTCACCTCTCTTTGTATGGTTTAGAGATTGAGCCGAACACCCCTTTTGCCCATCAAGCGGAGGTGGTGAAGTGGGGGGAAGAGCAAAAGGATTTGGCGCGAGCGATGTATTTATGGGCGGTCGAGCGTTTGCAAACGCAAGGGATTTTTCAATATGAGGTTTCCAATTTTTCAAAACCTGGTTTGGAAAGTCGCTCCAATCTGATGGTTTGGTCAGGAAGCCCTTATCTGGGATTTGGAACAGGCGCTCATTCATTCTTGCCGGGGCAACGTTGGGGAAATCACCGTTCTTTAAGAACCTATCAAACGGCTCTTGAAAAAAAGGGCTGGCCTGTCGCCTTTGAGGAAAAACTCTCCCTCACGGAACAAGCCAATGAAAAATTGATGCTGGGATTGCGGCAAGCCTCCGGGTTTTCAACGACAAGCTGGCTGGAAGAGTTTGGGTTCGAGTGGCCTCAGAAAAACATGGAATTGGTGGAACAATTATGCCGCCAAGGCTATCTGCTTTGGAATGCCCCCGTTTTGTCGCTCCCTCCTCAAGGAATGTTGCTTGCTGATGAAATCACAGAACAATTGATGTTGAATTGAAATCATTTTCTGGCGAAATGTCAGGCGCTGGACTTAAAGCTGGCTGATCATCGGGTTGAGGGTGCGGATCAACATGATGCTCATGTCGCTGAATTCTTGTTGACATTCGCCAAGGGTTCCTTTCCAACTGGCTTCATTTTGAGTGAGGTGCTCCCACACCTCGACGGGGTGTTGAGAATCGCTGCCATTTTCAAGCAAATAAGTCGCAATGTCTTTGGGCATCATATCCCAAGGCCGAGGGATCACAATCGCGTTTCGATCATCTTGGAGGACATGGATCATGTGTTTTTGAAACGGCACTAGATCTCCCCGACGGTGAAAAGTGATGAAAGTGGTTTCATCGAAACAAACTTTGGTTTTGGAAGCCATGATTTGAGAGGAGCTGATGCCGGGAACCGTCTCCACCGGATGACCACAGGCCCGCTCTACGCGTTCTAAAAGTTGGAACCCTGAAAAATGAATATCTCCCATAAACAAGACCACACATTTCCGGCCTTCCCTGTGTAATTGTGCCACTTCTTTCAGCTTGGCGACCTGATCTTTATACCCCATCGTGATCACACGGGTTTTGTCAGAAATAAGCGTTTGGGCAAATTCGACAACCGCTGTGAAACCGACCACGACTTCGGCAGTCCGAATGAGTTCGGCAGTCCGTTGAATGAGATAGTCCATATCTCCGGGACCGATTCCAACACAAATAATCATATTTTTTCTCTTGGTTTGAAGTGAGTGTTACGGTTGATTGGTTTTATTTTAGAACGGATGAACAGACATTATGATGGTGAATATTTTTTCTCGAAGCCAAACAATTCCTCAAAAATTTCAGAGGCAGTCGGAAAATAAAGATGCACATAAGAGGCGTGCAGGCGTTTATTTCGGAAACCTTCTTTTCTTTTGAGTTTTCGGTATTTTTTGGTCACATTCCACAGATTGGCTGAAGCCTCTTCTGCGAGCCAGCGTGAATAATGGAATTCATGTCCCCGCCATGAGGGTTTCGCATTTGAAGAAGCCAGCGGAGTACAGAAACAATAACCGAAATTATTCAAATGGGGCGTCATTTGGATCGCACCAGGCAAGGCTCCAACCATCGGATAACTTTTTTCAGTATGAGTGATCAACTCTTCAGTCAGAATCATCAATCCGCCACATTCTGCATAACAGGGCAAGCCACCCTCAATCGCTTGAGCAATCGCGGAACGCATTGAGGCGTTATCGGCAATCTGAGTGGCAAATACTTCTGGAAACCCCCCCCCAAAGATCATGCCTTCAATTTGATCAGGAAGCTTCGAATCGGACAATGGGGAAAATTCGACCAATTCGACACCACAGGTTTTTAAATACTCAAGATTGGCATGGTAGTAAAAGTGAAATGCCTCGTCTTTGGCAATGCCGATCCGCCGATGAGTGGGGATCTCAGCAGAGTTGGTTTGAATTTCCGGTGCTTGCGTGACTAAAGCTTGGATGGCTGGAATATTGAGCGTCGCGTTGCCGAGATGAGCCAATTCTTTGAGGGTGGGCAATTGCATTTCGGTTTGAGGCTGTAACCCCAAATGACGCTCAGGCCAGCGCAGCAGTTCATTTTTGGAAACCGCTCCTAAAATGGGAAGTTTCAAATAAGCGAGCGCATCTTTGAGATATTGCGCGTGAGTGTCACTGCCAATTTGATTTAAAATCACACCGCAGATGCGATTGGCTCCGGCTTCTTCGACAAAGCCACGAATCGCCGCCGCAATAGAGCGTCCTGCTTTCTCACAAGGGACAATCAGAATGACAGGCCAATTCAACCAGCGTGCTAGCTCAACCGTGCTGCCTTCATCGGAAGTCGGGCTGGCTCCATCAAAAAGTCCCATCACCCCTTCCACAATTCCAACCGTTCCTGCAACAAAACGTTGCACATCTTGCAAGATCCGGGATTTCCCCATCATCCAGGCATCCAAGTTGATGCAGGGGTGCTCCGCATATTGAGCATGGTAGCCAGGATCGATAAAATCGGGGCCGACTTTGAAAGGCTGGGGTGAGATTCCCTGTGCTCGCAAAGCGGCCAAGAGCATGCAGGTGATGGCGGTTTTACCACTGCTGCTCTGCATTCCGGCGAGAATCAAACCGTGAGGAAGGGCGCTGTTTGCCATGTTCAGGAATAGAAACGGGAGTGAAGGTGTTTCCTCGAAGATAAATCATTGAGGGTTCTATTTTTTAAATGAGCGCAGGGATTGATCAATGCCATTAAAATTCAATCCCAATTCGTGCTCTAATGCCTTCTGAAAAATGGTGCTTGATTTTTCGCATTTCAGTGACAATTCCCGCACGTTTGATCAATTCTTCGTGAGCATTTCGTCCGGTAAAAATCAATTCGACTTTTTCAGGGCGGCTTTCGACCAATTCAATGGCGCGTTCGAGAGTAATCAAGCCGCGATGGAGGCAGTAGTTGATTTCATCCACAATCACCATGTCATAATCGCCAGAGGTCAACATCTTTTGCAGATCGTCCATTTCTGGAATGAGTTTTTCTCTCATGCTTTCCACGTCCTGCGGGACATTTTTACTCACACAAAGCGCCCAGTAATGAGGGATATTGCGGAAAGTCAAATTGGGGTGGAGCGAAGGGCCCAATTTGATTTCTCCGGTCTTCCAACGAGGTTTGAGCATTCTTAAATAATAGACATGGAATCCGCACCCCAATGCTCTGAGCATCAGCCCCATCGAGGCCGTGCTTTTGCCCTTTCCCTCTCCTGTATAAATTTGAAAGGCGCCCGTGTCGATTTTAGGGCGTTTTTGCTCAGTTTGATTTTTTTCAGACATGCTCTATTCCTACGTTTTGATGAAAATTGACTTGGAGGTTTACGTTTTGGATGAGGTCGTTATCCAAAACAACACTATCTAGCTGACACTTTACAAAATTGCAACGAATTTTTACTGTTTAGAGAAGACAAATTCCCGCAGAATCTCTCACCATCCAGGCGAGTCGCAAGCGGGCAGATGAGACTCAATTAGGATTCTGTGAGGCTCGAAAATAATTCTGCAAAATGGGCTTTTGCCCAGGCCGCAATATCTCGATTGGCTTGATCAAAATTTTTCAATATCAGATCTGCCGGGGTTTGCCCGTCTTTAGTGTATTTTTCAAAATAAGGAAGCAGCGAATCTTCCTCTTCAGAACCCAAAGCAGTGAGGGCGATTTCAAAGAATTGGCGGGCAATTTTAGCAAAACGGGCATCTCCTACCTCGGCGTGCAGTCCGTCTTTAGCCCCCGCGATTCGATAGAGGGCAAAATCTTTTATCGGTAAATCCATCAAAATCGAGTAAACTTTTTCAAAGGCTTCTTCATTATAAACCAAGCCTTTGATTAAGGCAGGAACGGCAATCGAATCTTGAGGCATCAAGGCATCGATGGCGCGCACTTCCATAATTTGCTTAATCCGCACATCTGGAAATAACATTCCCAGATGTTGCTTCCAATCATCTGAAGTCACTTCAATCTCAGGGTTTTCTCCGGCGACTAATTTCTCAAAAGGGGTTTGGGCCATAAAAATATCGTGCCCGTCCCGATTGAGGAAATAAGGGGATGCCCGGAGCGCCCACTGAATGTAATTGTCTAGTTTGAATTTTTCTGATAAAAAGGGTTCCGGCAATCCAGAGCGATGAGGGTCGGTATCTTGCCAAATTCTTCCACGAAACGAGAGAAAATTGGCTTTATTTCCGTTTAAAAGAGGGCTGTTGGCAAAGATCGCTGTGAGGAAAGGAGAGAGTCGATTGAGGAAAACAAATTTGCGTTGTAAATCTTCTTTTGTAAAATAATCGAGACTGACCTGAGTCGCGGCGCTCGCTTTCATCATCCATTGCCCTAGGCTTCCCACCGTTTTCATATATGGAAACATGAGATGGTAGCGTTGTTTATCAACCAACGGAATGAGTTCAAGGGGATAAAATGGCGTGACTCCACACGAGAGGATATTGCCGTTGAAGAGGGCGACTGCCTGGGAAAGGGTGGTGTGATAAGCGTTCAATTCGTCACGGATCGCTTGCAGGGAAGTCAGCGGGGCGCCGGCGAATTCAATTTGTCCTCCTGGTTCAATCGTGATACTTTGCTTTTGCTGATTGAGGAGGCCAATCAATTTTTCGTTTTCATATTTTTTTTCCCATTGAATCCCATTTTGCTGATCAATTTCATGAATGGTTTCCAGCAAATGATAAACACCAGGTTCTCCATCCATGGGAAGCGGATGGTATTTCAGGGTTTGGGTGGGCGTGGGGATCAGGATAAAATTCTCGTATTCTGTGCCAAGAAATCGTTGCTCAGGAAGATCTTGCCGATACGCAAGGGGTTCCAGAAAATATTCTTCAAATTCAAAATTTTTCATGTTGACCATTCAAAAAGTGCCAGATCTCAATAGACTGTTTATCAAATTTTATTGAAAGGCAGAAAAAACGCTCTGCGGCTTCCCTCTTCAGTATTCATCTTGGATTTGCTGGCAAAATAGAGTAAACAGGGGATATTTTCCCGGATTCAAGAAGATAAATTACACAGGAAGTGTTTTTCATGGATCAATTAATCGCACAGTTTATTGAATACCTGCAAACCAAAAAGTACTCGGTCAATAGTATTCAAAATCATCGCCTGGATTTATTGCGTTTCAAAGGGTGGTTAGAAGGAAAGGGAGCGATCACGCTATCTCGCTTACGCACACTGCATTCTGAAGAGATTCAAGCCTATGCTGACACTTTAGAACAAACTGTCAAGCCCCGTACCGTTGCTCGCCATCTTTCTTCGTTGCGACTCTTCTTTGATCATCTTGAACAACAAGGTTTGATTGAGGTCAGCCCGTTAGATTTGATTAAATTTCCACAAATTGATTATGCCCCTCCGGAAATGCTGTCTCCTGAAGAAACCATCGCGCTTTTGGAAGCGCCGTCCCTCAGTCATTATTTAGGATTACGGGATCGCAGTCTTTTAGAATTGTCCTATTCCAGTGGGTTAAAAATCAAAGAGCTGTTGAATTTGGATATTGAAGATCTTTTTCTGGACTTGGGCTTTCTAAAAGTCCATGGTAAACGAGAACGGATGATCCCGATGACGTCAAAAGCGGTGGAAGTGCTGAGGGTTTATCTTGAAACTGCGCGGCTTCCCCGTTTGTTGAATAAAGAAGACCCTTGTCTGTTTCCTAATCGCAATGGCGTGCGGATGACGCGGATTGGGTTTTGGAATATGGTCAAAAAACAGGCACGCCGGGCCGGGATTCAGGCCAATATCACTCCGCGGATGCTACGACATTCGTTTGCCATGCACCTGATTCAAAACGGGATGGATTTGACGAGCATCAAAACACTGTTTGGCTATGCGACCTTGAATGCCACCAGCCAATATGCTCATGTCAATACGCCGGATTATTCGAAAACCTTTCATCAGTTTCACCCCCGTGGGCAAAAGCACACGCAAGAAGAAACGTTTTAAAAAGAGGTCAATACGTGTCAATTAAAATCGCGATCATGTCGATGAAAGGAGGTCAGGGCAAAACGGCTCTTTCAGTCAATCTTACGGATCGAGTCTCGAAAGCGAACCGCAATGTTTTATTGATTGATTCGGATATGCAAGCCAATGTGAGCACCATTTTTCAACGAGATCACGTCTGTAATTTAGCGAATCTGATTTTAGGAGAGATGAAAGAATTTGAGTTTCTCGAAATCAATAAACGTTTCTCGATCCTGCCTTCCGGTGGAAAAAAGATGGTGGAGGCTGCCCGCTATATTGGCAATTCTCGTTTTCGGGAAACGGTTTTAAAAAATCTGCTGGAACCGCTGAAGCACAGTATCATTATTTTTGATTGCGCTCCGAGCTGGAATGAAGTCAATGAAAATATTTTGATGTATGTGGATTATGTGATCATCCCGGTCGTGACCGATTATTTGGGCTATAGTGGCTGTGATCAGGTGATCACTTATATCGAAGATCTCAAAAAAGATGCCAGAGGGCTTTGTCGGGCAGAAATCCTTGGGATTGCGGTGACTCGCTTTAACAATCGCACCAATATTTCTAAGACGATTCTACAAGGATTGCACACCCATTGGCCCGATTTGGTCTTTAAGAGCTTGATTGAAGAATCGGTTTCGATCCAGGAAGCGCCCGCGTATCACAATAGTATTTTCGGTTATAAAAACGGAAAAACCCGAGGGGCGCAAATGTATGAGAAACTTTGCAAAGAAATCTTGATGAGGATTGCCAAAAAATGGAAAGCGCAGACAGCCTAAAATTGAGCGCATTTCATGATTATTCAAGCATCACAAAAACAAGGAAGGATGGCTGCGATGGCCCGGACATTGGATTTTGATTTGAATTCTCAAAGTAACATTAACCAGGAAGGCGCTTTGGCCCAAAAAAGCCAACAGATCCCTGTCGGTCAACGGAAAATCGATTTTTCGATTCCTGATTATGACCCTGATCTTAGCCAAGATATTGTTTCACAAAATACACGACCGACCCAGCAAATTGTTGATAAAATCAACCAGTATATTGAAAATATCACGGATGATTATTTATTGCTCGGTGTCCATTTGATTGCCCTCCACCAGCTGTTAAAACAATCACGATTGAGCATCGAGCAAATCAAAGCATGGTATGCAGAAAACATCAATATGCCCTATTCCTCGGCGATGCAATGCAAAAAGGTCGCGGAAGTCTATGAGGATAATCCCGAATTGATCAATCGTTACACCGCCTCTGGTGCGTATTTGTTGAGCAGTTACAAAACTCCTGAAGAACGTGAAACCATCTGGAAAGAAGCCTGTGGTAGAAAAGCGAGTGCTTCGATTCGCGACCTCCGTTCTGTTCTCAAAAAACGACACGCGCTGGAACACGCGGCTCCGACCGCTAATAAAGCAACCCCCGCTCATTTCAAAATGGGAGAAATTGAAATCCACGAAGCTTTTGTCAAATTGAGCAAGGTGGCCAAAAAACTCCGAGACAGCGATGGCGAGCGCACGGAACAACGACGGCGACTGATCCAAGGGACGCGTGAATTGCTTCGTGAAATGAGCGAGCCTTTGTAAAATTTCGTAAGTATTGAGATCATTTTGAGAAAGGAATTGGCTATGGAAAAAAAGAAAATTTGGGTCATTGGTATGGTCGGGCTATGGGGATTATTGTCGGCATTCACGGCGTTTGGGGCGCCGATTGGATATCAGGCAGTCCCTCGTGATGCGTTTCCTGTGTTTGATGACCCTGTGATGCTCAGTGCCGCAGAAGCAGAAGAAAAACAAGTGATTTTCAGTCGAGATGCGGTGCTGGGGCTGGCGATGAACGGGGAAGCCAAAGCCTATCCCATTACCGTGATGGGAGTCCATGAATTGGGCAACGATACGATTGGTGGGATTCCGGTGACAGTGAGCTGGTGACCTCTCTGTCAGACGGCCATCGTGTATGACCGCCGATTGGATGGGGAAGTTTTAAGTTTTGGACATGCCGGAATTTTGTATCAAAACTCGTTTGTGATGTATGATCGAAAAACGGAATCTTTATGGGTTCATGTGACTGGGAGAGCCGAAACCGGGAAGATGAAAGGGAAGCAACTCAAATTTATACCCTCCACGGTGACCTCATGGGAAAAATGGAAACAAAACTATCCCCACACTAAAGTCCTGCCGGGTTATCGTCGTGGTGGTTTCATGGGAACTTATGAGGGGCTTTGGGAGGGCGGCAATGACAAGCTAGGGGTGGTCGTGCTGGTGCGATTCAAAGGGAAACTCTACCCATTTGAAGTTTTGAAACAACACCTGGTGGTGAATGATCATTTCAACGGGAAAGATATCTTGGTGATTTACTCCAAGAAAGCCAATTCAGCGACTGCTTGGTTGCGTCAGGTGAAGGGTCAATCATTGACTTTTCAACAGACGAATAAAAGAGATGCTCATGGAAATATGCTCCTGCGTGACGAGCAAACGCAAAGTTTGTGGTCTTGGTTAATTGGAGAAGCTGTCGCAGGGAAACTCAAAGGCCAGCAACTGGAGCAACTTTCTTACAATCCGATTTTGAACGAGCGATTCAAAGCGTTTTATCCAGATGGGCCAATTTTTGAGTGAACATTTTTCATTTTTTCTTCAAGAGATGCGTGGAGTTTCTGGGCTATTTTGACATCTGCTTCTGTGACTTGCGGATGCTGGCGCATGATGGCCTGATCTCCCGCGGCACGAATCAATCCCCCCAATTCTCTAAAACGGCACGTCATTTTTCCTATTTCTCCTGAAAGCGCGATGGCGGCCTGAATGATCGCTTCGACCGCATCGTGAGTGAAGTGAGGGATTTTGCCATCTTTCTCAACTTCCTGTGCAATAAATCGGACCAGATTTTCCCGATGCTCCGAACTATCAGGCATTTCGCTGTTCATGTAAATTTCATAACCATAGCCTTGCATCCGTGAACGAAGAGCAGGGTGGAGTTGTTCCAAATCTTCTTTGTGGCCAGCAATCACTAAGGTGAAATCGCAAGGCACTGGTTTGGTTTGAACCATTGTGCCACTCGACCCCGGACTGCGCCCTGTGATGGGAAATTCTTTATTTTGAATGGCAGTCAGCAAAGACAATTGGGATTCAATACTGAGGGTGGAAACTTCATCAATATAGAGCACTCCGTGGTTTGCCCGATGGATCGCTCCGGCCTCAATGAGAAGGTGGGGCGGTGTTTCCTGACCCCCTGATTGATAAGGGTCATGCCTCACATCTCCTAGCAAGCCTCCTTCGTGAAACCCCGTAGCATCCACAAATGGCAAGTGGTTGTCATGGATCGGAAAGAGAAGTTTGGGTTGAAAATCATGATTGTCCGGAAAAACTTTTTTCCTCAAGAGGACAACCGCGATCAAGAGAAAAATTCCCCAAAAAAGAAGAGAAGGCTGGGATTGTGTCCAGGTAAAAACAACAGAGGCAACCGCAATCAGAATCAAAACACTCATATAAATCAGCGTATTGACACGATTGAAATCTTTGGCAAGTCCCGATTGTTTTTTTAAAGTCACCGCCACTTCTTCAGCAGGAATGGTTTTGCTAATGGGATGAGTCGGGTCGGTTTTATTATGAAAAAGGAGAGTCGCTTGTGGTGAGAGAGGGGGTAGATTTTGAGCAAGAGCTTGCCCAAGCATGCTTTTACCAGTACCGGGATCACCAATCAATAAGACGAATCGGCGCTGATGTGCCGCAATTTTGATGATTTCCACCGCATCCTCCTGGCCGACCACTTGATGGATCAGCTCAGAAGCAATCGGGATTTCAGACGTGTCATGAAATGGTTTCACCGATCATTTTTCTTCCAGGAATCAGAAAAAAACCGACGGCCATTCCTCCTAGAACAACCAAGGTCAATAATGTCATGGCTTTGAATTTTGCTTTTGTCGGAGGCGCGATCCCCGCTACATCGACAATCCCGCCAGTTGATAGCTTGAGATTGTCTAGGGATTTCACGGTTAAAGTGGTTTTGGTTTCTGCGCCATCAAAATAATGAAGGGTTTGTTTCATTTGCCCTGTTTTAGACGTGAATTGACCCTTGAACAGCGTGGTTTGATCTTCCATCCGAAAGGTCTCAATTTCGACAATTATCGACGTTTGAAGCAATTCGCCTCTCTTTTTAAGCTGAATGTCAAAATCCACATTTTTTCCAACAATTGCCTGAGCGGAATCAAAGCGGACATCCAGGGAATAATCACCCTGACTCTGAGTCCAATGGATGGTTTGATGCGGCTCCTTTGTTTGATTCTCATGGGCATGAGCCTGTTCAGTCGGTGCTAAAACCGAGAGCATCCCCAGCATTGCGAGAGTTGCCATTGCCGTTTTTGCGCGGGAACTTCGCAAAAAGATTTGGCCGCCAATCATTCCAATTAGAAAGAGGAAGCCTAGAAAAATAAGCATGTTCGTGATTTCAGAAGAATTTTCGTTCACTGCTAAGGAAAGTTTGTGTGTTTCTCCCTGAGCGATCACTTCGATTTGATACTCTCCGCGGATGGGGTAAATGGTTTTAAAATGAACCTTCCCGTCTTCTGTGAATCCACGAAAATGGTACAACTGAGTCCCTTCAACAACAGGAAAATCGGTGCTGACCCACCAGCGGGATTGTGGCGTGTGGATGATGATTTCATACTCGGACTTGGCAGGCAAAGAGATGGTGGTTTCCACTAAATCCTGATCCGGTTTGATGTGATCCGGTGAAGGATTGGTAGTAATCTCGACATTTGCCCATAAATGCCCGCTAGAAAAAATAAAACTGAAAAATACCCAGACGATCCATTTCATAACAACACCTCTTTAATGGCAGGGAATGACTGCGAGCACATGGCGAAGTTCGTGGAAATAATCATGGATGGCAGGATAGTCGCTGAAAAGTGCGATATAAACAACAATTTGTGTCACCGCAACAAAGAAAAATGCTTTGGTCATCAAGGAAGTTTTTTGTTGATTAAAAACCTTTATTTGTCGCTTAATATAATTGACTTGCTTGCCCATATTCCACTCCGTAACACGAGACAAAAATGTCTAAAAGATGAAGAGATTGATGCCTGCGTAAATTTCCCTCAAATTTGTTTCAATGAAGCTACGAAGACGATCAACGAGTAATATGAAATGACAAGCGTCAGAAGGAGGAATTGAAGGAGAAATCGCAGAATGGGAGAGAAATCGAAAATAAATTGGATGCTCCCTGCGGATTCCTTGAGATTCCAGTTCCGTCGCCTGGTTTTGATGTGCATTAGGCAGGTCTCCTGACTCAAGACTTTTGAAAGACATTGTCCTTCATCAAGCCTTTTACAGTTGCGCGGACAGTTACGGGATTTCACCGTGTTCCCTATTCTCTGGAAATTCCAGCACCTAATCAAAACTTTGAAATATTAACAATTTCAATGTACAAAGATCAACTTTAAAATAAGCAAAATTTTCGACTCGTGAGAGGCTTTCACGTCAAGTGAATTTGATTGAGGAGCGGATCCGTGTTAAAAACTTGCTAGAAAAGCGTTTTCTAGCAGCGATTGGCCAGCAAATGATGGTTCTAAGATCGTGAGTACCAGTTAAAAAATGAAAGAACTGAATGAGTATTATTTCTTTTTCAAACACAGGAAAATGGGCTGACAGTTTTCGCTTTGATCAATTCAAATGCTTGATTGTTTGTCGAGGGCCGATTCGCAAAGAAGCCTTGGAAGTGTTTGAGGAATTGGGAGCACAGCCTTCTGGAATTTTATTGTCAGAAAAAGACAGTCTCGTTTATCCGAAAACGCTGGCTCCTGAACTGCGTCTCATTCCTCAACGCAAGGAGCGCGTTCACCACATCTCGGATTATACCGGAGCGACCAAAGAAGAACGGAGCGAGCGGGTTCAAGAGATTATTCGGATTTGCCATGAGCATCATTATACCCACTTGTTTGCGGGCTATGGCTTCATGGCGGAGGATATGGAATTTATTGCCGCAATCGAGCAAGCGGGCATTCGGTTTGTGGGCCCTCAATCGAGTGTCGTCCAACAAGCGGGAACAAAGGACGAAGCGAAGCGACTGGCAGGGGAATTGGGAATTTCTGTCATTCCCGGAGTGAATAATATCACCGCATTGACCTTGTTGGCCAAAGCGGTTGACGCTGGGGAAAGTTATCTAAAAAAACTGATTGAAACACATAATTTGACGGTTGCAATTGGTTTTGGCGAAGCGTCTCTTGAAGAGAAGAGCGAACTGGTTTTACAAGCCTCCTATGGCCAAGGAATCGATTTGATTTCCATCAATGAATTACAACGAGAGACGGAAAAACAGGTGGAGCGGATTTGGCAACAACATCCGAAAGATCGGATCCGTTTTAAACATATCGGGGGTGGTGGTGGAAAAGGACAGCGGATTGTGGAAACTCCAGAGCAGGTGGCTGACGCGGTGATGGAAGTTTTGATCGAATCCAAAGCGACAGGAGTGGGAGACAATAAAAACTTTCTGATTGAATTGAATATCGAGGATACGCGCCACAATGAAATTCAACTTTTAGGAAATGGAGAATGGTGTCTTGCTCTCGGAGGGCGGGATTGCTCTTTACAGATGCACGAACAAAAATTGTTGGAGCTTTCGCTGACACCTGAATTGTTGCAAGCCGCCGCTGCCGATTATTTTACAAAGGGGCAGGAGCAGTTAGCGGATATCATGTTGAAGGATTTGGAAATGCTCGAATACATGTGCATTGAAGCGGAAAGTTTTGGGCAAGCGGTTAAACTGGATTCCGCTTCGACATTTGAATGTATCGTCGCTGGAACGTCACATTATTTTATGGAGATGAATACACGGATTCAAGTCGAGCATCGTGTGACGGAAATGGTTTATTCCTTGAAATTTGTCAATCCTGATAATGCGGAAGAATTTTTTGTATTGGATTCCCTGGTGGGAGCGATGTTGATGATTGCTTGTCATGGGATTCGTGTGCCCAAACCGGAACGCATTCCGCGCTACAATTCAGGAGTCGAGGCAAGAATCAATGCCATGAATGCCGCTCTTCAACCTCATGCTGGCGGAATTTTGCAAGACTGGTCTTCTCCCGCTGAGGGTGAATTACGAGATGATCAAGGGATTGGGATTCGAAATCCTGATACGAATCTGTTTCAATATTATCAGTTAGCGGGGGCTTATGACGCTAATGTTGCGTTAGTGGTTTCTTCCGGAAAATCTCGGCAGGAAAATCTTGAAAAGTTGGCAGGCATTTTACGCAAAATGGAAGTGCGAGGTGAGAATGTAGAACTCAACATCGATTTTCATTATGGCCTTCTGCATTGGTTGATTGGGAATGATGCCATGCTCAAACCGAATACCCGCTTTGTGTGGTCTTACCTTGCGATGGTGGGCAAGCTCCATCAAATCGCCTCTCCAGTGAATCTCGAAATGGCTTGGAAGATTTTGAGAAAATCTGTCATTGAGGCGACCGGCGGGCAAGGTGAAACGATCCTTGAGCGTAAATTGAATTTATTGACCCGCCCTTTGAGACAATTGTTGGAAAACCCGCATCTGCTCTCGGGCTGGTTGTCTCCTAAACCGAAGATCAGGGTTAAATTTGAAAATGACGAATTTCAATGGATGATCAATCCTTTGGAAATTCTCAATGATCTTTATCATTACTTGCGGCTTGAAGAGCGTCCTGGTGTGCCCGCAGGGAATAAAATATGGCAAGCTGATTTCCAATTATTGAAAACCGGGTTGGATTTTTACCAAGAATTGAAAGAACACCTTGGCGAGCCGGAGATGTTGTGGCATCGTTTAGAAAAAATCCTTGAGGAAACGGCGCCTCCTCAGCATCAATTTTCTTCTGAACTTTGGGAAGCAATTCAAGCGTCTCATCAAGGGTTTCAATTGGGGCTGGATTTACTGAAACTCCCCCTTGCCATCGCACGAGAAGCGTCTTATTTTGAATTTTTTTCAAATGATCAGTTGACCGTCGAGGTTCCGGCACTTTTCAGGGATCATGCGCAAAGTGAAAAATTGATCCATCTGCTGGCGCCTCCTCCTCCGGCAAGCAGTGATCAAATTGTGAGTTGGAGCGGAGGCACTTTTTATTCCAAAGAAACTCCCAATGTCGCCCCGTATATTCAAGCGGGGGGACATTTTGAACAGGGGGATGTGTTGGGGATTTTGGAGGTGATGAAAATGTTCAATCCGCTCTGTGCCGAATTTTCTGGAACTGTCAAAAAGGTGATCATTGATGGCAGTAATGGGATCGTGATTCCTCGTGGTCAGGTCATTTTTGAAGTGGAACCAGATGTGCTTCCGGTGGATGTTTCGGAAAAAGATGTTTTGGATCAACAATGGCGACACACTCAAAAGTTGATGGAATGGTAAATAAAGGTCATTTTTTCTTTTTGGTGAATTCATAAATCGGCTGACCGTCTGCATTGAAAAATTTCATCTGTACCTGAGTTTTGTCCACTTCAAACCAGGCAAAACCCGTATCCTGGTAGATAAATTTGCTATCAATTTGAGACGGACTTGTTTTTTCCTTCTCTTTGGAAGAACGATAGTGTTTTCCTCCTGCGCCACTGACAATATATTCGGTGCTTTCCCCTGACTGTTGGAGATGTTCCAATTCATGGTCATGCCCCGCGAGATAGAAATCAACCGATTCTTGAAGAAATTGCTGCCAATACCACTGCATCAGAAGATCAGAATCTCCATGAGTGCCACTGCTGTAAACGGGATGGTGGCTGAACACAAAAGTCCAAGGAGAAGGGTTTTCCAAAGAAGAAGGCTGAGCATCGAATTGATTTTGTAAGTCCTCGAAGGAGAAAAGATGGCAGCTCGAATTGAGAGCAAAAAAACGAGCCGGCCCCAGTGCAAAATGGTAACTGTAATTGGGCATCCGCCATTTTGAACTTTTCAGGCTGTACTGGATTTGAGGTAACGCGTTCTCACGAACATCATGGTTTCCCAAAACGGTTAAAAATGGTTTTTCGATGGAAGCATAGACATTTTCAAAAACCGTCTCAAAGAGGGGATCGTTAATAGAACTCACGCCGTTAGGGTAAAAGTTATCTCCCAGTAATAAAACAAAATCACAGCCCGCTTGATCACAAACCTGCTGAACCGCTTGAGCGATTTTTTTTTGCGCTGGATCGCCGGTTCCAGTATCCCCCATTGCGATAAATTTTAAAGAAGTCGGCGAGGCAGAAGCAAGATCGAGGTCAATAATATCCGCAGCGCGAGAAAAACAACCTTTTCTGATGGATGCTTCATAAG
>WASW01026255.1_pt1 | contig 16689 bp, 20 predicted proteins | sample 5698521 | NCBI WGS metagenome assembly WASW01 (sample SAMN11175560, study PRJNA528189) | sponge metagenome | isolation source: marine sponge | host: Leucetta | place: Antarctica: Western Antarctic Peninsula, King George Island | collected 2013-01
GGCGGGGACTTTCTAGTAACGGGCAGCACACGTCTTGCCCGATTTTTAAAAATTAGTCCATTCGTTATTGGAGCTACCGTTATTGCGTTTGGAACATCTGCCCCAGAACTAGCCGTAGCCATCCTCGCCGCATTGGATGCAGCCCCAGAGTTAGCAATGGGCAACGTAATTGGCAGCAATATCGCCAACATTGGTCTGGTTCTTGGCATAACGGCCATCGTTGCCCCTATCGTCATCGCCTCGAAAAGGTTCAACCGTGAGTACCCTCCTTTTCTGCTCGCCGCCTTTTTGATTTTGTTTCTGGCATGGGACCTTAAAATTCACCGCCTGGAAGGAATCATAATGGTATCTCTTCTTGCATTGTATGTCTGGAGATCATTCAGCCACAAAGAAGACATACCCTCCGAGTTGGAAGACGAAGTCGATTTGCTCACAGATAAAGGCCCCGCGTTTCAATTGCTACTGATAACAGGAGGACTCATCGCTCTGGTAGGAGGAGCAAAGCTTCTTGTTTCAGGAGGAATCTCCATAGCCAGAAATTTTGGGGTCAGCGAATGGTTCATTGGAATCACCATTGTCGCTATTGGAACCAGTCTTCCTGAAATTGTCTCATCCGTTATGGCCGCCAAACGGGGACATGGAGAAATGGCAATCGGCAATATTTTTGGAAGCAATATTTTCAACATCCTGATGGTGCTGGGTATTGCTTCCTTAATACACCCTCTGAATATAAGCGAACCCATTCATCCAGACCTGATCATCGCAACTGGAATCACCGGTCTATTACTTGCCTTGATCGTATTCGGGAAGCATTCATTGGGAAAGATAAGCGGAGTAACTTTGCTGGCAACTTATTTTCTTTATATCGCTCTTAAAGGGTTGGGCGCTCTCTAAAATCAGGCGGAAGGTTTTTTAGGCTTTATGTTCTTGAATTTCCAAAGTTGTTGTTTGTAATAAGGGTCGTTCGGAAGCAGATTCAAAACCTCTTTTATTTTCGCGATGGCCTCATCACTTTTTCCCTGCACATAATAAATTTCAGACAACGTATCAATGTACTCAGGACGTTTAGGAAAAGCCTTCAAAGTTTGACTGGAAAGATCGAGCGCCTTGGCAAGTTTGATTTGTTTTTTAGCATAGAGCCAGGCGAGCCTGTTCATAGCGTCATAGACTCCCGGTTTTAACTCCAGCATCTTTTCACAATAACCAGTGGCAACAGTGAAGTAACCTTTCATCGTATAAACATTACAAACGGCAAAAAGGAGGTCTGCATTTTTTGGTTCCGTCTTAGAAATAGCCAGAAGCATCTCCAAAGCCTTATCCAGTTCCTTTTTTTCTACCAGGGCAGAGGCCATACCCATGATGTATTCAGGGTTTTTCGGAGCCAATTCTATAGATTTATTAAATTGGTTCAGCGACAAATCCACATTCCCTTTTGCCAATAAAACCTTGCCCAACTCAAAGTGAGAAGGAGCATGCCCTGCCTTTAAAGAAACCGCATTGGAGAGTAACGATTGTGCCCTATCCCATTTTTTATCGACGGCAACCAGTTTACCCAGTTGATAATGGCTGTCCGCATCTTTTGGATTGAGCTTGATTGCTTTTTCAAAAGCCATTCGGGCTTTCTTAATTTGTTTTTTATCAAGATAGAGTTGCCCCAACCGAACTTGAACCGCCGAACTTTTCGGATCAATGGCTTCAGCAGCCTTATAGTTCTCAAGCGACTCCGATAACATTCCTTTAACAAAATACCAATCCGCAAGTCTGATCTGTGCAGAAAAATTTTCAGGAAATAAATCCACTGCACTCTTAAATGCTTTGATGGCATCGGCTTCCTTGTTCGATTCCAGCAATAGCTTGCCCAAGGTCAGGTGCAGAGCCGGCTCATCTTTCTTTAGCTCTATCGCCTTGCGAATTTCCACAACGGCTTGTTCATATTTTTTTTCTTCCGCATAAAGCATCCCCAACTGATAAAAAATAGTGCCGTTTTCAGGGTCAACTTCAATCGCCTGCTGATACGAATCCACAGCTTCATTCAACTGCCCCATTGCAGAATAAACCTTGGCCTTTTTGATACGATATTCGCTGTTGCTTTGACTCAACTCAATAGCTCGTTCAAATTGTGCCAACGCCTCGTTATACCGTTGACTGCTAAAATACATATCTCCAAGCCCTGCATATACCTTGGGATTCGAACGCGAAATATTTAACGCCTTTCTAAAAACAGATTCGGCATCAGAATACTTAGTCTCCGCCACCAACTGATATCCAGAATCCAACAATGACCTCATGTCCTCCTTTGAGTCATTGGAAGAGAACCACAAAACTCCCGAAACTAATAAAACTGCCGCAGCTATGACCACCTTCTTTTGGGGGAAATCACCAGCAACCGAAATCCTTTTTCGCAATTTTGAGGCTTTAGTAGTTGTAGCGGGTACAGGTTTTTCTTCTTTAATGGTTGTGGGAGGTGCGTTGATCATCTTACAACGCCCCTCAAAGTTCGATCCCTCATCAATTATCAGATGATAGGTGGAAATATCCCCCGTCAATCGACTGTCATTCATCAGGGTTACCTTGTTTTCAGCAAACAGGTTTCCCTGAATGAAACCCTTATTGGTAATGTCATGTGTTTTGACGTTTCCTAAAACTTTTCCAGACTTGCCCACAACAAAATGGCTGGTGGAATAGATTTCCCCTTCAAAATCTCCATCGAAATGGACAACCCCTTTAACCCAAAGAGTGCCTTTTAAACACACCCCTTTTTCAAAATACGAGTTCATAGAAAAGCTCAGAAAAAATTAATCAGAATATAAGAATCTAATACATTGGAATAATATCAATAGTACCAAATAATTGAATAAGTTGCAATCCACGCCTAGCTAGAGCCAATCAGACAATCCGATTCAACAATCCAAGTATCGCAAGTTGAAAAACTTTGAATTTACTGATAGTTTATTCTCTTTACTCAAATAAACCCCAATAATGAAGGATACAAAATGCGTGAAGATCGTGCCTTGAACGAATGCAGGAAAATTAAAGTAACCAAGAATTATATCATGCACCCGGCAGGGTCGGTTCTCATGCAAATGGGGAACACCAAGGTTATCTGCTCGGCAACAGTTGAAGAGAAAGTCCCTTCTTTCCTTCGTGGCAAAGAAAGTGGCTGGGTAACAGCAGAATATTCCATGCTGCCCTCTTCCACTAATCGCCGTACACAACGCGAAGCTTCACGCGGAAAACTGACAGGACGTACTCAGGAAATACAAAGGCTGATCGGTCGATCCTTACGAACCGTGATTGATCTAAAAAAACTAGGCGAGCGAACCATCTGGCTCGACTGTGATGTCATTCAGGCAGATGGTGGCACCCGCTGTGCATCTATCACTGGCGCGTTCATGGCAACGGCACTGGCAATGAAGCAATTGAAAAAAGATAAACTGATCGATGAAATTCCCATTAAAGATTATGTCGCCGCCATCAGTGTCGGCATCGTCGGCGGGGAAAAATTACTCGACCTCGAATACACCGAAGATTCCAACGCAGACGTAGACCTCAACGTAGTCAAAACCGGCTCCGGCGGCTATGTCGAAATTCAGGGAACTGCGGAACAGGAACCTTTCGACGACAAACAATTGGATGCCATGCTCAAACTCGCCGACAAAGGAATCAAAGAACTCATCACCCTGCAAAAAAAGACCGTTGGCCTCCCTTAAGCAATGATCCGTGCTTTCTCAAAATTAATTACTAATTCGGTTTGCCATAAACGTACCAAAGCTGATAGAGTTTGCCGAAATGTATTATGAACTTTATAGTCTGCCAAATCGGACGTTGCCTAGGACAAGAAAGAGCGTCCACCAACTAATGGGAGAGATATGAAAGCGTGCTTGCAAAGAATCATCATCGCGACTCTGTTTATATTTTTGCAAGGTTGTACCTCTGATATAGCTAATCGTTATTATGCAAGTGAGCAATACCCATCAAAAAATAAAGAAGAAGTGTTGATTCTTGATTCTAAACCAACTAGGCCTTTTATCGTTATTGCAGATTTCCAGTCTAGAGGTGAAAGCTCCAGCGATTTACAAGAGAAGGCTGCTAAAATTGGAGCAGATGCGGTAATAGTTTCACACATTGGTGGTTATTATTCCCGTGATGAGGAATGGGCATCTAAGGACAGATATCAAGGGAAATTCCACGATCACATCCTGGGTACTGCAATTAAATTTACAGAGGAGAAGAATAATGAAAATTAGGTCCATTCTCATATTGGTTTTGTTACTGACACTAACAGCTTGCGCTTCAGTTGATGTAACAAAAACAAATAAAGGGTTTTACGAAGCCACTAACCCTGCAGAAGTGCAAATACTAAAGACCTTGCCAAATTATAAGTTTATAGAACTCGGTACAGTCACAGTATCAGGATTTGACAGTAAAGAAACAGCAAAAATGCATAATTCCATTCGTGCAAAATCATCGGCTTTGGGGGCTACCGGAGTTGTTCTCACCGAAGAAGGTTTGACACCTAGAGGATGGGGAACTTATTTGCGATGGGCAACAGGTGTTGCTATCCGAAGCATCGAGAACGAATAAATCCCAATTCGTACTTAAACACGCCATGATCTAAAAATACACCACAATGTCTGCCTAACGGTGTTGCGCCACATCTATTTTCGGGCAATGGTTTTCTAGTGGGCATGTGGTGCAGAACGGCGACACGGGTTTGCAGAGATTTTACCCCCGAAACGAGCAGATCGTTAAAACCTTTCCAGAACCGTTTTGGCAGAATTTCGTGCAACATCTTTTCCGTATCCATCTTTAAACTTATAAGATTGGGCAAAAGAAAGGCAGGGATTGCCAATCACCAAAAAACCTGCTAGCAAAAAAATCAAAAACAGAGGGACCATTTCTCCATCCTGCATAATTCAGGATTATCCTGAACCTATATTCACCCCTCCAAGCCACAAAAGCAAAGAAGTTTTTCCATAACTCTGGTGATAAGGATGAACTACTATCCCTCTAAACATAAGCTTTCTGATTACAAAGTATAGCCCGAAAAAATTATCTAACACCCCGATAAAGCTTTCCAGCATACTCCCCATATCTGATATTTATTATAATGAAAGTTAATTTGTATTTTACTACAACTATCCTAAACTTGGAGTCGTAATTAATTCTGAAAAATTGATAGCCCCGCTGATTTGAATTTACAACTCACAATTTCCTGTCCCCTTACTTAAAGTTTGGAGGAATAAACAAAATGATCGATTACGATGAAATAGAAATAAGCCCAAGTTTTAAAAGTGATCTTGTTAAGTATGAAGAACAAATTAAAACTTTCCGTGTTCAAGGGCCTTTGGACGAATTAACAACAAATAAACTCGAAGAACATTTTAAAGCTTCTCATATTTATCACAGTGCAGGTATCGAAGGAAACCGATTAACCTTGCAGGAAACAGTAATTGTTTTATCAGAAGGAATTGACATCAGTGGCAAGCCAGTCAGTCAAAGTTTAGATGTGAAAAATTTAGGAAAGGCATATGACTATTTAAAAGAAATTTCTCAAAAAGAGCAAATCATTAGAGAAGTTGATATTCGTTCTCTACATGGCTTGCTACTTGAAAACGAAGAAAAGTCAAATCCCGGCGAATATAGAAACACCGGAGTAATTATTTCCGGCTCAGAACATCGTCCACCTGAACCATTAGCCGTTCATGGATTGATGGAAAATTTAGTTACTTGGATTAATTCAAATATACATGGCGACCCAATAGTAGTATCTGCTATAGCCCACCATGAACTGGCTAACATACACCCTTTCAAGGACGGGAATGGGAGAATTTCAAGATTATTAATGAATTTAATTTTACTGAAAAAGGGTTATCCTATTTGCAATATAACAAGGGAACAAAGACCTCTATATTATGAAAACCTAAGTTTTGCAGATGTTGGATTATTTGAATCATTAATCGAAATGGTTTTTGAGGGTTCATATGAACTCTTTTCAGAATACTTACGGATAAAAGAGGAAACTGATAGAGCTAAAGAATGGGCAGAGAAATGGGGTCAAACCGAGGTTGCTGTTATAAACAAAAGAGAATCGAGAGAAATGGAACTATGGCAAAACCGAATGAGGCAAATTTATCTTGAATTTGAGCGTTCATCTGACTTATTGGATGAGAAAATAAAAAATCTAAATATATCAACATATGAATACAAAACAGAAATTAACCTGAAAAAATTTCAAACTCTAAAGCTAAAAGGGTCATCCGACCACGTTAATTATTTTTCCATAATTTTTGAAGATAAATCCAATAATGCAAAGACGCGGTTCATGTTTCGTTTTTTTCGCAATTGGAATAAATTCCCACAAAATTCCCGCATAATTCCCTTGGAATTAAATTATTTCAACGAGGAAGAATTGAAATTTACTAGGATGAGTGACTTCCAATGGAATGAGAGGATTAGAATTAGGGAAATGTACTTTTCCGAAAACGAAGTTTTTACGATTAAATATTATGATTCTGGATCCAACAAAGAAGTAGAAACTGAAGAAATTAGCATTACCAATGCAACCCAAATGTTTTACGATGATGTTCTAAAAAATATCTTTCATTTAAATTCTTAAGAAATTTCTACTTTCATCCTTTTATTACTACTACCTATGCATTTTCACGCCGATTTTTGGACATTGGGCTTCATAGAGCAGGAGCCGCAGAACCGAGAGGTTTTTAAATTTTAATCGCCTTTACCGTTCGTAGCCGCAGGACGAGGTATAGGACAGCGGCGAGTCCGCCTGAACCGAATGTCATCCACATCACCATGATTTGATAACGCACCGCAATGATAGGATCAACGCCGGAAAGAATCTGCCCCGTCATCATCCCCAGCAATGCGACTAAGCCAACCGCAAAAAGGCTATTGATTTGTGGGATGAGTGAGGCATCTAAAGCAACTCGTCTTGCATCAACATAATCTTCCCCCCGTTTGAATTCAGATTCAAACCGTTCCGCAACCAAACTCACGGTGTTCATTGAGTTGGCAAAAATCATCCCAGCAATGGGAACAACCAGACTAGGCTCGAACCATTTTTGCATCTACAATACAAACTGCGTCACCAGCCCGAGCAATATCAGCCCTGGCACACCGATTGAGATGAGAAAAATGAAATAAGTTTTAACGTCTTTCTCTTCAAACGGTCCTCGACCAAGCGGTCCTCGACCGAAAGATCGAAGAGCAATCCAAGATGAGACGGCTATCATTACGGCAATGACCAGAACAATAACCCCCGGTTGATAGGTCTCGAAAATATAAGTCAGAAAATAACCAACCAACAGAAGTTGCACCAGCATGCGAACATTTGCATACAGTCCTGTAAATGCTTTGAGTTGCCAGTGAAACATAACCGCCAGCAGAAAAGCCGTTGGGATAAAGACAATACTCAGTTCGAGTATCGGTATCGTTTGCATGTGTCCAAATTAATTAAGGGTTGCATAAAGAGATATCACAAAGCCTCTAACTCCTCCACCTTACCTACTCTGCTTCACATCTATTTTCGGAAAAGGGTCTTCAATCAGACAAGAGCCACAGAAGGGAGAATATAAACACTCTAATCCACGGTCAGTAATTATACCTGTCAATAACATCAGGTTTTCCGGTATATTGCCCATTAAGGGATACTCCTTATTGCTTATAAAGGATAAACATATAAGAAGAATTCATGTTTAAAAATTGGAATCTGGGTTGTCCCACCTAAAAATGAGGGGAATAGGAATGACAAAAGAAATCTGGGAAATATTAACAACCTTTACAGAGAGTCACAGAAAGCAGTAATAACCAAGTGCCAAGAGCTTGGATTTGATATTAACCGCGGCGATATATCCTTGGAGAAAGCATTTGTAAATTTAAATGCATCTTCAGCTTTACTTAAAGATTCCATTGAAAAAGAAAAATTAAATCAAATCCCTATCTCTTTACAAAAAAGAATACTCGAACATACACAAGGAATTTCAACACACCAAGAGTCAGTCATTTCAGGAACGGACGCAATTGAAAACCTTGTAAATCAAATTGAAAAACTGTATTCCGATATTTGGCAATTTGGTTTAAACAATTTATCAGGAGAAGTTTTAGGCTACCAAGAAAAATTAAATCAATTAAAGCAAATAGAATTAGAAATTAAAACGTTAAAGGCAAGTTTAGTTGAGGGGTTATCCTTAAAAGAAAGTCTTAACGAGCTACTTGCGCAATCCAAGGAAAACATGGAAATTCTTGAAAAAAATGTTTCCTCTGGGGGCGAGTACTCTCTAGAATTAGAAAAACTTTTAAAGGAAAGTACAGAAGCAAATAAAACGATTGAAGGTTTATTGGCAACAATCTCAGAAAGTGAAGAGAAGTCAAAAACTAGTCTTTCTTCCTCCGCAAGCAACTCAGAAACTATCGATAAGATTAAGACTGATATTGAAGATTTTTCTGAAAACATTGCAGAATTCCAAACCCGAATTACCGCCACTACAGAAGCCGCAAAAAGCACAGTATTAAAAAACAACAAAGATGCCAAAACATTGACACAAAGATTAGGGCAACTAGAAGACCAGATAAAAGATCAAATGGAAAAAGCTACTGGCTTTTCACTATTCGACTCATTTCAGAAAAGAAAGGAGGCCCTAGCCGTATCAAAATCATTGTGGATTATAGCCCTTTTTATTTGTGTAGTAGCGTCTATAACCTTAGGTGCTTATTTAATTTATAGCACTACAGGAAACTTTGACACCCTCTTTTTTATAAAACTAGCCATATCCTTACCTCTTATTTATGCAATAACTTTTTGCAGTATACAATATTCTCGAGAAAGGAAATTGGAAGAGGAATATGCATTTAAATCCAACATATCCATCTCCCTTGTTCCATATAAAGATCTAGTGGAAAAACTAGTAACTGAAGAGAACGCTTCAGAAAAAGAAAAATATCTCACATTTATTATTGAAACTATAAATAAGGTTTTTACTTCTCCGACAGACAAAATATTTGATGGAGACAAAGAAAACAATGATATTGGTCAAAAGAGTTTAAAAGAACTAATATCATTAATTAAAGAATTGAACTCAAGTGCCAAAAATTAATACCGCATAGCTAGTGAGGCTGCGAATTAAATTTTCCTTGGCCTTTATTTAGGGCTTCTCCATGTTGGGCAACGGTGAGTTTTGCACATATTTTCAGATTAACAGAGTGTTTAATTGGAGCGTATTATGATCCTACAAAAGATACTAATTGCAATTTGTCTTTCTTTACTTATTGGTTGCGCGAGCGTAGTACGTTCAGACATAGTAAGTTCAAATGTAAGTTCAAATGTAACTATATTTCACAAAATGCCACCGGTTTATTCATCCAAAACGATTGCGGTATTACCATTTGAGAAATCTTTGGAATCAAGTCTTGAATTTCAAGCCTATAAAAACTTAATTGAGGTCGAACTTCAAAAAAAGGGTTTTAAAGTGACTAACAATAAAGCTATTGCAGATTATATGGCTTTTATAACCTATGGAATAAATTCAGGACAAACCACAACTGAATCAGTACCTCAATATGGGAAAACTGGTGGTGGAACAAATTATTCTTCTGGCTTTATTTATGGTTCTGGAGGAGGATCGGCACATTATTCAGGATCAACATATACAATGCCTACATATGGTATCGTTGGCTCAGAGACTGTTGAATTTACAACGTACCAAAGAAACCTTGCCTTGGACATCATAGAAGCTAAGTCGATAAATGGGTCAAAGATAAATAAAATTTTTGAAGGGCGGGTGCTTAGTAAAGGAGGTTGTGGGCAGATTGCACCGATTATGCCTCATTTAATAGGATCACTATTTAAAGGTTTTCCCGGCAAAAGCGGAGATTCAAAAAGAATTGATTTACCATTTAATGGAAAATGCTAAATAAAGTTTCATCTTAATTTCTATCTACTCCGCACCATATCTATTTTCGGGCAACGGTTTTCTAGTGTGCATGTGGTGCAGAACGGTGAGACTGGGGCGGGTTTTACCCGAACGAAACGAGCAGGTCGTTAAAACCTTTCCAGAATCGTTTTGGCAGATTTTCGTGCAACACCGTTTCCGTTTCGTCCGGTGTTTTTGTTTATATACTCCAATCCACATTCATGTTGTTGCTAGTTTACGTTTGGCATTTCGTTTCTTTTCCGGTTTATTTACCTCTACCTTTAGACGAAAACCCGCCGCATGAATAAAATTATTTAAACTGCTAAATGTGGGATTCCCTTTCTCTGAAAGGGTTTTATAAAGGGTTCCCCGACTGAATCCGGTTTCTTTTGCAAATCCTGATATCCCGCCGCCTCTGGCTTTCGCTATGCTTCTTAAGGCAATAAGAAAAACCTTTGAGTCTTTTTCTTTTAATGCTTCATTTAAAAATTCTGTTAAAAATTCAGGGTCTTGTAAAGCTTCTCCAATATGGATTTCAAAATCAATTAATTTCGCCTCCATTAAGTCCTTTTCCTTTCCTAGGCTGTCTTTTTGCTTAGGAGGCACAGGTTCCCCCTATGACTATCCAGTCATTTTTAGTTTTTAGTTATTCTGTATCTTTTTGTGTTTTTTGTTTTCTTTTTTCATTTCTTTCCATAATTTTTTTGATCTCTCTATAGTTTTTTGCGGGTCTTTCTTTATGCTACCTGCAAGAATTATGACAACTTCTTTACCCTCCTTTCCTTAATAAACTCGATAACCTGGGCCATAATCAATAACCAATTCAGAAACCCCTGCACCCACTGTTTTATGAACACCAAAGTTTCCGTCTAAAATACGAGTCAGGCGGATTGCGATTTTTGCTTGAGCGGTTTTATCTTCCAAGTCTTTAGACCATCTGTCATATTCAGGTCTTAATTTGATATCCATAGCCTCATTATCTTATAAAAAAGACATATATCAACTGTAAGAGACATATGGGATTGAAAATTTTATCAGGACCTGCCGCTCATCGATGCCGCATAACACCAATTTTCGGACAACGGTTTTCTAGTGCACAGGTGGTGCAGAACGGCGACACGGGCTTGCAGAGGTTTTGTCCGAACGAAACGAGCAGATCGTTAAAACCTTTCCAGAACCGTTTTGGCAGAATTTCGCGCAGCACCCTTTCCGTTTCATCGGGTGATTTTGTTTTCACATATCCCCAGCGGTTGCAGATTCGATGAACGTGGATATCGACACAGATTCCAAGTTTGTTATGCCCTAATGTTAAAGTCAGGTTCGCTGTCTTCCGCCCTACCCCTTTGAGTTTGAGCAACTCTTCCAACTTGTCGGGAACGTTTCCTGAATATTCTTCTACAAGAACTTTGCACATCTCTTTCATCGACTTGGCTTTATTACGAAAAAACGCGGCAGGGTAAATGGCTTTTTCGATTTTCGCATTCGACAGTTTCAATAATTCAGCAGGAGATTTTGCCAGAGCAAAAAGTCGGACCGAAGCGGGTTCGGTGACTTCATCCCGTGTTCGCAGACTGATGATGCAACTGACCAGAACCGCAAACGGATCGTTTTTCTTCGCTATCACCGTGACGCTTGGGGTTCGGTAACCTTTAACGATTTTTTTCAGTTCCTTTACCACCTCTGCAATGTTAAAATCGCCTTTTTTTTCCGCCATATGTCCTCTTTTTAGTGTATTTGGGCAATTCTATTAGTAAAAAAGTATTGATTTTGCTAGTATAAGAGGTTTAACGTCCTCTATTTCTAATGGAAGCAATCAGATGGCGGATAGCATCCCTTAACTTTTTAAACCGGAAGAAAATGCAGCATACCATTTCAGTTCTTATGAATAACCATTTCGGTGTTCTATCTCGCGTATCTGGACTTTTCAGCGGTCGCGGATTCAATATCGAAAGTCTCAATGTCGCCGAAACATCGGACCCTGATATTTCGCGGATGACCATTGTCACCATTGGCGATGATGCCAAGATCGAACAGATAACCAAGCAATTAAATAAGCTCGTTGATGTTATCAAAGTCATGGACTTGACACATGAAAACTTTGTCGATCGCGAACTGGTATTGATAAAAATGAACGCCGAAACGCGCGTTCGTGAAGAAATGCTCCGAATAGTAGACTTGTTCCGAGCCAAAGTAGTGGATGTAAGCACCTCCACCTACACCATTGAAATCACCGGCGACGAAGGCAAGATAAACAGCTTTCTTGAACTCTTGAGTCCATTGGGCATCAAAGAGGTCGTTCGTTCAGGAAGGATCGCCATCGGCCGTGGAAATAAATCTCTCAACTAAAACTAGTTTATAGATAAGGAGAAAAGTTTTGTCTAAGATTTACTACAACAAAGACGCGGATATAAAAATCATCAAGAAAAAAACCATCGCCATCATCGGTTACGGCAGTCAGGGCCACGCCCATGCCCGCAACCTGCATGACAGCGGCATGAAGGTCATGGTCGGTCTCAGAAAAGGCAGTGCCTATTGGAAACGTGCTGAAAAAGACGGACTGAAAGTAACTACCGTTCCTGAAGCCACCAAAAAAGCTGACATTCTGATGATCCTCATTCCCGATGATAAACAACGGGATATGTATGAAAACGATATCGCCCCCAACTTGAGCAAAGGCAAGGCTATTGCTTTTGGGCATGGATTCAATATCCACTTCGGTCAGATTGACCCGCCTAAAGATGTAGATGTATTTATGGTTGCGCCTAAAGGACCCGGTCATTTGGTACGCCGTACTTACGAGCAAGGCGCTGGCGTGCCCTGCCTCATGGCTATCCACCAAAACGCTACCAAGAACGCTAAAAAAATCGCTTTGGCTTATGCGAAAGGAATTGGCGGTACACGCGCCGGCGTTCTGGAAACAAACTTTAAAGAAGAAACAGAGACCGACCTTTTCGGCGAACAAGTTGTATTGTGTGGTGGCGTTACCGAACTGATTCGTTCCGGCTACGACACTCTTGTTGATGCGGGCTACGATGCTGATCTGGCTTATTTCGAATGCCTGCACGAACTCAAACTGATTGTGGATCTGATCTATGAAGGTGGAATTGGCAACATGCGTTATTCCATCAGCACCACCGCCGCTTATGGCGATGTCACCCGTGGACCACGCATCATCACCGATGAAACCCGCGCGGAGATGAAGAAAATTCTCGGTGAGATTCAAAGCGGTAGTTTTGCTAGAGAGTTCATCCTGGAAAATCAGGCCAATCGGCCCATGTTCAACGCATTGCTGAAAAAAGGCAAAGAGCATCGCGTTGAGCAGGTGGGAGAAAAACTGCGCAAGATGATGCCTTTCGTCGGCAAGAAATTGCAATAAGGGCAAAAACTTATGCGCAGTCCTATAGCCAAAGAAGGCTTTATATTCGTCATTCCGCTGGCTTTTTTAGCAGCGGCGTTTTACTCGTTTTCTTATTACTGGGTTGCGGGTCTGTTTGAAGGACTTTTCCTTTTCTGTGCCTGGTTTTTTCGCGACCCGAATCGTATCATCCCGCAAGAGCCGAATGCAATCGTCTCTCCTGCCGATGGCAAAGTGGTAGAAATTATCAAGGAGAGCGATCCATTATTGCCGAACGAAAATTATATGCGGGTCAGTGTATTCTTGAACATTTTTAACGTGCATGTGAATCGTGTGCCTATTGCTGGTAAAATCGAAGCGGTGCGGTACAATAAAGGTAAGTTTTTGAACGCCGCCAATCACAAGGCATCGTTGGACAATGAACAAAATGCGATTCTGTTGGACAACGGCAATACCAAGATATTGGTCAAACAGATCGCAGGCTTGATCGCGCGACGCATTGTTTGCTCGGCTAAAGAAGGCGATGACTACCAACTCGGACAACGATTTGGTTTGATCCGCTTCGGTTCTCGGACTGATATCTTCGTCCCTGAAGGTACGACAATAAAAGTTAAAGAAGGCGATATTGTCAGTGGCGGTAGTTCAATCATTGGATATATGAAATAAGATGAAACCAAGAAAAGGCATACATATACTCCCCAGTCTCTTCACAACGGGAAATGTGTTTTGTGGATTCTACGCATTCGTCGCCGTTTTAAACGAAGACTTCTATCATGCCGCTTGGGCAATCGCGATTGGAATGATCTTCGATGGACTGGATGGTCGCATCGCACGACTGACAAAAACCACCAGCGCCTTCGGAATGCAATATGACTCTTTAGCCGATATCATCACCTTCGGCATGGCCCCGGCCTTTCTTGCCTACGCCTGGGTTTTAAAACCTTTTGGCAGACTGGGATGGATGTCGACTTTCCTCTTTTTACTTTGTGCAGCTCTCCGTCTTGCGCGCTTCAACGTCACTACACCAGATGTTCGCGGTTCGCATTTCATTGGTCTGCCCAGTCCGGCCGCCGCCGTTGTGGTTGCTTCTATTGTCATTGCGTTTGAAGATTTGCTTGCAACCAGGATCAATCCATTCGTCATGGTTATGGTCATTTATATTTTAGCTTTTCTTATGGTCAGCAACATCAAATACCCTGCATTTAAAAAACTGGATTTTAAAAAGCGCGTTGCCTTTTCACGTTTCCTGTTCGTCATCTTATTTATATACGTTCTTGCGAAGATCCCACAAGTGGCCATGTTCATACTAGCCGTAACCTATACTGTGATTGGGCCGATTGGGTTGCTGGTTAAAAGCAAAGAAGAAGTTCCCGAAGAGTCCACATCCACCCAACAGTAATAAAAAATGTCCTGGTTAGATAAAATCAAAGCCGGTATCGGCAAAAAAATCCCAAAAGATGAAGACCTGTGGGTCCATTGTAAAAAATGCAAAGAACAAATCTACATCGCCGAACTGGAAGACAATCTAAAAGTCTGCCCGAAATGTGAATACCACTTCCGCCTCGATGCCCGGCAACGCATCCATTTACTGATCGACTCTGAAACATTTATCGAACAAGATCAAAACCTGACATCACCCGACCCACTAAAATTCAAAGACACAAAAAAATATAAAGACCGGATGCGGGCAACCCTAAAGAAAAGCGCAACCAACGATGCCATCATTACCGGCTCGGGCGAAATAGAGGGCCTTGCTATTGAGATTTGTGTCTTTGACTTCAGCTTTATGGGCGGAAGCATGGGGTCGGTCGTCGGTGAGAAAATAACCCGGTCCATAGAACGAGCCATCGATAAAAATATGCCGGTGATTATTGTCAGTTGTTCCGGCGGCGCACGCATGCAGGAAGGCATTTTCTCACTCATGCAAATGGCAAAAACTTCATCAGCTCTGCAAAAACTTAGCGCGAAAAAAATCCCTTACATTTCTCTTCTAACCGACCCCACTATGGGCGGTGTGTCGGCAAGTTTTTCCATGCTGGGCGATATCATTCTCGCTGAACCGGGTGCGTTGATAGGCTTTGCCGGGCCGCGTGTGATTGAACAAACCATCAAACAAAAACTGCCTGATGGATTTCAAAGAGCCGAGTTCCAGTTAGAACATGGTCTCATTGATAATGTTGTCCACAGGAAAGAATTGAAAGCGACGCTGGTCCGACTCCTCAATATGCTACAAAATAGTCCGCAGGGTATAACATCGAAAGAAGAAAAAATCCCCAAACTTACCAATCCCCCAGAAGTCATCGGCTCTTAACAAAGCAGAAAAATAGATAAAAATATCAGCCCCACGAGAAAATTTAGCTACGGTGAGGTTGAAGGGTTTAACAGAACACTGAAGAGTTGGCTCTCGTTAAAAATCGACCTGAAAGCGGATAACATTCGAGTTCAGAGTGCCGTTATCTGTGCCGGTTCCACTAGTGAAGTCGGCATGAACATAGTTGTACATGACGCGTGACACGGGGTTTAACTCCCAGTTGAGTCCGAACGTCAGGCTCTTTTGTTCACCACCGGCAATGGCCGCACTCTGGTCATTCAAGTCCAACTCGGCATACCGTGCGGCCAACTGCAAGGCCCCGGTCCCACGCCCTTCCGACCATTTTTTGTTCCAGCTAAAGTTCTGGTTCGGTTTGAATCTGGCGACAACACCTTTTCTTTTAGAGTAGCGACGGTTTTCCCCTGTCAAATACCAGCTCCCTTGAATATAAAAGGCATCCAACTGTCCATTGCTGTTCACATCCCTTTTAACATCAGTAATCACATACTCACCTTGCAAACCGAACTGATTCCAATTCACAGCACCTTCCAATCCAATAATATTGAATTTACTGGCAAAGGTAGTTCCTGTGGTTAAAAAGCTATTTGTAATTTCGCTATCACGCGCGCCACGGAATATCACCTGATTATCTGTCTCATAGCTCCAACTTGCTCCCAAATGAACCCAGCGTTTTCCATCTTCGGTGATATAAGGTAATCCCGTGATTCTACTGGTTACATTCCATTCGCCATTAACTCTAAAATCCGGTGGATTTTCACTGGTTTCTTTATTAACAAAGACCGACCAAGTGAGTTTCTTGTCCAAAGCATGATTGAAAAAAGCAAAGCCTGTGTTTCGAGTTTTGAAAAAGGTGTTTGTCAAAGAACGTTCTATAAATGTCAGATACTTGGAACTGGTGAGAGAATCTAAAGATGCCGGTCGCTTAAAGTGGCCTACCTGAAAATTCCCTAGAATGGGGATATGCGCTAGCCCAATATACATATCTTTGAACGCTATACCTTTGGCACCCCCACCCACATCGATATCCCATTTAAACTTGACCGTGTTGTAGAGAATACCCGCCATGAAAAGGC
>WASW01036259.1_pt1 | contig 16632 bp, 15 predicted proteins | sample 5698521 | NCBI WGS metagenome assembly WASW01 (sample SAMN11175560, study PRJNA528189) | sponge metagenome | isolation source: marine sponge | host: Leucetta | place: Antarctica: Western Antarctic Peninsula, King George Island | collected 2013-01
ACCGCCATTTTGTTTTTTGAGATTGCTAGATTTATCAGCGATTAAGAGTGTTTGCTAATTTTCACCGAGTTATGCAGAGGTCTCACAATAGGTCCTTATCAAATTTTGTGAAATATCGTGAAGTTGTAACAAATCGAAACATGCGAACCATGACTTTCTGTTGCATTTGCAATGCCTTGTCGGCAAGATTGAATTTGGTTTGACCGATATTGCCAAACATATGGTGCGAGTGTTGTGAAATGAAATACAGCAACGTTGCTGTTACCTTTTTCCGGTTCCTATTTAGTGCGTTGTTCTTGGCGCTGATCTGGATTTTTGCTTTGCAGCCGTTGATTCCACCGATCTTTGGTTCCGGAAATTTGCATCAAATTATTCAGGTTGTAGCGATTGTTCTGATCTCTGCAATCACAATGGCGACCGTGCATATGGGGAAATTTGGCAAGACAGATCAAGATCTGCAAACCAAAGCTCGTCTGCAAAATGACCTTGATTTGGACGATGCGAATGAGGGCGCCCTAATCGAAGCCCTTAATACAATTCCTGAGGGATTCGTTGTATATGATGCGGGCGGTCTGTTGGTCACGTGTAATACGCGCTTTTGCGAAATATATGGTTATTCTGGAGCTGACGTTGCTATCGGTGTCTCTCATGAAACCCTTGGACGCCTTGATGAACAACGCGGTGTTCAGGTGGTTGGTGGTTCTGATGCGGGGTTTTTAGCTGAACGGCTGAAGTATCGATCAGAATTTGAAGGCGTACAGATTGTCAAAACCCCAAAAGGGCGCCTGATCTCCACGCGTGAACGGCGGCTCAAACGTGGAGGGTTCGTCAGTATTCAAACAGATATTACAGAATTGAATGAGACCCAACAACGCCTTCGAAAAAGTGAACAATTGTTGTTGGATGCCATTGAAGGGTTGGATGAAGGGTTCATTTTTTTCGATGAAGCAGATCAGTTGGTGATCGCAAATTCAACCTATAAAAAAATGTATCCTGCGCAGATAGACATTAAGCCAGGTATCACCTTTGAAAATGCAATTAGACTTTCAGTATATGGCGGCGAGGTTCCGGCGGCGATCGGCCGAGAGGGCGAGTGGATTGCTGAAAGATTAAGTCAACATAAACAGCAAGGAAGTAACAGTGAGCAAATTTTATCCGATGGTCGGTGGGTAAAAGTTAGTGAACGTCGAATGATCGGCGGGGGCGTCGTTGGTATTCGTACTGACATTACCGAACTCAAAGAAAGCCAATCTCAGGCGGAAGCTGCGAACCGTGCGAAAACGTCTTTTTTGGCGCACATGAGCCATGAATTGCGAACGCCGCTCAATTCAATCATTGGATATTCAGATATGATTCGTCAGGAAACCTTCGGCGCAATTAAACAACAAAAGTATGTGGAGTATCTGGAAAATATTTACAATTCCGGGGCACTGTTACTCAATTTGATAAACGATGTCCTCGATACGTCTCGCGTCGAGATTGGAGAGTTAGAGGCCTTTCCAGAGCGGGTAAATCCCGTAGAAGTAATTTCATCATGCATTAATATGATGAACCCGAAGGCTGATTTAAAAAATCTGAAATTATGGGTAGAACCTTCATCATTTGATGTCGGACTATTTGTTGATACGCGGCATCTTCAACAAATAATCATTAATCTTCTCGGCAATTCGATCAAATTCACGCCCGATAATGGTGACGTGTATGTTCATTTGAACGACCTTGGTGAGGCCGGTGTTGAAATTGTTGTTACGGACTCCGGATGTGGCATTGCTGAGTCTGAGATAAGAAATGTGTTCAAGCCATTTTCTCAAGTCGGCGATGCATTCTCGACGACGAATGAAGGAACCGGACTTGGACTTTATTTGGTAAAGAACCTTGCCGAATTGAACGGTGCTAGTATTCGTCTTGAAAGTGAATTTGACGTTGGAACATCGGTCACAATTACGTTTCCGCTGCCTTATTGCCACGTAAACCTAATTTGATTGCTCTCATGTCCCCTTGGGGTCACCGGGACGTTTGTTGTCTTTTCCGCGGCGCCACCAAAGTAACTCTCCACGTACAAATGCGCGGGCCAAATCATTTTGCGGTTTGTCGAAGAACTGTTTTACCGGAGCTCGTTCGAGTAACCGCCCACGATGAAGAAACATGACTTCATCTGCAATTCGTTTGGCTTGGCCCAAATCATGGGTGGTCATTATTATTCGCGTGCCTTGTTCGTGGATGGCATGAATGATTTCTTCCACGGAATGGGTTGCTGCCGGATCCAGACTGGCCGTCGGTTCATCCAGAAACAGCACTTGCGGTCTTAGAGCCCAGGCTCTCGCCAGGGCCAATTTTTGTTGTTCACCAAAGGACAGGACACGGGCCGGGTGATCACGTAAGCGACCAAGTCCCGCCCGTTTCAGACTGTCATTGATGAGCTGTTTCCGTTTATCTTTGGGTATATGATGTAACTTTAAAGCGTAATCGATATTTGCGGATACCGAACGCCGTAACATTACGGGGCGTTGAAAAACCATGGCTTGATGGAGACCTGGGTTAGCTGTATTCGCGTCGTTCCAAAAAATCCGACCCTCAATTGGATCTAATAATCCGTGACATAACCGCAAAAAAAGACTCTTTCCGGCGCCATTCGGTCCAACAATCACCGTTCTTGGGCCCGTCTCAAAAACGCAGGACATGTTTTTTATCAGGCGTTTGCCGCCAGCTTCAAAAGAAACATTGTCGAATGTGAGGGGTAAAATTGAGTTTTCTGTGCTCATGCGTGCGCTCTTTCCGCTAGATCTTTGATCAGGAAAACGGCGCCGTTTACGACGGTTGATAGAGTTAGAAGGACCAAGCCAAGTGCAAGCGCCAACGAAAGGTCACCTTTCGAAACCTCAAGTGCAATCGATGTTGTCATAACGCGGGTCACGTGATCGATGTTGCCGCCAACAATCATAACTGCACCAACCTCCGCACTGGCCCTTCCAAACCCAGCAAGGACGGCCGTTATCAATGCAAACCGCCCATCCCATAGCAACGTTGGTAAGGCGCGCGCAGGTCCTGCCCCGAGAGAGCGTAACTGATCCTCATATTCGATCCACAGATTTTCAATAACCTGACGCGTTAACGCGGCAACGATGGGCGTTACAAGAACGACCTGTGCAATAATCATGGCTGTAGGGGTGAACAAAAGTCCAAATACACCGAACGGACCAGACCGGCTGATCAGCAAATAAACAATCAAACCAACGACAACAGGTGGTAATCCCATCAGAGCATTGAGTAATACAACTATGATGCCGCGGCCAGGAAATTTGAACAACGCCGCTGCTGCGCCAAGGGGTAATCCGATCAAGGCCGCTATTCCAACAGCGCCGAGACTGACTGTTAGAGAGAGCCCGACAATTTCAGTCAGGTCAGGATCCAGATTGATGACCATAGAAACAGCGGCCACAATTGCAGAGCTGAATTCATCCATAACGTGCGGCACTTTCCTGTGGCTTTGTTCAATAATTATAGATGGCTATTTATACCGCGAAAACCGCGTTGGCAATTTGCTTGTACGAACTAGGCAATCCTAAAGTCTTGCGCAGGGCACTTGGCCTGTCCATAGTTCGTTCCTAAATATATACCAACAAGGTTGAACTGGGAGACAATTCGAGCCATGAGTGATGCTCAGGAATTCATGATTGCGCCTAATCCATCAGATCCACGTTTGACGGAAAAAGTGACAGGTGTTGCGCAAGATGGCAGCCCTGTTACGACGTCAGTAACGGTTGAGCGTCCATTAACTCTTTATTTGAACGGTCGGGAAATTGTTACAATGATGACGATTTGTGACTACCCAGAATACTTGGCAATTGGATATTTGTTGAATCAGAACATGCTGGGTTCCGTGAATGATGTAACCGGGGTTGAATATGAGGAAGACATTGAAACTGTCGTTGTCCGTACCGCAACGGAAACGGATTTTGAAGATAAGCTGAAGAAAAAGACGCTGACGTCAGGCTGTGCGCAGGGCACGGTGTTTGGTGACGTTATGGAAAAATTCGATGATGTGGTTTTACCTGATGATGTGATTATCAAGACATCCTGGCTTTATAACATGACCAAAAAAGTCAATACGGTTCCAAGTTTGTATCTGGAGGCGGGGGCTATTCATGGCTGCGCCTTATTTCACCAGGATCGTGGATTGCTTTATATGGAAGACGTCGGACGCCACAATGCCGTTGATAAAATTGCCGGGTATATGTTCCGGCATGATATTTCTGGTTCAGATAAAATCTTTTACACCACAGGTCGGTTAACCTCAGAAATGGTGATCAAGACGGTCCAGATGGGCATTCCCATATTGGTGTCCCGATCAGGATTTACGGCGTGGGGCGTTGAACTTGCCCGCAAGGTAGGATTGACATTAATAGGGCGGGCAAAGGGCAAACGCTTTGTCGCGCTTGCCGGTGAACAACGCATTCTATTTGATCATGATCCGGGCAAGGTCGTGGACGAACCCCGTCACGTCGGACGGAAGGGCGCGCGATGAGTATCGTTGGTGTCTTGCTGGCCGGTGGATTGTCCCGGCGTATGGGCGGAGGAGATAAGAACCTTCTGAATCTCGACAAACGGCCAATATTAGCGCACGTGATAGAAAAAGTCGAAGGACAGGTAACAACATTGATACTCAATGCAAATGGACCTGCTGATCGGTTTTCTGACTACGGGTTGCCAGTTGTCTCTGATGTAATTGAGGGGTATGCCGGACCACTTGCCGGTATTTTGACGGGTATGGAGTGGGCGGCGGCTAATGCGCCAGAGAGCCAATGGTTGGCAAGTTTCCCAACTGATGCACCGTTTTTACCCACAAATCTCGTTAGCCAATTGAAACGCGCTATTGATGCCAACGGCGCAGATATGGCTTGTGCGATGTCAAATGAGAGAACCCATCCACCGATTGCACTATGGCCTATACGCCTTCGCGAAGACCTTCGATTGGCAATGATTAATGAAGATATGAGAAAAATTGATTTGTGGACCGCGCGGTATTCGATCGAACATGTTGCCTTTGACGACCAAGCTATTGATCCTTTCTTTAACGTCAATCGCCCCGAAAACCTGGAAGAAGCTGAACGTTATTTATCCGGAAGGGAGAGGAGCGCATGACCGCTTTAGAGAAACTGAATGTTGGAATTGTTATTGAGCAACGCGCAATCGATAATCCCTGGCAGGATTTTTCCTGGAGACCTGTAGGCGTACTGCCGGGTGTGAGTAACGATGACGGCGATTGGAAATTGCTGAGGCAAGGGGATGGTTGGTCACATTTTTTGATCGGTAACCTAGACGTTGAGCTCTTCAGGGGTGAGACGGAAGGGTACCGGTATAATCTCACGAACGACCCGCCGCGTGTTTACGTTGTTTTGTGCGCAGGTGAAGAAGCAGACGACCCCGAAGTTATACCGTTCCTTGCGACGGTATGTCCTTACGAAGCGGAAAGTTATTCAGAGAACGGAGAAGATATCGTCGAAGGCGTTGTTATGCCCAATGAGCTGATCGGCTGGGTTCAAACATTCATTGAAAAACATCACGTTGATGCACCGTTCAAAAAACGCAAAAAAACCAAAGCTTATGATCCGCGTAAGGAAGGGTTCGCCCGCCGACCAAAGATAGGAAATGATCGTGGTTAAAGAAGGTCGATTATCGCGCTGGGCACGTCTCAAACAGAAGGGCGGCGCGGACGAAAAAGAAGAAACATCAGCGCGTAGTGATCTTGAACAAAAAATCCAAACCCTGCCTGACGATGGCGGCAGAATAGCGCGCAGTGGTGATGACATCATGATCGCGCCAGAGCCGACGAGTTTGCCGGGCGGAGATTTCAGACATAACGCAGTTCCTGTAATGGCTCCACTTGCTGGAGGCGACGAAGAAGACACAGGATTTGAGCAGGCACCAATCGAGGCGATGGTTTTACTTGACGGAGAGGTCGCCCACGACGCCGCGCTAGCGGTTCCACCTGTTGATGGATTTGTTGGTGCCATCGATGAACAGGAGCGCGAGCTATCAGAGGAAGAACAAACAATTGTAGATGAATTGCCAACCTTGGACAGCTTGACGAAAGAGTCGGATTTCACCCCGTTTTTGGCAGACAAGGTTCCAGAGTTTATCCGCCGCCGCGCAATGTCGGTGCTGTGGCGATCTGATCCGATCTTGGCAAACCTTGATGGCATGAACGATTATGATGAGGACTACAACATTATCGATACGTTGATCGATATCGCTAAGGACAGCACCTACAAGGTCGGTAAGGGGTATGCTTACGAAGAACCTGATGAAGAGTCCGATGAAAATGATGACGATGAGGTCGACAGTATTTCTGATGCCGAACAGACAGTTGCTGAGGATGGAAACTCACAATCCGATCAAGAGATTGCGGAAGGTGACAGGCAAACTCAGGAGAATGAGGGAGAAGAAACGCAGGATGCGGACGTTGAAGATGAAACGGAACTCTCTCCTGAACGTGAGTTTTCGATACGGGACGTCAGGAAACCTGAAGAATGAAAGCAGTTCGGATGTTAATGGGGTTGGCATACATTTACTCAAATAAAAGCGACTTATTGGGGGGGTAAATGCCGGATAGTAAACTCGCCCAAGAGGCCATCAGTAATGGCAAAGAGTTTGGCTCCTGGCTTTCGCAGGCGTCAATTCTTGTTGTCGATGATGAACCAGGAATTCGAAATTTCCTGGTTAAGACACTGAAACCGCGGTGCAGAGAAGTCGCTGAAGCATGTGATGCGATTGAGGCGTCCAGCGCTCTCGACAAGAATAATTTTGATGTTGTCATTTTGGATAACTTGATGCCGGGGCAAAGTGGTGTTGAATGGTTAAATGAACAGCGAAAAATAGGATTTTTCGCTGACGCCATATTAATGACAGCTCATGCTGATCTTGAGATCGCGATCAGAGCTTTGCAAGCCGGTGCCGTTGATTTTGTTTTAAAGCCGTTTCGCTCCAATCAAATCCTAAACGCCGTTGCGCGGTGTTTGGACCGCATTCGGTTACGCCGTGAAAACTTTCTCCTCCGGCACGAGTTGCGCTCACGGGTCAGCGAGACAAGAAGACAAAGCGAGTTCCTCGGTCAATCTGATTCCCTGCAACAAATTAGAGAAACTCTGGCGCGGGTGGCGCCTCTTCCATCATCAATCTTAATCACCGGCGAGTCTGGCACCGGTAAGGAAGTTGCTGCCCGCACATTGCACACCTTTTCTGACCGCGCAGATAAGCCATTCGTTCCTGTCAATTGCGCATCGATACCAGCCGAAATGATTGAAAGCGAACTTTTCGGGCATATCAAAGGTGCATTTACGGGAGCGGAAGGACGACGAGATGGTTTATTCCTGCACGCAGATGGCGGTACATTATTCCTAGATGAAATCGGTGAATTACCATTTTCCATGCAGAGTAAATTGCTCAGGGTATTGGAAGACAAAAAAATTCGCCCGGTTGGCGCTGAACGCGAAATTTTAATTGATGTGCGTTTTGTTTTTGCAACAAATGCCGACCTTACGTTGGAAGTTGCTGAAGGACGGTTCAGGGCGGATCTTTTCTATCGTATAAATATTCTCAATATCGCAATGCCACCCCTTAGAGAACACAAAAGTGACATTAGGGAACTGGCTGAGATGTTTATGCAAAAACTGTCTCGGGAGTTAGCCGTGCCGCCTCTGCCTTTGGACAGCCTCGCTCTTTCATTTTTATCAAATAATGATTGGGCTGGTAATGTACGTGAATTGCGTAATGTAATCGAGCGGTCCTTGATACTTGGAGAGTTCCCAGGTCAATCGGACACGCGTGCTTCTCATAAGCAGAATGATGGCGCAGAAACGTTGGAAGCGGTTGAGCGCCGCCACATTCTGGATGTGCTGAACCTGTCAAAGGGTAATCGGGCGGAAGCCGCCCGGCGGCTCGGCGTTTCACGTAAAACCATTGATCGAAAATGCGCCCAGTGGGATGCCTGAAATCGATACCGCTCATCCCATCGTTGGCGTACCAAATCAGGGATTATCGGTTCGGTTCAGGTTGCTCGCGATTGCACTTCTGCCGATGCTGGTTGTACTGCCCTTATTGTTAGGGATCGCAGTTGTTCGATGGTCAGAGAAATTCGATAAACTTCTGATCTCCAAGGTGAATGGGGATATCACGATTGCTCACCAATATCTGTCTCGAATTTTGGAGAATAGTGGAGAGAGAGTTCAAGCCATTGGAAAATCAACATCGTTTGCAGCGCAACTGAAAATTGACCGACAACCGGATCTGGCCGATTATTTGGAAAAAAGTAGGGCTGAGCTAGGGTTTGACTTTCTCTACCTAATTACCGCTCAGGGCAATATCGTCTCTTCATTGCCGCAGTCAGAAATTAACGCTTCAGTACTCGAATGGCCGGTGGTTTCAACTGCAATCAACGGCACCGCAAAAACGGCAATCGACATATTTAGTGAAAATGAATTAAAGGCACTGTCACCTGCATTGGCGGATCGCGCCAGAATGGACTTGGTGCCAACGAAAGCTGCGATAAAAACTGACCGTACGACGGAGACCCGTGGCATGGTGGTACACACGGCTGCGCCAGTGAATTTTGGGGGCGAAAAAACGGCATTGGTTGGCGGAATTTTACTTAATAGAAATCTACATTTTATCGATACTATCAATGACCTTGTTTATCGTGAAGCCAGTTTGCCGGAGGGCAGCCAAGGTACGGCGACGCTGTTTCTAGAAGATGTTAGAGTCAGCACAAATGTGCGGCTGTTTGAAAACGTGAGGGCGCTCGGAACGCGTGTTTCAGCGATTGTCCGGTCTACGGTTCTGGATGAAGGGCGCGTCTGGCTTGACCGGGCTTTTGTTGTCAACGATTGGTATATTTCCGCCTATGAGCCCATCGTTGACAGCGCTGGAAAACGTGTCGGAATGTTGTATGTGGGTTTTCTGGAAAAACCATTTCAAACCGATAAGTACACAACGCTGGCCTTTATTGCGGCCGCTTTTTTACTGGTGACAGCGATAACGGTGCCGATATTTCTCGGTTGGGTAAGAGGTATTTTTAAACCTCTTGAACGTATGGCGAAGACCATCACTCAAGTTGAAGACGGAAATTTGAGTGCGCGCACTGGTCCTGTTCCAAGCCGCGGTGAAATCAGCAAAGTCGCTCAGCATCTTGATAATCTCCTTGGCCAATTACAACAACGTGATCGTGAACAACGTAATTGGGCGATGGAATTAAACGGGCGCGTAGAGGAGCGAACAAAAGAGTTGAAGGAAACCAATCAACGTTTGGAAGCGACAACGCAGCAATTGATTGTATCGGAAAAACTGGCAGCGATTGGCGAAATAACGGCTGGCATCGCCCATGAAATAAACAACCCCGTCGCTGTTATTCAGGGAAATTTGGACGTGATTCGAGAAACATTGGGTGCTCAGGTGGATGACTCTCAAACCGAATTTCGCCTGATTGATGATCAAGTCCATAACATCCATATGATTGTCACTAAATTACTTCAGTTCGCCAGACCAGATGAGTTTGCTGGATATATGGATCGCCAGATCCCGGATGACGTCCTGAGCGATTGTTTGTTATTGGTCCAGCATCTTCTGAGTAAGGTCGATATTAAAGTTGTTCGTAAACAAAGAAGCGATCAACAAGTGCTAATGAACCGAACCGAATTACAGCAGGTTTTGATTAATCTTTTTGTGAACGCCATTCATGCCATGCCGGACGGCGGTACGTTGACCCTAAGTACATACGAAAAAGTCCATAATGATAAGAACGGCCTGATCATTGAGGTTTCCGATAACGGAAACGGGATTCCCGATGACGTCATAAAAAAGATATTCGATCCTTTCTTTACAACAAAACAAAGTGAGGGAACGGGCCTGGGATTGTCGATTAGCCAAACACTGATCACCCGGCACGGTGGACAAATTTCAGCGTGCAGTGAGGTCGGTGCCGGGGCAACGTTCTCAGTTTGGATGCCAGTAGTCGAATAATTAGCTAAAGGTAACGTCGAGCGCAGGACGGGCCCCGGCCTATTTTAAGTGTACAATTTGTCGCGAATTTAAGTTAATTGCGCGATATAAGTGGACAATTTGTCCGCGATTTCATGTTAGGGGCACGTTCACTTATCAAAATATTACTGACAACCCTAGTATTCCTGCCGATTCTACGGGTTGGCACGATACTTGTACTATACTTGATCAATGGTGAGTGCTGAAAGTCACTGATATTTGGGGGGATGTCTATAATGTTAAGTTTTTCGAACATGATCTCTCGCCGGTATAGGCAGCGCGTATAATCCGATGAACTGTCTTGATAAAAACCACGACAGGAAAATATTTCACGCGGCGACGGATCATCCTCATTTTTATGATATTCAAAAAAAATCTGGTCGGGAATGTCTTCGATCTTATACTCAGCGGTCAGAAAAAAGACTGTCTGTTTGGGGGCGCGTTCCAGGCCGGTCGGAAACCTGGCAATGGGGTAATGCTACAAATCACACACTGTGCCTAAATCTCAGTGGTGGGGAGCGGCTTCAGGGTCGTTTTGTCGCCCATAAATCGTTTGTTCGCGGAAACGTCGGATATTCAACTATCCATCCTCAGGGCAGCCAATCGGTCTGGTTGAGCTCGCAAATGGATGACAAATTCCAGACGTTGCACTTTTATTTTACGCAAGCAGATTTGGCGAAATATGCCGTCGAGGTCCTTGATATAGAGCCATTGTCCTTGGAATTGACGGGCGTCATATTCGACAATAACGAGACAATAAATAATATCGCGAAAGCCTGCATCCTACCCCTCGATTGGTCGGAAAAAAGTGACCAAATGGCTTTGTCTTCGGCTATTCAGTTGCTGATGTTTCATGTCGTTAAAAAATACGTCGACAGTTCAAAATTTGTTAATGTAACCCATAAGGGTGGTTTATCTCTGGCTGTTCAAAAGCGCATCATGGAATACGTCGATGCACATCTAGAAGACGCCATGACCATAGAAAATTTGGCCGATGTAGCGGGACTGAGTGCTTTTCATTTTGCCCGCATGTTCCATCAGAGTTTTGGCGTAACGCCGCATAATTACCTGAAGGAAAAGAAAATTAATCTGGCAAAAAACCTGCTCGGTAAATCGACGATGCCGTTGATCGAAATCGCAGTTGCCAGCGGTTTTTGTTCTCCGTCTCATTTCAGCAGGCAATTTAAGTCCGTAACCAAACTGACCCCCACTCAATATCGCGCGCTTAATTCAGAGCGGGGGGCACCGGTTCGGGATAGCGAACCGGGTTGAAATTTACCCCGCTAATAAGCCGCAAGATTGTGACAAAAAAGCAGGAGTTTGAAAGACGAGGGTATGTTGGCGTGTTCTACTGCGGGTTATTAAAAAATAATTTTGCATTTTGGCAGAGTTGCGACGTGCGGTAACCGTTCTTCCTCCGTTGATTAAAATGTGTTACGCTAGGAGTAGTATTGTGGGAGTTGACGTCGCGATTGAGAGGGATATGCCCGAGCAAGCAGCGTTCATGAGCAATAATGATGCTTCGCGTCCAGCACTCGCTGAAGAAGATGTCCTGCGGGCCCAGGTCTACGGATTGCTGTCGAGGGCGTTGGCAGAGCCGCCTTCTGATGAAACGTTAGAGATATTCCGCGGACTTAATTCTGTAGACAATAGTTCCCCTATCGGATCCGCAATTCGCGCACTTGGCGATCTGGCTGTGCGCACAACCCGTTCCAGCGCATCAGAAGAGTATACAGGATTGTTCCATGGAATGGGATCTGGCGGCCAGGTTAACCCCTACGCATCGTTTTATCTTACGGGTTTTATTTATGAAAAACCGTTGGCCGATTTGAGGACGGAGTTGGCGGGCATCGGTGCTCGTCGATCCGGTGTCACGGGTGAACCCGAAGACCATATAGCATTTTTATGTGAAGTTATGCATGGTTTGATAATGGGTTCGTACGGCGAACCCGCGTCTTTGAATAAACAACATGAATTTTTTATGCGGCATATCGCGCCGTGGGCGATTCAGGTTTTTGAAGATATCGAGGGGGCTGAATCAGCTGTTCTCTATATGCCTGTTGGGGCGCTTGGCAAGGTGTTCGTCGCAGTTGAAGCAGAAGCATTTAAAATGGTGGCGGCGTAAGCTGCTGAGTTCGGAGCAGGCGGCGAAGGCGCTGTTTGGAATGTTGGAAGAGGAGAGTGCAATGGCGAAAAATGATCAACAGTCACTGCCTCGTCGAGAGTTTCTGAAAGCGGCCGGTATATCCGGTGCTGTTGCGGGTGTTGCAGCAGTTGCGCTTTCGGGAACGTCGGCGAGTGCAGCGGTACCTGAAAAAGGCAAGAGCGCCGGTTATCAGGAAACTGAACACGTCAAAACATATTACGAATTGGCACGGTTTTAGGTTCATTTATTAGGGAGGTTTAAATGCTCACCAAAAAGAGCGGCGGGGTTGCGACAGGCCCCCGTTTGAAGAAAGCCCTATCGGGTGTGATTGGCGGCGCGATTGATCGCCGTACATTCCTGAAACGATCAGGGATCACAGCTGGAGGCGCAGCGCTTGCATCGGCCGTACCGGTCGGTTTGGCAACTGAAACAAAGGCTGCAACAGCTGCAGCTAGTATGAAAAAAATAAAATCCGTCTGCACCCACTGTGCAGTTGGGTGCACAGTGATTGCAGAAGTCGATAACGGCGTTTGGGTCGGGCAGGAACCTGGCTTTGATAGCCCGATTAACCTCGGAGCCCATTGTGCTAAAGGGGCAGCGGTTCGCGCGCATGCTCACGGAGACCGGCGACTGCGCTACCCGATGAAACTTGAAGGTGGCAAGTGGAAACGCGTTTCCTGGGATCAGGCGATTAACGAAATCGGCGACAAAATGCTCGATATCCGGAAATCATCCGGTCCCGATTCGGTATACTGGCTCGGTTCCGCCAAGTTCAGCAACGAGCAGTCCTATTTGTTCCGTAAGTTTTATGCTTTCTGGGGTTCGAACAATGGGGACCATCAGGCCCGTATCTGCCATTCGACGACCGTTGCCGGTGTAGCCAACACCTGGGGCTACGGCGCAATGACCAATTCTTTCAACGATATGCATAATAGTCGGGCAATCTTAATGATCGGTTCGAACGCCGCGGAAGCCCATCCGGTTGCCGTGCAGCATATTCTGAAAGCCAAAGAGCAGAATAACGCTCAACTGATCGTCTGCGATCCGCGCTTTACGCGCACCGCGGCTCATGCAGATGAATATGTTCGCTTCCGTCCTGGGACGGATGTTGCCCTGATTTGGGGCCTTATGTGGCATATCTTTGAGAACGGCTGGGAAGACAAGGAATACATCAAACAACGTGTTTGGGGTATGGACCGTGTTCGGTCCGAAGTGAAAAAATGGAATCCGGAAGAAACCGAAAGAGTTACCGGTATTCCGGGATCTCAGCTTCGCCGGGTTGCGCGGTCGCTGGCCAACAATCGTCCTGGCACGATTATCTGGTGTATGGGCGGAACGCAGCACACTACCGGTAATAATAACACCCGGGCATACTGCACACTGCAGTTGGCGCTTGGTAATATTGGTGTATCTGGCGGCGGTGCCAACATCTTCCGTGGTCACGATAACGTTCAGGGCGCAACAGATTTCTGCATCCTGTCACACTCACTTCCCGGATACTACGGCCTCAAAAAAGGGTCATGGAAACACTGGGCACGTGTTTGGGATGTCGAATACGACTACATCAAAGACCGCTTCGCAACTGAGAAGCTGATGCAGTCCAAGGGTATCCCGGTCAGTCGTTGGATTGATGGTGTTCTGGAAGATAAGAAGAACATCGATCAACCTGATAATCTCCGTGCTATGGTCTTGTGGGGGCATGCGGTGAACTCGCAAACCCGCCTGCCGGAAATGAAAAAGGCGATGGAAAAACTGGAACTGATGGTTATCATTGATCCGGTTCCGACATTTGCGTCTGTCATTCCCGATCGCCAGGACGGCGTTTATGTCTTGCCGGCAGCAACCCAGTTTGAAACCTACGGTTCCGTAACTGCGTCGAATCGCTCATTGCAGTGGCGCGACAAAGTTGTTGATCCGCTCTTCGAATCCAAAGTGGATCATGAAATCATGTATCTGCTGGCCAAGAAGTTAGGGTTCGAAAAGGAAATGTTCAAAAACATCAAGGTCGTTGGCAATGAGCCATTGATCGAGGACATTACCCTCGAATTTAACAAGGGCATGTGGACAATCGGCTATACCGGACAGTCTCCGGACCGTCTGAAAGCCCATATGGCAAACCAGCATACGTTCGATAAAACGTCGCTGCTTGCACGTGGTGGTCCCGTCAGTGGTGAATATTACGGTCTGCCGTGGCCTTGCTGGGGTACGGCAGCGATCAAACATCCAGGCACGCCAAACCTTTATGATCCATCGAAATCGGTGGCTGAAGGTGGGCTTAACTTCCGGGCTCGGTTTGGTGTCGAGTACAAAGGTGAAAATCTGTTGGCTGAAGGCTCCTATCCGGTGGGTAATGAGCTTAAGGGTGGCCATCCGGAATTCACCATGGCGATGCTTAAGAAGCTGGGTTGGGACAGTGACCTGACGGCAGATGAAAAAGCTGCCATCGGCAAGGTTGCTGGTGATAAAACCAACTGGAAAACCGACTTGTCTGGTGGTATTCAGCGGGTTGCAATCAAACACGGTTGTGCACCGTTCGGCAATGCCAAGGCCAGGGTCATGGTCTGGACATTCCCGGATCCAATTCCGCTTCATCGCGAGCCGTTGTATACCAACCGCCGTGACCTTCTGCCGAAATACGCGACATATAAAGACAAGCAGGCCTATCGTCTGCCAACCATGTATGCGTCGATCCAGAAGAACGACTTCTCCAAGGAGTTCCCGACGATCCTTACGTCAGGTCGCCTCGTAGAATATGAAGGTGGCGGTGATGAAAGCCGTGCAAATAAGTGGCTGGCTGAATTGCAGCAAGACATGTTCTGTGAAATTCACCCCGTAGATGCCAATAATTCCGGTATCCGTGATGGGCAGAACATGTGGGTGCACTCACCGGAAGGCGGCAAGGTTTTGGTCCAGGCTCAGGTTACGGAACGAGTCCAGGCCGGTGTTGCCTTCATGCCATTCCACTTCGGTGGTCACTGGCAAGGCAAGAGTTTACGGGACAAATATCCGGAAGGTGCCGATCCTTATGTGTTGGGTGAAGCATCCAACATGTGTGGTACATACGGATATGACTCCGTCACCCAGATGCAAGAGTCGAAAGTGACCTTGTGCCGAATTGAAGCAGCGTAATAGGGAGGTATTATCATGGCACGAATGAAGTTCCTTTGTGATGCCGAGCGCTGCATTGAATGCAACGCCTGCGTTACAGCGTGTAAAAACGAGCACGAGGTGCCTTGGGGCATCAACCGGCGCCGGGTCGTCACGATCAATGACGGTAAACCTGGCGAGCGGTCCATATCGGTCGCCTGTATGCACTGCTCTGATGCGCCGTGTATCGCAGTCTGCCCTGTGGATTGCATCTATCAGACCGAAGAAGGTGTGGTTCTGCACTCCAAAGATCTATGTATTGGTTGTGGATACTGCTTCTACGCCTGTCCGTTCGGGGCGCCGCAATACCCACAAGCGGGTAACTTCGGCAGCCGCGGAAAAATGGACAAATGCACATTCTGTGCCGGCGGCCCGGAAGACGACCATTCGTCGGACGAGTTCCAGAAATATGGCCGTAACCGTTTAGCCGAAGGCAAATTGCCGATCTGTGCAGAAATGTGCTCGACCAAGGCCCTCCTTGGTGGTGACGGCAACATGGTCAGCAATATCTACCGTGAACGTGTTGTCGGACGTGGTTTTGGGTCTGGCGCATGGGGATGGGGAACAGCGTATCAGCTTAAAGCTGGCCCATCCTGATCCTCGTTAAAACGGCATATGAAGGTGGCGGTGCATTTCGGTGCGCCGCCCATCTTTGTATCTTGTATATTGATAAGTGTTAGAGAATAAAGAAATGACGGTCCGCAGAAAATTTTACCTGTTCGGAAGCCTTGCCTTAGCTGTTGTTGTGCTTGGCGGATGCCGGGCGGAAGAGCAAGGGCGGGTAATCAATTACGAGCCCGGTGTTTACAAAGGCAAACCTGATACCCAACTGAGCGAAGTCCAGCGCCGCACATTGCGGCAACGCACCGTTCATCAGGGCAGCGGTATTACCGGCGGCGGCGGTCCGGTTGAAACAAAATCAAGTGACGTTCGTAAACCCTTGGGGTCGTCGATCGATATGAAGGCACTGGGCAAACGGGGATTGATGCAGGCGGGTTCATCAACCCGGTTGTAGCGTGTTACTGTGGGGACGCAAAAAAAAGTAAGGAATGACGGTAATGATCTATTTAAACATCCGGAAACTGGGCGTGGTTTTGGGACTTGTTGGCGTCATGATTATTGCTGGCACTCTGGGTTTTGCCGATAACGTTGGTTTAGGCGTGCAATCGGCCCATGCTCAAAGCGCGGGTAACGTGCCGGGCGGAACACTTGGCAATTTAAGTGATCCGGAACTGTGGCGGTTCGCCCGCAAAGGCGGCTGCGGTACGGTCTCCATACCCGATAAATCAGCTGGTTGTTTGGTCCAG
>WASW01081205.1_pt1 | contig 16631 bp, 9 predicted proteins | sample 5698521 | NCBI WGS metagenome assembly WASW01 (sample SAMN11175560, study PRJNA528189) | sponge metagenome | isolation source: marine sponge | host: Leucetta | place: Antarctica: Western Antarctic Peninsula, King George Island | collected 2013-01
TCACAGCCATTGTTACCTAGCCCTTCTACTACGCTAGAGGCCCCAGAGTTACGTACACAGAAACGCTCGCCGGCTACGCCACTAAAGTATGTTGCACCACCAGTTGCACCATACATTACCGTGTTACCGACAATAATGTTTTCGTGCGAAATGCCGCGGAATGCTGCAGGCGGTTTAATGATGATACGACCGCCACTTAAGCCTTTACCCACATAATCGTTACCTTCACCAGTTAGCGTAAAAGTAATACCCTTAGCTAAGAATGCTGCAAAACTCTGGCCTGATGTGCCTGTAAAATTGACTTGAATCGTGCCATGCGGCAAGCCGTCATTACCGTATTTAACGGCCAGTTGATTAGACAACATGGTGCCTACCGTACGATTAGTATTTAGAATTGGTGTATCAATCACCACCTTCTCGCCTTTTTCAATGGCTGATTTAGCTTTTTTAATCAATAAGTTATCTAAGGCATTATCTAAACCATGATCTTGCTCTTCAACATTATACCTTGCTACTGATGCTGGCATATCTGGCATATGGAAGATTTTAGTGAAATCTAAGCCATTAATTTTCCAGTGATCAATCCCAGCTTGCATATCAAGTAAATCTGCACGGCCAATTAAGTCATTAAATTTGGCAACGCCCAAACTTGCCATAATTTCACGAATTTCTTCAGCTACAAAAAAGAAGAAGTTCACGACATGTTCTGGCTCACCCGTAAATTTCTTACGTAATGCTGGGTCTTGTGTTGCAACACCCACCGGGCATGTATTGAGATGACACTTACGCATCATGATACAACCTTCAACCACTAGCGGTGCTGTTGCAAAACCAAATTCATCAGCACCTAACAGGGCACCAATCACCACATCACGACCAGTCTTCATTTGCCCATCTGTTTGCACAATCACGCGGCCACGCAATTGATTTAATACTAATGTTTGTTGTGTTTCAGCCAGCCCTAGCTCCCATGGCGTGCCAGCATGTTTCACTGATGTTAATGGTGAAGCGCCTGTGCCACCATCATGACCAGCCACGACAATATGGTCTGATTTAGCTTTTGCTACACCGGCAGCTACTGTGCCTACTCCCGTTTCAGAAACGAGCTTAGTAGAGATGGATGCTTTAGGATTAGCGTTTTTCAAATCGTGAATGAGCTGTGCTAAATCTTCAATTGAATAAATATCATGATGTGGCGGCGGTGAAATCAAACCAACACCAGGTACACTAAAACGCAGTGTTGCAATGTACTCGCTGACTTTATGCCCTGGTAATTGGCCACCTTCACCTGGTTTAGCACCCTGTGCCATTTTAATTTGAATTTGATCTGCGCTCGCTAAGTATTCTGCTGTCACGCCAAAGCGTCCACTCGCTACCTGCTTAATCCTTGAGCGCATTGAATCACCTGCTTTTAAAGGCACATCTGATTCAATAAATTCTTTACCAAATACTGCTGACATACTGGTATCAGTCACTACTGGAATAAAACGTTTCTTATCTTCGCCACCTTCACCTGTATTGGATTTACCACCAATGCGGTTCATCGCAATCGCGAGTGTTGCATGCGCTTCTGTAGAAATAGAACCCAGTGACATTGCGCCCGTTGCGAAACGTTTAACAATCTCTTTTGCTGATTCTACTTGATCTAATGGAATAGCCTTACCTGCTGACTTAATATCAAACAAGCCACGCAATGTCATGTGGCGACGCGATTGGTCGTTAATGAGCTTTGCGTACTCTTTATACGTATCGTACTGGTTTGTGCGTGTTGCATTTTGCAGCTTTGCTACTGATTGTGGTGTCCATGTATGCGCTTCACCACGCACGCGGTAAGCATACTCGCCACCAGCATCTAATGCATTTTGCAACACAGGGTCGTTACCAAAAGCGCCAGCATGTAATCGCAACGCTTCTTCAGCCACTTGGTCTAAGCCAATGCCTTCAATTTGTGTAGTTGTACCGTTAAAGTACGCATCAATAAATTGTGAGTTCAAACCAATCGCTTCAAAGATATGCGCACCACAGTATGATTGATAGGTACAAATACCCATTTTAGACATGACTTTGAATAAGCCTTTACCCACCGCTTTAACAAACTTCTCGTTAGCTACTGCTGCATTATCAGCAATATTGGCAATGGTTTGATAGGTTAACCATGGGAACACTGCTTCAGCGCCATAACCTGCTAACAATGCAAAGTGATGGACCTCTCGTGCTGAGCCTGTAGAAATAACTAGACCTGTTTGTGTGCGTAACCCAGCGTTGACCAAATGCATATGCACCGCTGATGTTACTAGCAATGCAGGAATAGCCACCATGGCACTATCCATATCCATGTCGTTTAACACAATAATGTTGTAGCCATCAGCGACCGATTGTTCTGCTTTTTTACATAGCGCAGTCAACGCTTTTTTCATACCAGCTACGCCATCTTTTGCTGGATAACACATGTCTAATGAAATGGCGTTATACGCGCCTTTTGTAACCGCTTTAATATCCAGAATATTGGCAAACTCTGATTCACTTAATACAGGCTGCTGTGCTTCTAATCGTGCTGCTGGATTGGTTTCATTTAGCGCAAACAAATTGGGCTTAGGGCCAATAAATGTCACCAATGACATCACCATTTCTTCACGAATCGGATCAATTGGTGGGTTAGTTACTTGTGCAAATAACTGTTTAAAGTAGCTATATAATACTTTAGGTCTATCAGACAGCACAGGTAGCGCTGCATCATTACCCATTGAACCTGATGCTTCAACACCATTTTTAATCATTGGCTCTAGCAAGAACTTAACATCCTCTTGCGTCACACCAAATGCTTGCTGTGTATCGAGCAAGCTTTCTTTTAATACAAACGCTGGTTTTGCATTCCCTGATTCTTGATGACCAAGGTCACTCACCTCAAACCGTGTTTCATCAAGCCATTGGCGATACGGTTTTGCTGTTGTTAGTTCTCTTTTGACTTCTTCGTCATCAATAATGCGCCCTTGCTTCATGTCGATCATCAACATCTTGCCTGGTTCTAAACGCCATTTTTTAACAATGCTTTCTTCTGGGAAGGTCAGCACACCCATTTCAGAAGCCATCATGACAATATCTTCATCCGTGACTAAATAACGTGCTGGGCGCAAACCATTACGGTCTAGTGTTGCACCAATACTTTTACCATCGGTAAAGGCAACCGCTGCAGGACCATCCCACGGCTCCATAATCGCAGCATGATATTCATAGAACGCACGTCTATCTTCATCCATCATGTTTTTTTCATTCCAAGCTTCTGGAATCATCATCATCATGGCATGCGGCACACTATAACCACCAGCAACTAATAACTCTAAGCAATTATCAAAACAAGCTGAATCAGAACGTCCCGCCATAATTAGCGGCCATACTTTTTCTAAATCTTCACCCAATAATTCAGAATGCATGGCGGCATGACGCGCAGTCATCCAGTTGACATTGCCCTGTACAGTATTAATCTCACCGTTATGGGCAATCATACGATATGGATGTGCTAAGTGCCATGATGGGAATGTGTTTGTAGAGAAACGTTGATGTACTAAAGCTAATGCCGAAGTGACGCGTTCATCGACTAAATCCGTGTAGTAGACACCCACTTCGTTCGCTAGCAACATGCCTTTGTAAACAATGGTGCGAGATGATAATGATGGTATGTAAAAATAGGCCGCATCTTCAAAGTTCAAAGCCCGCACAGCATGCTCAATACGTTTACGCATGACAAAGCATTTACGCTCAAAATCATCTTGGTTTGAAAGTGCACTGCCGATAAATGCTTGGCGCATCACAGGCTCTACATCACGCGCAGCTTTTGCAATGTTGCTATTGTCTACCGGCACATCACGCCAGCCCAATAAAGTTTGGCGCTCTTCTTGAACTATTTTTGTAATCACTGCTTCGCATTGCGCGCTATTGTTTGCACCTTGCGGTAAAAATAAATTAGCCACTGCGTATTGCCCAGCCTTTGGCAAACTAATGCCTAACTGTGCAGCCTCGCTTTGCATAAACGCATCTGGCAGTTGCATCAGCAAACCAGCACCATCACCCAATTTAGGGTCGTACCCTGTTGCGCCGCGGTGGGTTAAATTAGTGAGCAACTCCAACCCTTGCAATACAATTTGATGACTTTTTTTGCCTTTAATGTGCGCAACAAAACCGACACCACAGGCATCATGTTCATTTGATTGTTTGTATAGACCTTGAGAAGCTGGATTAGATTGATTTATTGCCATATTCTTGAATTCAAAAAGCGTTTAGCGTAACCCTCAATAATACCGCTAAACACGCTTCGTTTCAATCACATAGCTACACTATTTAACAGAAAACAAACTAATTATATTGCTTTGAAAGCTTTTTCTGCTGCCGAAATAGTTTGTGCGATGTCATCATCACTGTGCGCAGCTGAGACAAAGCCTGCTTCAAAAGCTGAAGGCCCAAGATAAATGCCACTGTCTAACATACTGTGGAAAAACTGATTAAAAGCAGCTTTATCAGCCGCCATCACCTCATCAAACGAGCTTGGGCAGTCTGGACTAAAGTGCAACCCAAACATCGCCCCCACACTTTGCGCGCTAAATGGCACCCCTGCTGATTGAGCGGCTTGCACCAAACCATCTACTAACTTTTTAGTTTGTGCTGATAGTTTTTTGTGAAAGTTTGGCTGCTGAATAAGCGCTAATGTTTTTAAACCAGCGGTAACAGCAACTGGGTTGCCTGACAAAGTACCTGCTTGATAGACTGCGCCTAATGGTGCCAATACGCTCATCATATCTTTGCGTCCACCAAATGCGCCTACTGGCAGACCGCCACCAATGATTTTACCTAATGTCGTCATATCAGGCTCAATATTATACAAAGCTTGCGCGCCGCCTAAATGTACGCGAAAACCTGTCATTACCTCATCAAAAATCAATACTGCACCATACTTTGTGCATAGCGCTCGTAATGTTTTTAAGAACTCCATTTTTGGTACGACTAAATTCATATTACCAACAATAGGCTCGATAATGACACAGGCAATTTCATCGCCAATTTCATTGAATAACGTTTCTAACGCCTCAGTATTGTTGTATTCCAAAGTTAAAGTATCCGCTGCCACTGTTGCTGGCACACCCGCAGAACTAGGCTCTCCAAGGGTGAGTAAGCCTGAGCCTGCTTTTACTAACAAAGCATCGGCATGGCCATGGTAACAACCCTCAAATTTAACAATTTTATTACGCTTAGTAAAACCACGTGCGACACGTATCGCGCTCATCGTAGCCTCAGTACCGCTACTCACCAAACGTATTTGCTCCATGCTTGGCATCAGCTTATTAATTTGCGCTGCCATCTCTAGCTCTAAACCTGTCGGCGCACCAAACGATAAACTATTTTCTGCTACCTCCTGAACCGCTTTAATTACCTCAGGATGGGCATGCCCTAATATCATAGGACCCCAAGAATTGATGTAATCAATATATTCCTTACCATCTACATCCCAAAGCTTAGAACCTAAACCTTTTTTAAAGAAAACTGGTGTACCGCCAACACTACGGAAAGCGCGTACTGGCGAATTAACACCACCTGGAATGAGTTGTTGGGATTTTTCAAACAGCTGTTTATTGAGTGAGGTCATATAATATTCATTTAAAATGTTGAGTTAAATTGTTGGCATGTTTCGGCAATATTTTCTGCGCCAAATACAGCACCAACGACAGCCACCATATCTGCGCCTGCTTGCTGCACTTGCTTAATATTGGCTAACGTAATACCACCTATTGCCACGATGGGTACTTGTAATTGTTGTTTAGCCTGCTCAAATAAACACAGTGGCGCATGTACTGCATTTGGCTTAGTAGCTGATGTAAAGCAAGCACCAAATGCAACATAACTTGCACCATCTGCTTGCGCTTTCTCTGCTAAATCAAATTGGTTATAGCAAGAGACACCTATCAACTTATTTGCACCTAGCAAACGTCTTGCCGCTACCAAGTGACAGTCCGCCGCACCTAAATGCAAGCCATCTGCATCGATCTGCGCACATAAATCAAGGTGATCATTAATGACTAGTGGCACGCCGTGTGTGCGACATAAGGCAAGTAATGCTGTTGCCTGTCTGAGTCGTAATGATTGACCAACCACTTTATTGCGATATTGCACCATGCGAACACCACCTTGCAAAGCAGCCTTAACCATCGCACAAAGTTTTTTAGTGTCAGTTTCATTCGGTGTTACTGCATATAAACCGCTAATGCTGGATTGATGAGGTTTTGTCAATATCACGTCCGCTTGTTTCGTCGTCTTCACGCGCCCAAAAGAATCGGTCAGGAATAAACTGACCCATGCCAGGCATAAAAGCATTACTGAGCGTTTGCCAAGTATACTCTTGCGCTTCTTGTATGGCGTCTTCGATTGTTAGGCCATGCGCCAAACATGCTGCTATTGCACTGGTTAAGGTACAACCAGAACCATGATAACTCCCAGCCAGTCGCTCCCAGTGATATTCTTTAATCAAGCCATTTTCACTATAAAGAGAATTCACCACATCTGCTGAGCGCTCATGTGTCCCTGTAATCAGCACATACTCAGCGCCCATTTGCAACAGCCGTTGTGCAGATTCTGCTAGCGCAGAATATTTCACTTCATCGCCTTCATCATAAAAAGCGAGTCGTCGTGCCTCCAAACTATTGGGTGTGATTAAAGTCGCTTGCGGAAACAACAGTTCACATATTGCTGCTTGCATATTTTCATTGCTAAGCTCATCCCCACGGCCTGAGGTTAAAATCGGATCTATTAACAAGGGCACATCAGGATAATCGGCAACTATTTCAGCAATCACTGCTACATTTTCAACACTGCCAAGTAAGCCTAGTTTAAATGCTGAGACCTGTACATCTTCTAAAATAGTGCGCGCTTGGTCATTGATCCAATCGGCATCAAGTGCCATCACACTTTCAACACCAACTGTATCTTGTACCGTAATGCCTGTCACAACCGATAAAGGATGACAACCAATACTCGACAAAGCCAAAATATCGGCTTGCATACCAGAGCCCCCACTAGGATCAGTGGCAGCAAAGGTCATCACACATGGAGGTGTTGTGGTCATATACGCTCTCTTCAGGTTTTAGCTGCTTAGCCAAAATCCCACTCGAAAAACTAGCAACGCTTAGCGACTAGTTATACATTTAAAAGCGTTATTTTACTTGTGTGTTAAGCACTAAAGCAAAATATTTAATATATTTTATTAAGACTTTCTTAAATACAAACCGGCTTGACGCCATTAGGTAGCTTAATACCTGCGTTAAGGATGATAGATGTATTGCTATTATTTGACCCTTCATCACTATCCTCCTGACAGCTTTCCCTAGCATCAATAACAGCTACAAGCGCTTGTGGTTGTTCATTAACAGTTGTTAAATCACCCAAGCCAGCAGTGTTATTTGGTTTTAACGTATTGCTAACCGCTTCGCTTGTCCCACTTGTAGGTAGCTCAATTGAAAAAATACTACCTGTGTAATTTAGCGTGTAATTACTGCCTGCGTCTAAACTACCTTGGTTAATCGCATAATTACCAAGCATTTCTCCTGCTGTACGATCAAGCGCACCTGTAAAACCATCGCCACCCACAAAACCTAACCCACCAACAGTAAAGCTAAACGGCAATGGGTCAGCGCCGCTAATTATTTTTGATTGTCCTGCATTTGCACTAACTGTAACCGCACGTTGCGCAACTGTGCCGACATTACCTGTAGCAGCACTACCAACGACCTCATAGCCAAACACTTGTGTTGTACCATTAGTTGCACCTGTAATACTAAGTGCGTTAGAGGTAACTGTTTTGCCTGTGCCTACGTTTTTATTATCGTAAATAGCACTCGTGAAAGCAGATAAATTGACAGTATCACCATCTATTGCACCTGCTTGATTTAATGTAAGACTACCAATTGATGCCGTTGTATTACCATCGTAAATTTTATTGGCTGTACCAGTTAAAGTCGCTGTAATCGTTGGTGCAAGCGTATAAATAAAACCATTACCTGTTGCAGGAATTGCATCACCAAATGCTGCGTTGTACTGCTTAAAGCTTGCTGCTGATTTAAAAGCACCTATCGTATCGGTGAGCGGACTTGTTGAATACACCAACCAACGACAGCCAGTATTAATGCTAGGCACTGTCGCATTCTTATCAGTCACTAAAGTGACATCACCACCATTACTTGCCGCTATATTATTTGCCCTAGCATCAATATTACCCACTGTCGTATCGCCGCCTGTCGCTTTTACAGTAATATCGCCACCAGCACCATTTCGTTGGCCCCTGGTATTTAGATTGCCTGTTGTCACAGCACCATTGTCATTATCAATATTAATGCTGCCTGCTGTACCACCAGCACCTGTGCCTCTAGCCTCCCCTGTGCGTGCTGTTATGTTAGTCACTGAAATACCACTAACACCTGTTGAATTCATTGTAACGCTACCCGCATCACCTGCATCTGCGTTACCACTACCACCTCTTCCACCAGATGCCGCAATATTTGTAGTGGTAATAGCGCCTGATGCGTTAACAGTCACATTACCCGCATGGCCACCAGCAACATTTGTATTAGCGTTGCCACCATTAGCAGAAACCGCTTGCGTCGTAATGTTACCTGCGATTGATGTTAGGGTAATATCACCAGCAGCACCATTGGTATCGCCAGAAGTGGAAATATTATTGCTGATGATATTGCCAGATGTATTATTGACATTGATACTGCCAACACCACCAGCACCTGTACCAACCGCTCTTCCAGAGCGCGCACTAATGCTGCCTGTTGCGATGTCGCCAGCAGCTGTTGAGGTGACATTAATAGCACCCGCATTGCCACCTGCTTGGTTAGCACCACTGCCACTACCACCACTTGCAGAAACTGTCGTTGTATTGACTGCACCAGCAGCATTAATGGTGATGCCACCAGCATTGCTACCTGTATTATTTGTATTAGCAGTGCCGCCATTGGCAGTAAGCGCTTGTGTCGTAATATCACCTACAGTTGCGGTTAGGTTAATATCACCACCAGCACCATTTCTATTGCCTGCTGCACTTAACGTGCCTGCCGCCGTAATGGCACTAGCTGTTAAATCAATACTACCCGCATTACCACCCGTGCCAGTGTCCGTTGCACTGCCAGTGCGTGCATTAATAGCCGCCACATTCAGTGTACCAGTACCGGTAACCGAAATCGCGCCCGCATTACCACCTGCTTTTGTATGACCAGTAGCAACGCCACCGCCAGAGCTAGAAACGCTACCCGTTACTGTCACATCACCAGCTGCTGCCGCTATCGTAATAGCACCACCAGCACCATTGGTATCGCCAAAAGTGGAAATATTATTGCTGATGATATTGCCAGATGTATTATTGACATTGATACTGCCAACACCACCACCAGCACCTGTACCAACCGCTCTTCCAGAGCGCGCACTAATGCTGCCTGTTGCGATGTCGCCAGCAGCTGTTGAATCAATATCAATCGCGCCTGCACTGCCGCCTGCTGTATTGCCACTACCACCTCTTCCACCAGATGCCGCAATATTTGTAGTGGTAATAGCGCCTGATGCGTTAATGGTCACATTACCCGCATGGCCACCTGCTATACCAGCTGTACCATTACGACCACTTGTTGTAACCGTGCCCACTAAATTAATAGCATTGCTAGCATTTATCGTGACGTTACCTGAGTTTTGACCAACCAATCCTTGTGTCAAGACCTGTCCAGCACCGACACTCACCACATTAGCGCCACTCAGATTAATGTCACCTTGGCGCGAAAATACACGTCTGTTTAGTGCCAGATCACCCGCACCATTGCCATCTGCATCAGCAGTTAGATCAATATTGCCTGTACCCTGTGTGCGTATTTCACCATTGACGGCTAAGTTATTATTAGCTTCTAAGCGAATACTATTATTCGTTACCATGGTAATATTGTTTGCCACAGTAATATCATTAGTGGCTTGTAAGAAGAGTTCTGAGAAACCAATAATATCCGCAATTTGAACCGTTGTTGTGCCTACTGCAGGCGCATCTGCAAATGCAATATCAGGAGTGCCGTCTGCGCTGTTTGTTGGTGGTGCTTGTGTGCTGGTATTTAAAATAATGTTTTCTGGGTCAAGCAACACATGACCACCTAAACCATTGGCAGCACTCACATCAACGCCGCCAATAAAGTCTAAAACTGCTTGCCTGAAACCTCAACAAAGCCACCATTGCCAGCCGTTGCACCACCTTTTGCAGAAATATTGCCATAGTAACGTGTGGTTTGGTCAGCCCAAACAATGGCTTTGCCGCCATCGCCATTTTCAATTGCATCTACTGCAATCGTTGCATTTTGATCAACGTATGTGGTTCTGGCATTATAAACTTGTGCGTTCTTGCCTTGGAAATCACCGCCTACTAGCACTTCACCACCGCCAGCTTGGCCTGATGCATCTAGTTTAGCAGCGCCTAATAAGGCGACTTGTTCACCAGTGACTTCAATATGCCCACCTGTTGTACCAGCCTGATTACCTGTTGCGTTCAATGTGCCAGATACAACCACTTTGGCGTGATCACCGCCTTCTAGGCGGATTACACCATTACGCTCTACTAAACTATTGGCTTCTACTAGGCCAGAAACATTAATGGCGGAACTGCGTGAGTTAGTCGCTAATTGGACTGCGCCGCCATCAGCATGAATCACGCCTGATTGATCGACTAAAGCATTTAGTGCATCGCCAGATAATTTGGCCTTTACTAAACCATTACCATAAAAGTCTAATTCTGCCGATTGCGCTGAAGCCATGACAACACTACCGTTGTTAGCGGTTAAAGTGCCACTATTATTGACCTCATTGCCCAGTAAAACGATATAGCCGCCATCAGCCGCTTTAATCACACCCTGATTAGTAACATGACCAGTGCTGCCATTTGCGTTGAACTGGTAACGCCCTTTTAAGAAATCAGCGTTTGAAATGTCAAGGCTAGTTGCTACTAAACTACCGACATTGATTTGAGCGCTTTGACCGAACAGCACACCGTTAGGATTAATTAGAAACAAACTGCCATTTGAATTAAGACCACCATATATACTGGTAGCACTATTTCCTGTAGCGCTAAAAAGCGCCTGTACCATTGCCAAGCTCAAAAAATACATTTACATTTTCATTCGCTGCAATATCAAGTGAACTTGCAATACCAACCACTTGACTAGTTGCCACATTAACCGTTAAGTTATTGCCAACTTGTTCTATGGCTGCTTGGCCAGATTGAATAGTTAGGTCTGTCCACTGCGCATACACCTGTTGACTAGTACCCAATAGGGCCGATAATACAACCAGTGTTAACTGTGTTTTCTTTGTTAAAGCCAGAACAAAGCTAGGTGAAAATGATGCGGTAACTTGATTGTTATCACGCACGATTGTTGCTTTTTTTCCATCACTTTTTACATGCTCAGCAACCGCAACCCAAGCAAGCTTGATGCGGCTCCAAATTAAGCGATAGCTGTGATTTAATGATGGTTTTTTCATATTTACTTCCAACAACTTATTGCTATTAATGTAGTTTTAGCACAAGCAATGATAATTTTGTACTGATTTTACAATTGTTTAAATATAGTATTAACTATTGACACTAGCAAAAACCTTGCCAAAAATTAGATAACAAACAATCTATCGGTGATTTTTTGATCTTTAAACAGCGTTTAAACCACCGGAATGTAAGATTGACGCTGTTTTCAGCGCATAAAGCTTATTGAAATTCAGAATATTATAAAGTGGTAAAAGGGCTAAAGCCACAGTAAAAAAATTTCAACAATCTAATTAGATTGTTGAAACGCCAACACTAATGACTTTGGTATAGGATACATATAGTTAGTAGATTATTGCTAATCTAAACTTAGTCCTAAAAGTGTTTGAGCAGCTGCCCCCAAATGCGGACTTCATTTTCGGCGTTCGCACCAGCAAAATCGCGGTTTTGGTGTGATGCGGTTAAACGCAATAACCAAGCATTTTTAAATCTTGCCTCTAATCCCTAAGCCAGCATGAATGGATTTAACATGATTATCACCAATCGATGTCTTTTCATTGATCTTACCGCGACCAACATCAATAAAGCTATACGGACTAAGTTCTACCAATAAAAACCTTGCCAATGTATTACCTGCTGGTATTCTTTTCTTAATTTCAGCGCCTACTACAAAACCCGAGTCAGCCAAGCTAGGTAGCTCTGCAAATTGTCGCCAGTGATTAATGCCGCCTATAGAAGTTTTTTCTACGCTATCTAAGTTTTTGCTAGCGCGTTGATAATCAGCCCGCAAGCCGAGGCTGACAGCATTTTCAAAATATTGAAGCCGTGTTGCACTCAAGCTATATTTAGCAAAACCACCTTTAGTGTTAGCGCCTGTTTCATCTAAAGTTTGGGCAAGGTCATTTTTAAACGATATCTTGCCGGTACGTATATTAAAACCTAGTTGATTGCTCACATTGCCTGCATTATTGAGCCAATCACCAAAAAGGCCAATGCCTAAAGTGAACACATTACGACGATTTGCTAACCCAAAAGTCGCGACTTCATCATTAATCACTTTATAAGCAGTATCGATTCGTAGCGATAAACCTTTACCTGCATCACGCATAATGGGCTGATCAACTGAAATATTAAAGTACTGACTCTTGCCAAAAGCATCCAATACTTCAAACGCACCGCCTAATTTATAATCCACATAGTTATACCTTAGGTTTAACAAGGTGCCAGATGCGTGTATAGGTGTTACATAACCCAAATCCAAGCCACGTTGGCCATTGTCATTCGATCTTTTTAAATCTAAATGCAGCTGATCACCCAAGCCTGCTAGATTATTGAACCTAATCCCAGCCAAAGTAATTTCACGCCCAGTAAAACGATTACCGTAAGTGTTTGCGCCAATATAACCTTGTAAAAACGGCGATGGTTTTAACCTAATATCTATATCAGTAGTGCCGACTGCATTACCTGGGTTTAATTGCGCACTTGCCCGTGTGCCAGGTAACGAATTAAGTAAAGTGACATTACGCACAAGATTACCTTCGCTCACAATATTCTAGCCATCAGACGATAAGCCGCCATATGCGTCATAAAAGCTTGATCAAGGTCATCAGCGCCAAGCACTGTTAATGTGCCTAACTTGCCTTCTACAATTGCAATTTCAACCGTGTTTTTATTGATATCTTGCGTAGGTAAATAGGCTTGTGCCAAGAAAAAACCATTTCCCCGATAATATTCAGTAATGACCTTTGTTACTTGATTTAATGCTTGCAGGCCTATTGCACGTTTTTCATAATCACTAAGTAACGCACTGAGCTGTTCACTCGTTATTGATTCGTTGCCGCTAAAGCTAAATGTTTCAACCACTACCTTGATATTTTTATCACTGTCACTGGGTTGGTAGGCAGGCTTTTCTTCTTGTTTAATCTCTGCTGGAACAGGCGAAGGTAGCGAGCGAGGTGGCTCGGCTCTAGGAAAATCTGCAGCATCCGGTACGCCGCCAGCTGCATGAAGAGGCAAATGTGCCCCCAACAACAAAACATTTATTAAAACAATAAAGATATTCTTCATTTCAATACTTTAGCTGAACTAAAAAATCAAGTGCAATCATACAATATATCAAGCTAACTAACTGAGAAATATCATCATAACGTACTATAAAATTTTGTAAATTTCATCAAAACTCTAATGGGTCAATATCAATAGCCCATCGAATTTTTGATGCTAACTTTTCCACCCGTAATTGCGGTATCCATGTTTTTAAAAGCCGTCGCAATATTTGTCTGCTATCGGCTTGTAATAATAACTGCCCGCGCTCCATACCTTTTAAACGTTCCATTTGTGGCCGCACTGGGTCATAAATCATCACTTCATCAGATATTGCCCGCCCTAATGTGATCGCAATATTTAAAAACTGGGATACTGGCTGATAATCGCTAGCTTCTGCTTTTAATAGAGCAAAATAGCTTGTCGGCGGAAACTGCATCGCTGTACGCTCATCCAACAGCGTGTTGGCATATGCCGCATAATCTTGCATGCGTAAAGCATCAAACAAATCATGATGCGGAAACGCAGTTTGTATTAATACTTCGCCCGCAATTTCTGCACGACCTGCACGACCAGAAACCTGCATTAACTGTGAAAACAGCCTTTCACTAGCACGAAAATCAGGGCTAAATAATGCCGCATCTGTATCAATCACGCCCACTAAAGATAAATGTGGAAAATCATGCCCCTTAGCCAGCATTTGCGTGCCGACTAAAATATCAATGTCTTTATTATACACGCGTGTCAATATATCCGTCAGCGCATCTTTATTGCGCACACTGTCCTTATCCACTCTTGCTATGCTAGCGGTTGGAAATAACTGCGTTAATGTTTGTTGCAAACGCTGCGTGGCTTGGCCAACCGCACCTAAATCTGGGTTGCCGCAGCTAGGGCATTGCACTGGGATTCTTTGCTCATGCCCACAGTGATGACATTTCAAACGTTGTTGATTAAGATGCACAACAAGCTTTGCAGAACAACGCGTACAAGGCGCTATCCATTGGCAAGCATTGCAATGCATCACTGGTGCATAACCACGGCGATTAATAAACAGCAGACTTTGCTCACCACGTTGCAAACGTAGGCGAATGCCATTAATCAGTATTGGTGATAAACCATTTTCAACGGGTGATTTAGCAATATCAATGCAATAAATTTTGGGCAACTGTGCATGAGCAACCGCTCGTGTTTTTAATTGTAATAAACCATATTGCTGCTTTTTAGCTAAGTGCCACGTTTCTAATGATGGCGTTGCGCTACCCATCACAATAGGGATATCGAGTTGCTTTGCACGCATCATCGCCACATCACGTGCGTGGTAACGCATGCCGTCTTGTTGCTTATAAGAGCCATCATGCTCCTCATCAATCAACATGACTTTTAAATGCGGCATAGGCGTAAATACACTCAAACGTGTACCAATCACAATTTTAGCAGCACCTTTGCTTGCTGCTTGCCAGTTTTGTAAGCGCTCACTCTCGCTCAAATTACTATGTAAAGTGACCAGTGGATACTGACTTAAGCGGCTTCTAAAACGTGCTTCTAACTGCGGTGTTAAATTAATTTCTGGTACTAGTATGAGTGCCTGCGTATTTTTTTCTTGTAAGATCTTTTCTAATAACTGAATATAAATTTCTGTTTTCCCGCTGCCTGTAATGCCATGTAATAACCATGGTTTAAAACCATTAGATTCAGATAAAACAGCATTAATTGCATGTTGTTGCTCAGCATTCAAATTTGGCTCTGTAGCAGATGATTTTAATGAAGGCTTCACCTTAATCACTTCATCTTTAAGCAAACAATCCATCGCTTCTAGCTGCACAATCGCCTTACGCCAAGTGCCTGCAATTTCAGCAAGCTGGCTTTCAGATAAGCCTTCACTCTCTTGCAAAGCAGTGACTATGCGCTTTAGTACAGCCTGCCGCTTTGGTAAGTCATCAATAGCGACTATCTTTTTTAAGGTATACACAAATGTCTTACGCGTGACAGCTGGCTTCAGTTGTCGCAACCGCAAGGGCAGTGTTGACATCAATGTTTGTCCGATAGGGTAGTGATAATAATCTGCACAAAAATTAAGCAATTTAAAGGCTTTTGTATCAAACACCACATCTTCAAATACATGACTAACGGTCTTTAGTTTATCTAATGCAATCTCCGATGAGCCTGTGATTGCAACGATCACACCCACTAAATGACGGCCAGAAAATGAAACAATGACGCGTGCACCCACCTGCGCCTTAAAGCCATTATTCGAATAATCGAATAAGCGATTCAATGGCACATCAAGCGCAACCCTAAGAATTTGAATAGATGACATGTAAATTAGCGTGATTAGAATATTATTAGGTTAAAATAATGGCTTCGTTGATTTAATGCAACTACCTCAATATCAAAGATATTTAATATAAAGAAACGCGCCCCTTGAAAGACATTATCTCAGATTTACTACTGCAAGCTGCAAAAACACTGGATGCAGATACTAGCAGCTTATCGATCAATATAGCGCGTCCAAAGACTGCTGATCATGGTGATTTTTCCAGCAACCTAGCCTTAATACTAGCAAAGCCATTGCGCCAAAACCCACGCACTATTGCCGAAAAGCTCATACAAGCTTTACCGCAAAACGACCTTATTGAAAAGGTGGAAATTGCAGGTGCTGGTTTTATCAATTTTTTCTTAGCCAGTAACACTAAACAGCTTATCGTACGCGAGATTTTACAATTAGGCGAAAAATTTGGCCATAACGATAGTGGCAAAGGCGAAAAAGTACAGCTAGAATTTGTTTCCGCTAACCCAACAGGGCCATTACATGTTGGGCATGGCCGCGGCGCAGCTGTTGGTGATTGCTTGTGCCGCCTACTCAGTGCTAATGGCTGGGATGTAACACGTGAGTTTTACTACAATGATGCTGGTGCACAAATCAACAATCTCACAAAATCTGTATTAGCACGCGCGCAAGGGCTTGCAACAGATGACCCTAGTTTCCCTGAAGATGGTTATCGCGGTGAATATATTATGGATATTGCGCATGCCTATTTAG
>WASW01010753.1_pt1 | contig 16590 bp, 14 predicted proteins | sample 5698521 | NCBI WGS metagenome assembly WASW01 (sample SAMN11175560, study PRJNA528189) | sponge metagenome | isolation source: marine sponge | host: Leucetta | place: Antarctica: Western Antarctic Peninsula, King George Island | collected 2013-01
ACATGGGATTTTTGAAAAAATTTATGATGGAAAATGCTGGAGCTGCAGCAGTTAGAAGATTGATTGAAAAAATTAAAAATGTAGAATCAAAAAATATCTTAATTTTTGTTGGATTGGGAAATAATGGTGGGGATGGTTTGGTAATGGCAAGACATCTGGCAGGATATGGTGCCAAAGTTACAGTAATGCTACTAGGTAGTCCTGAAAAAATAAAAACAGATGAAAGTAATTGGAATTGGTCAATTTTACAAAAAATGCCCTCTGTAAAATTAATGTCTGGTGATTCTTTTGAATTTGATTTTAAACCCGATGTAATAATTGATGGAATTTTAGGAACTGGGATATCTGGAGAAATTAGAGAACCATACGCATCTGCAATAAATTACATTAATGAAACAAATTGTTACAAATTTGCAGTTGATGTCCCATCTGGATTAGATCCACAAACTGGAGAAACCGCAAATATTTACACAAAATGTGACATGACGGTAACTTTTCACAAAATGAAACAAGGAATTCCTAAACGAAAAGATTTGACTGGAGAATTGTTTGCAGAAAAAATAGGAATTCCTCCTGAAGCTGAAGAGGGAATATTATGAAAGTACATCAAATTCAAGTTGGAAACATGCAGAATTTTTCTTACATTGTTGAAGATGAAGATACTAGTGAATCAATCATAATTGATCCTTCTTGGGATTTAATTGAATTAGAAATGATTATTAAAAAAAATAATTTAAAAATAAAATATATTGTAAACACTCATCATCATTTTGATCATACTTTGGGAAATGAAGCAATGGTTGAATCTACCAAAGCACCTATCATACAACATGAATTTTCAGAATTAAAACATGAAATCACTGTAAAGGATGGAGATTTTATTGAATTTGGAAATTCTAAATTAAAAGTATTACATACACCCGGCCATTCTCCAGATGGTATTTGTCTTGTAGGTGATGGGAAAATTTTTTCTGGTGATACACTATTTGTTGGAAACTGTGGTCGAATTGATTTACCTGGAGGTAGTGTAAAAGATCTATATCATAGCCTTTTTGACGTTTTACACAATTTAGATGAAAATCTAGTCATGTATTCAGGCCATAATTATGGTGGTTCTGAAATTTCTACACTTGGACAAGAAAAAATCACTAATCACGTGATGCAAAAACGAACTGAACAGCAGTTTATTGATATGATGGGTTAGGAATTATTATGGGCAATTTTGAACTCTTTGGAAATGTAGAGCAGGGGAAACGTTTTCTGGAGTCTATGAAATCTAAAAGATTTCTTTTTTCTTTTGTAATATCTTATACTGAAACATGTGAAATTCCTGGAATTACTTTTGCAGGTGCGGATAAGGATTCAATACAGTTTACTCCTCCTGCAGATGCTGAATATCTTCATTATGGATATTGTAAAACAATTGATAAAATCCCAATGACTCCTGATGGTAAACCTACTCCTGGTTTATTGACTAAAACTGCATTAGAATCAGCTAGTATTCCACATTTAACAATTAATGCAGGAAGTAAAATCTCTCCACAACTTCCATTTGTTGACACCGGTATGTCATATGGAAAAAATATTTTAAATGATAATGCAATGACTGACTCACAAGTATCTCATGCTGTTGATTATGGTAGAATTGTAGGACGAAGTATGGCATCTTTAACTGATTGTTTAGTAATTGGTGAAAGTATTCCTGGTGGAACCACTACTGCCTTAGCTGTACTGAAAGCATTAGGTTATGATGCTAAAGTAAGTTCTAGCATTCCAAATAATCCAATTGAATTAAAAAACAAAATTGTTAAATCTGCACTTGAACGAATAGATTCAGATCATCCCTACAGTATTGTGGCAAAAGTAGGTGATCCTATGATTCCTTTTGTAGCTGGAATGTTAAGTTCTGCATCTAGTATATCTAATGTAATGCTGGCAGGTGGAACTCAGATGGCTGCAGTTTTGGCATTTGCAGCAAAAATTGGTTTTAATGAAGAAAATACTGTCATTGGAACTACATCATACATTACTGATGATGAGGGAGCAAATTTCACTAGTCTTGTAAAACAAATTGCTGATGTTCCTATAATCGCTGTAAATCCTGATTTGGAAAATTCACAGTATGCTGGCTTGAAAGCATTTTCAGAAGGATTTGGAAAAGAAGGAGTGGGAGCTGGCGGAAGTATTATTTCTTCAATGATTAAAACTGGAAATGATTCTACAAAATTTTTAGAGCTGGCTGAAAAAGAATATCATAGATTATTTACTTCACAGTAACTGATTTTGCAAGATTTCTAGGATAATCTGGATCTGTATTTTTCTCAAGAGCTGCATAATATGATAAAAATTGAATTGGAATTATTTCTGAAATTGGATACAACACTTGATCTATTTTTGGCATTTCTATCCAATAATCATAAACATCACTTTCTATGTCTGAAACCCCAATAATTTTTGCTCCGCGAGCTTTGATTTCTCTTGCACTAGTTAATGTGTCTGAATATGTAGAATCGTTTGGATTTATAATAATTACAAATACGTTTGAATCCATTAATGCAAGAGGTCCATGTTTTAATTCTCCACCTGGAATTCCTTCAGCATGAATGTATGTCAATTCTTTTAATTTTAAAGCTGACTCCATTGCAATGGGATAATTGATCCCTCTTCCAAGTACATAGATATCTGAGATATCTTTTAACACTTTTGCAATTTTTTTAATCTTCGTTGGATTTTTTAATATTTTTAAAACTGATTCAGAGAACTTTTCAAAATTAATTGTTATTTTATTGTCAGTCAATTCTTGTACAATTTTGTAGAGTACTACTAGTTGTGATGTAAAACTTTTTGTTGCTGCTACTCCAATTTCTGGCCCACAATTCATTCCAATCACCACATCTGCCTCTCGAGCAAGTGAAGATGTCATTAAATTTACTATGGCTATGATTTTACAATTTGATTCTTTCCCAATTCTTACTGCATCTAAAACATCTGCACTTTCTCCACTTTGAGATATTGCAATTATGATAGAATTTTCTTCAATACTATTTGGTGAAAACTGAAGTTCACTTGATATGATTGGTTCAGTTTTAATTTTTGCATATTTTGAAAAGATTTGTTTTGCAATAAGTGCAGAATTATAACTGGTTCCACTGCCTGTAATGTAGATATTTTTTGCATGTTTGATATAGTCTGCAGTTTTTTCTATTGCCTCTTGGGTTTTCTTTCCTGCTTTCAATATGGTTTCATGTTGTTCGTAAATTTCTTTTAATGTAAAATGTGCATAATCCCCTTTGTATGCATCTCCAAATTCTTTAGATACTTTTGTAATTTCATATTTTACATGTTCTCCTTGAAAATCTAAAATCTGTAATTTGTTTTTTTCCAAAATTACAAAATTCCCATTTTCCAAATAAATTGCATCATCAGTAAATTCTATGAATCCTAATACATCACTTGATAGAAAAAAATCATCTTTTCCTACTCCTATGATTAATGGTTCATGAAATTTTGCTGCAACTAATTGGCCATTTTCAAACATTGCAACAAATGCATAATGTCCTTTAATTTCTGAAACTGTTTTCAAAATTGTTTCTTTAACATTCTTTGTTTTTTCATAATGTTTTTGAAGTAAATTGGCAATGACTTCGCTATCTGTTTCACTTTTAAAATTATATCCTTCATCTTCTAATTGTTTTTTTAATTCCTCAAAATTTTCTATTATTCCATTATGTACAATTGCAATTTTTCCTGAATTACTAGGATGTGGGTGTGCATTAAACTCTGTGACTTTTCCATGAGTTGCCCATCTAGTATGACCAATTCCTATTTTTCCTAGAAGTGAATCTAGCTGAATTTTTGAATTAACTTCATTAACTTTTCCAATTCCTTTTTTTAATTCAATTTTATTGTTTGATTCTGTTGCAACTCCTACACTGTCGTATCCACGATACTCCATTCTTTTTAATCCCTTTACGATGATGGGTGCTGCAGAATTCTTTCCGTAGTAACCGATAATTGAACACATTATGATTCTCTTTTATAATTGGGGTTATTTACTGATAAGCCTATTTTTTTGATTATTCTGTTGAAGAACTTTTATCTTTTGGGGCTTCAGCAGTAGCCTCAGTTTTTGATTCAGCAGTAGCCTCAGTTTTTGATTCAGCAGTAGCCTCAGTTGATTCTTCAGTGACCTCTACTTTTGGTTCCTCTTTCTTTGTTTTTTCTAACATTTCAGGAATTTTTGATTCTGGTGTAAAATGAATATTGTTTTCTTCTTCAACAGTAACAATGTAAGAAGGAATGTTGATTTTTCTATCCCCAATCATAATGTGACCATGAATTACTGCTTGTCTTGCTTGATACGGTGTTTTGAATCCGAGTTTATTTGAAACAATAGTTTGTAATCTTCGTGAAAGTAAATCATCTGCCTTTAGGTTAAGTACATCATCTAATGTTGCATCACCACTTACTAATCCAATTCTTGCAAGAGATTTCATTAAGATTGGTTCTTTCTCTATTCTAATCTCTTGTCTTAATGCAAGTAATGATCTAGCTTGGTGTCTTACACGTGATAGCTCTGTATGTGCTTTCCATAACTCTCTTTTAGTTCTTAATCCAAATGTTCCGAGAGTTTTTAGCTCTTCCATTTTTAATTCATAATTAAGTGGTCTTTTTGGTTTTCGCCATGCTTTACGTGGATATTTAGGATCTCCCATTCATAACACCTATTTTTTTTTCTCCTCTGGTTTTGCTGCTGGAGCTGCTGCTGCATCTGCTGGAGCTGCTGCTGCATCTGCTGGAGCTGCTGCTGCATCTGCTGCTGGAGCACCTGCTCCTCCTTTCTTAACTGGAGCTGCCAATCCACCTTTAGCAACACCTACTGCTCCACCTCTTCTACCTGACGTTCTAGTTCTTTGCCCTCTAACTTTAAGACCGCTTAGATGACGATAACCTCTCCAACTTACGGCGACTCTTTCTCTTTCAATATCATTTCGTAATGTAAATGGAATATCTGATGTTAACAAATGTAAATCTGTACCAGTTTCAATGTCTTTTCTTCTGTTAATGAACCAGACTGGAACATTACTTGCAATAGGATCTAAAATTAATTTCTCAATTGCTTGAACATTTTCATCTGTAAGATTACCTATGTTGGAATTTGGTTTTATTTTTAGAATATCTAGAATGGCTGTTGCAAAGTTAAAGCCAAGACCCTTGATCTGAGTTAATCCGATAACCATTTTCTTTTCTCCACGGATATCGTTTCCTATGATTCTTACAATGTGTCTATATTCTTGTGCGCTCAAGTATTCAAAAATTCACAGAATCCCCGATAAAAACCATACTAGGCATCAAATTGGACGATTTTTAAAATATGATATAATTGAGATTTTACGATCATGCCTAATTTTGTTACTTTTTTTGAATTTAATTATCTAAAGTCCTCATTACTTGTCCAGTCATTACCTTGAACATTCCATAGATTGCATTTGCAACATTTTCTGACTCCTCTTTGGGCGTCAATCTCAACACAAAAACAGTGTATTCCTTTTCCGGATGGGTCTTTACTACAGAGCTTTTGCATGTTTTTTGGGATATCTTTTTCTTAATTATTCTATTGAATAATACATTCAAAAAGTTATAACTTTCAAAACTTTTCCATTTTATTATGAGTGATACTTTTGATCGTGAAAAAATTGTAGAATGTATGTTTGATCCAACCACTTCTTCTATTTTGGCAGAACTTGAGGATGGGGAGAAAGAATGTTCATTTTTGGCAGAACAATCATCTATTTCTGAATTTGAAGTTCTTGAAAGATTATCCTATTTGATTGAACATGGATTTATCTTAAAACATTCTGATGATGGTAAGTGTATTCTAACTGCAAATTCTGAGAAGCTTGCAAGTATAATGGAAAATAATGATAATTTTGATGCAGCTATTAATGGATTAGAAAAAATGGATAGTTACCTAAACTGATCTATTCCTATTTTTAATTCCCACTATTCCAATGGTAACTATTCCTATCATTCCTACGATAAGAACACTAAAGGAAATTATTGATAGAATAAATTTTTTATCTGCATCAGGAAGTGATCCAATTGCACTGGCCACATAAATCTCATTATCTATAGAACTTTCAATAATTAACTGATACGTTCCAGATTCAAACACATCAAATTCTTTTTCAAAGGATTCTTCATTTATTTTTTCAGAAACAATTTCAACATTTGAAGGATCTAATATTTTTGCAGATATTACGTTTTCTTGGAATTCCATTATTTGAACTGCAAAAATCCCAATAGGTGATTCTTCTTTATCAATATCAACTGAAGTGATTAAGGATTCAATCGAACTAACTTTTCCATTCCCTTGATTAATTCCCTCCAATGTTATTTGATTTTCAACCATTGATACTACTAATCCTGCAACAATTAACAATCCAAAAATTACAATAATTAATCCTGGTTTTGGCACAGATTTAGGCTGATTATCTTTACTTTAAACCTAATTTTTTTTTAAATTTGTTAGTCTTTTACAAAAAAGTTAGATTGGGCTAAAAAAGTTAGCTTAGGGTAAATTTAAATAAAGATTTTCATTAATTTTTAATATCTTGCAAATTCACCGTTCTACTCTTATGATTTTATCACTTTCAATTCTGATAGGACTTTCAGCAATGGTATTTTTTACAACTTTTTCTGACGCTCAATCTGAATCTAAAACATTTGTTACTCACTCAGGAGCTATGGTGACGACAACTGGTGAAATTTTAGATCCACTATACACTGTATCCACTGTAGAGTTTGATCCGATGGAATATCTGAGAGATTTCAACTATGGACGAGTCTCACAATTATCTGATGGTACTACTCTAAGAGAATTCACAATAATTGCTGAAGATGATAAAATTATGGAAGTCTCTCCTGGAATATTTTACAATGTCTGGACTTTTAATGGAACAGTTCCAGGTCCTACTATTAGAGCAACAGAAGGGGATTTACTTCGTATTAATTTCATAAATAATGGCTCCAAAGAACATACCATGCATTTTCATGGAATTCATCCGGCTGGAATGGATGGTGTTTTTGAACCAGTTGGACGTAATGGTGGGCAATTTGTATATGAATTTGAAGCTGGACCTGTAGGTGTTCATCCATATCATTGCCATGTGATGCCACTTGAGGAACACATTGTTCATGGCCTTTATGGTGTGTTCATTGTTGATCCAAAAGAAGAACGTCCACCTGCTGATGAAATGGTTATGGTGTTAAATGGATTAGATACTGATTTTGATACTGAAAATAATTTTTATGCTGCAAACACTATTCCATTTTATTATCAACACCACCCTATTCAGATTAACACGGATGAATTAATTCGAGTTTATGTTGTTAATATGGTAGAATTTGATCCTATCAACAATCTCCATCTACATGGAAATTTGTACAAATACTATCCTACTGGAACTGATCTTGTACCGTCATTTTACACTGATATGATTACTTTGTCACAAACTGAGCGTGGAATTATGGAGTTTGAATATGAATTTCCAGGCAAATATCTATTTCATGCTCACAAAGTTGAGTTTTCAGAAAAAGGTTGGGTTGGAATATTTCTTGTAAGTGATTCTAATGAAAAAAGTAATTCGGATTTAGATTATGGAAATTAGTAACAAATCATCAAAAGGCAAATTGATAGCAAGTGGTGTCATTCCATTTGCATTTCTAATTATATTGATGATGTACCTTTTTGGCCCTGGTTCTGATTTATTGGATTTGGGTGTTCCATTACCTGAAATAACTGTGGAAAAAGTTGATTTTCTAGATTCTGAAATTCAAGTTACTGTTAGAAACACTGGTCCAATATCAGTTGAAGTTGCAATGGCGGACATTAATGATAGAATACAACCTGCAGCAGTTGAACCTGATAAATATTTGAATCGGTATGAAACAGCTCTGGTTAGAATTCCATTTGAATGGAATGAAGCAGAGCCATATAGAATTGGAATTACTATTGAGGATGGAACAAGATTTGAAAAAGAAATTGAAGCGGCAGCTCCTGCTGTAAAACCTAGTCTGGAATTGGCATGGTTCTTTGCGATTATCGGAACCTATGTTGGAATTATTCCTGTAATGATTGGACTACTTTGGCTTCCTTTTATCAAAAGAATTAGTAGGCAAAAATATCATTTCTTTTTGGCACTGACTGTTGGACTCTTGTTGTTTTTGGGTATAGATGCTGTTGAGGAAGCATTAGAAGTTTCTAAAGAAAATCTTGCAGATATCTTCAATGGAGGACTACTAGTTGCTACAGTTACAATACTTTCTTTTCTTGGATTATACTATGCAGGTGAAAAATTATTAAAAACATCAGAGTCATCTAGACTTACAAAACCTGTAGCTATTGCATTGATGATTTCGGTAGGAATTGGACTACATAATTTTGGTGAAGGGCTTGCAATTGGTGCAGCTGTAGGAATGGGTTCTATTGCGTTTAGTACATTTTTGATTATAGGATTTGCCTTGCATAATACTACAGAAGGAATTGCAATTGCTGCACCAATGTCTAGAGAGAGGAAAGTGATTGGAAAACTGGCATTAATGGGACTGATTGCAGGCTCTCCTGCTATTTTTGGTGCCTGGATAGGGGGATTTGCATACTCACCGTTTTCTTCTGCAATATTTCTCTCAATTGGAGCAGGTGCAATATTTCAAGTAATTATCATCATATTGAATATGATACGAGTGGAATGTAACAATAATCTGTCAAATGCATCTGTAGTATCTGGCATATCTGTAGGAATGGTTGTAATGTATCTAACTGGAATTCTAATTTAGATCGGTTCTGGGTGTATTGTAATTACTGAATTTTTAATCTCGGCTCTAATGATATGTTCAATTTCTGATGTCAAATCATGAACTTTTTCTATTGATAAATATTTGTCAAATGAACAATCAATATCTATCTTGAGGATATTTTCAAATTTTAAAGATAATATTCGACCAATTTTTTTAATGTCTGGATATTTTTCTAATATTGTTTTGATTTTCTCTTCTGTTTCAATATCTTCTACATTGAAATTTTCTGGAACTGTAACAAATGGTTCTAAATGGATTGTGGCATGTGTGATATCTGGAATATATTCTTGAATTTTCTGTTCAATTATTTCAGAAATTTTATGAGCTGTTTCTAAATCAATTTCTCTATCTACCATTACATGCAAATTAGAATATATTTTTCCTTTTGTTTTATGTGTGATGACATTATGAACTTCTTTAACCCCTTCCACTCTTTTTGCTATTTCTAAGATTTTTGCATCTAGTGGCACATTTTTCCAATTTGGTTCAAAATGTATTGTTGTTGAGGCATTTGGTATTTTCTTTTTAATATTTTTCTCTACATTATCACTAATTTCATGTGCTTTTTCAAAACTTGTATCTCCCCTTAATGAGATGGTGACATCTGCAAAAACTGTATCTCCTGATCTTCGCATAAGTACTGGTCCTGCATCTATTACTCCTTCTGTTAATATTGAAATTTCTCTAACATTTTTTACAAGTCCTGGTGATATTACGTCAGTCAAATCCAATGCTGTTTTGTATACTAGCTTTACACTTAGTACTGCTAATAATACGCCTAAAATTAATGCTGCAACAAAGTCTCCAAAATACAATCCATATGATACTAGAACAATTCCTACTATTGCAACTATTGTGGAACCAAGATCCATAAATGCATGATAATAATCTGCTTTTAGAGTAGCACCGCCAATGTTTTTGATAGATCTTCTGAGAATGATTATTCTGAAAAAGTCGATACCAATTGTGTACAGTCCGCCAATTATTGCAAACAATCCTGGTAAAATACTTGGTGGGGGACTTTGTAATCTATTAATGGACTCGTAGATGAAAAAACATGCAATTAGAAAAATTGCTATTCCTCCAATTAATCCACCTAATGATTCAATTTTTCCATGTCCATAGGTATGTTCAGCATCTGCTGGTTTGATTGCTAATCTTGCAGCCAATAGTAAAACAAGAGTAACTACACTATCCAATAATGCATGAATACTATCGGTAATGAGTGCTAGACTGTTTGAGATTAAACCAAAAATTAGTTCTACTAAAAATGCTGAAAATATAGCTAAAAGTGAAATCTGTAAAACTTTGGTCCTTTGAACAAACATTTTCCTTCTTTCTGATAATTTAATCCCGTATTACAGTTTTCTAAGAATGAATCCTACGATAACGTTATTTGTGAGAAAAATGGATTTTAGGAATATGTTGGATTGGAAATATTTCACTTTGGTGGTAACTTTTTCAATAATATTACTAATTCCTACTATTGACGCTAAGGCATCAAGTAATCCTAACTTGTTTGTATCTGCTGAAAATTCACAATTTGATAATCATTTTTCAGGCTCAATGATAATTGAAGTTGTAATCAATGATTCTAATTTACATGATACTGATGAGGGGAAAGGCGAACCTGATGTTACAATTAATGGAAAATCATTACGAATGGTTCAGGCCACTGATGGTAATTGGTATGCTTATTTTGCTAATATAGACAAGGCAAAAATTGCAGATTCTACTGTTGGTTTAGCTGGAAAAGGACTTGATTTTGGAGTTTTCTGTAGTAGAGATACAGCATCTTCTGTCTTTGGCATTTCCCTTTCTGAAACTGATGGGATTGCAGTACCAAAATCTGATGGCTTGACTGGTTTTACCAATGGTGCTTCTTCACTAAGTCAATGTACTGGTTCTCCAACAGGTTCAGTAAATTTGAACAATGTAGTTAGAAATGCAAAATCAATCAATACTAATTCAAATATTCCTACTGGACAAATTGGATTGGATTCTGATGCTTGGCCATTAATCCAGCTTTACTCATTTGACGATGTTACCATTCAATACAATCCTGGTGGTCCATCACAACAGGTTTCACTTGAATATGATGAGATTCAAAATATCTCTTTGAATATTGATAGAGATCTTTACCCTAAAAATGCTGAAGTTTTTTTAACTGTAAATGATATTCAACTAAACCAGGATCCAACTGATGAAGATTCTTGGACATTTGATATTGATTCAAACCCTTCAACATTTTATCAGGCATTTGATAATTCTGGAAATAATGATGCAAACGGAAACGCAGGATTGGTAAATTTGATTCCAACTCTTTCAAATTTAGGTTTTGAAGATAACGGTGAACTTACTTTGGATCTTGGGAATATTATGAGGCTAAACACAAATGGTGATCAACCTGACTCTTCAGTTGACACTGATGGATCTTCAGATACTTTTTCAAATATTGTTACACTAGTTGAACAAGGACCAAATTCTGGAATTTTTGAAAGCTATGATTCCAGTGATCAATCAGTCATTGGAATTCTCAGTGATGCTTCTCGTGGACTAACTGGAAAAATTACTTACAATGAAAAATCTGTTTCAGTTTTGACAGGATTTTCGACTGCTTCTGTTTCATCTGGTGAACCTGTATTGACTATTGGAAATGGCGATATGTTACGTCCTGGAACCAAATACCCTGTAATTTTGAATGATCCTGATCAAAATCTAAACACCGGTGCTCGCGATGATTTGGATGTATTTAGAGCGACAGCCATCATTCCAGCAATCACTATAGGAAACCCTATCACCTTGGAAACGGCTAAGAATACTCAATTTCATTCCTCTTCTTCTTCTCTTACTGCAGGAGTTGATGCAACTTCATCTGTACCTGATTCTAATTCTGACCGATTGATAATTGATACAATCACCGACGGCTCATATGAGGTATTTTCAGTAAATTTGGGATTTTCTGCCTCATCTTTATCCTCAATTCTACTTGATTCTTCCAAGTCTAGTACAAGTGGAACGAATTGGCTAAATTATGATTTAAGATCATTTGAAAGGGATTTGGGAGTTTCTGATTTTAGTGATACTTCAGTCTCTCTTTCTTTTGGAACTCTTGGATCTTCTTCTATAATAATAATTGATGCTGGTGACATTTCATCATCACAAGGATTTATTCAAATCGATGATTCTGATGTAACAGCAATAGCAGCTAATGATGGTAACGTATTTCTTGTAATTGATTTCGACTCATCTAATAATAATTCCGGAGTGATTACTGTTTCTAGTGAAACAAATAACCAACCTGTTGTTTTTGATTTCTTTTCTTTCGGATTACAAAATAATAATAGTATAAACAATTCAATCTATCGCTTTGAATTGGAAGAAACTCTAGACAATTCATCTGTTTTTGATGGTACTTTTGAATATGCTGTAACTAATCAACTAAACATATTAGATCCTAATTTTATTCAAACCATACAAACAATCAATGATGAAATAAAAATTATCATAACAGACAAACTAATTGATGAGGAAGGAATTACAATATCCTATTCTGATTTAGACAAAGTAGGTGTATCAACTACAACTTCTACAAAATTTGATGTTGTTACAAACTCTGGAATTGTTTCTGCTAGTTCCACAACTTTTAGATTTGGTCAACCTGTTACGATTATTCTAAAAGACTCTGATCTTAATTTAAAAAGCGATACTATAGAAATTTATCAAACAATCAATGATCCGAACTCTGCTAATGTTGACACTGTAGGAAAAGACGGTGAAATTTTGTTAGAGATAAAACTCAAAGATATTCGTTACAAACGTTGTACAATAAATGGTGTTGACTATGGTGGTTTGGGTGCTACTGGTTTCTCTCTAGTTGAAACTGGACCTAGTACAGGCATTTTTGAAGGAGTTTTTAAAATGCCCTCAAACATATGCAACAAATCTGGAACTGAGTTGATTTCTACGGCAGGTGGGAGTCTTGATGCAAAATATCATGATTCTAGAGATAGTTTTGGAAATTCTAATGTTTTTAGTTTATTGAGGGACACATCTACTTCATTTTACAGTCATCTACAACTTAGTGCATATGATGTAATAAAACCAGATTCAGGAAAAGTTGAAGAAATTATCCTTACTGGAAGTATTGATAATCATAGAAGGGGAATTCCACTATCTGTAGATATTATCTCTCCTGATGGGAAAATTCAAAATTTTGCTGCAACACTATCTAGTAATGGAAGCTACAAATCTGTAATTTCAATTAATGAAAATTCTTTATCTGGTATTTATAAAATTGAATTATCTTACAATAATTCATTCGTAGATTCAATTTCATTTACAGTTTCTAATCCTGTAATTCCTGGATGGATTAAAGACAATGCACGATCCTGGTCTTCTGATGCTGTTTCTGATTCTAAATTTATTGATGGAATTGAATATTTTGCTGAAGAAGGACTCATCATCATACCTAGCGAATCTATCTCACCATCTGAACAAGAAATACCTGAATGGATCAAAAATAATGCAAAATGGTGGTCAAATAATCAAATTAGTGATGAAGACTTTATAAAATCAATTCAGTACTTGGTCAAAAAAGGCATTATTAGAATATAATCTGGTCAATTTTTATTTCATTGAAAATATAAATACCTCCAATCATCAGTCAAATTGAAAATGAGACTAACTGGATTCTTAGCATTTGCATTATTATCTATTTCAATTCTCTCTTACGGTGTTAGCGGTGCTGCTTTTGCAACCAGTGATCCTAATCCTGCATTACCTGTATCTACTGATTTAGATATTGTTTCAAACGGTGCAGCTGTTACAATTTCAGGAAATATCCCAGATTATGATTCTTCAGATGGAAAAGGACTTACCTATCTTATTGTATCTCCAGACAATAATATTGTAGGGTTAGGCCAATTAACTCCAAATTCTGATGGTTCATTTGAAACAAGTTTTATTGCTGGTGGACAATTATGGAAATTAAATGGTGATTATTCTGCTAAATTCCAATTCGGTGCTGATAAATCTGAAGTTACTGTAAATTATGTTGGTGGAGAGGCAGTTATTTCTACTCAAGAACCACCAGTTGTTGTTGAACCACCAGTTGTTGTTGAACCACCAGTTGTTGTTGAACCACCAGTTGTTGTTGAACCAGTTGAACCAGTTGAACCAATTGAACCAGTTGAACCAACTGAACCAACATGTGGTCCGGGAACTGAATCAGTAAATGGCATCTGTACTGTGATTAAAGCTCCACCACCAGACAGTGGATGTTTAATTGCAACGGCAGCTTATGGAACTGAATTGGCACCACAAGTACAATTACTTAGAGAAATTAGAGATAATACATTATTCAGTACAACATCTGGAACATCATTCATGATGGGATTTAACACATTATACTATTCATTTGCACCAACAGTTGCTGATTGGGAGAGAGAAAATCCAATGTTTAAAGAAACAGTAAAAACTATGATTACTCCAATGCTTTCAACATTATCTATAATGTCATTAGCTGATGAGGGTTCAGAAGCAGAAGTTTTGGGATTTGGAATTTCTGTAATTGCTTTGAACTTGGGAATGTATATCGCAGCACCAGCATTGATTGGATTCAAAGTTAACAAAATCATTAAATCTAGAAAATAATCTAATTCCACTCTAGGTTATTATACTGAAACCAATTATGATATTTTATGCATATTGAATATGAAGAATTTGAATCAGTTGAAGATCTTCTTATGTATATGGCATCAGCTGCCCCACCAATGAAAAATACGATGCCAATTAATTCTTACAAAGGTAATGTAATGTCATTTATTCCACTCGGTTCTGCTACTGGAGAAACATATCTTATGCTTTATGCAAAGGGTTCACTTGAATCTGGAATTTATGAATTTGATGTATCATCAAAATCTTTCAAAAAAGTTGCATCTATAGAGCGGGCAGACAAAGTTTACTTTATTTCTATAACTCCAATTCGAAATACTATAGCCGATTTTGCTATTGAAAATCTATAATTTCTTTGTTTGAATTTTAGGTGCAGTTACAGATCTACTTCTTGCATACTTGTCAATAATTTCATCTGGAGTTCTTCCGTTGAAAAGATCTTTACACAATCCACGTAAATATCTCATAATTGCCCAAGTTCCTGCTTTAAGAATTCCATACATGAATACTTTCATTGGTCCACCATATGTCTTGTTTCTAAGAATGATTGGAATAATATCATTAATGACACGCAAGTTATTTTCCCAGCATTTCCAAAATAGTGTAAACTGTGCCTCATTCAAGTTTCCAAAATGCATTGAATTCTTTTCACTAAAGTCTTGGTAAAGTAAAGGTGCTACCAAACCTCTAAAGTTCATTTCTCTAAAGTCACTCATCATATCTATGGTAAATTGAACATCATCTGGTGTTTCATCAGGCCAACCAATAATGATTGTAGCAGCTGGGAACCAGTGATTCCCATTAAGAATTTTTGCTCCTTCCATTACAACACTGCCCCATTCTTCAGGTGCAAATGGTTTTGTTTTAACTCCAAGGTGTTTCTTTACCATTTCTGGTGACACTGTTTCAATTCCAAGGTTAGTTGCAAGCCATCTTCCAGATCTATCTTGTCCATTAATCTGAGAAATTTGTTGCATCAATGTAGGGTCTGCTGCAACTGCTGAAAATGTCATATGTGTAGTTCCAATAAAATTTGCACCCAACCCTTTGAGTCCTTTCCACAAATCAACAATGGCGTCTCTGTTTGGAACAAAGTCTCTATTATCACATCCATAAAGTAGCATTTCATCAGAATGTAACCAGATAGAATCAAATCCATAATCTAAGTTTACTTTAGCTTCATGTTGTAATCTTTCTAATGGAAGATCTTTCTTTGATCTTTTGTTTACATCACAAAAATCACATCCTCTTCCACAACCGCGCATTGCTTCAATTAATGAATTAATTGTTGGGCCTTCAATTACTGGAATATTTTCAAGATTCCTTACAAAACAATGCATTAGTTCTGGTGCATCATTTTTTTCTAAATCTTGGAATAAATCTACTGCTAGTTCATCTGCTTCTCCAACAACAACTGTATCAATTCCATGTATTTTCATTCTGTCTGATTTTGCTAATTCCCATGCCCCATTACCTCCTACTACAACTTTAAAATCATATTTCTTTTTTAGCTGAATAATATCGGCACACATTTTTTTAAATTTCATTGCAACATAAGATAATTTTTCTGGAGACATTGTTGTCGTAACTGGAGCCATTCCTAATGGATCCATAACATTAATTCCAACAACCTTGGTATCTGGCCCTATTGATTTGCTAAGCATTTCAGGATGAGCCATGAATACCTCTTCTTTTTTATATCCTCCTTGAATCAATGAACTCTCAATTCTTCTTAATCCCACTTGTGCAACTTTTACCTCTCCTGTAATTGGGTCTGTTTCAACTGAAGGACAAAATACTTTATCAAAAACCCATTCTGGTAGAACCTCATATGGCCCACATGCAATAAACCCATAAAGAAAATTCCCTCTATAATTTGTCATTAAACTGCGATCAGCAGTAAGTACAACACGTTTGCCAGCCAATTACCCATCTTCTTTTTGATATATTATATATCATTTACGAGGTTGGGGCTACCTAGAAATCATCAATATTTTACCTGATGATTCATTAAACTAGCCATTCAGATCCATGAACCATCAAGTATCATTACAT
>WASW01063414.1_pt1 | contig 16583 bp, 13 predicted proteins | sample 5698521 | NCBI WGS metagenome assembly WASW01 (sample SAMN11175560, study PRJNA528189) | sponge metagenome | isolation source: marine sponge | host: Leucetta | place: Antarctica: Western Antarctic Peninsula, King George Island | collected 2013-01
CGTTGGCGTACTTTGGCCAATCGGTGCACTTGATCAATCTATAGGCTGGATCGGGAATAATTTTGGTGTCGCGATTGGTGGCGTCTTGATAGGCACCATTGTACCTGTCGTTTATGGCTATTTAGTGCGTTTTCTAGCCTTGGCCTACGGCACATCCGAAGCCAGTTTAGGTAAGATTACACCGAACATGGACGGTGCCGCTCGCACCTTAGGCTCTAACCCATCCCAGGCTCTAAAGCGTGTACATTTCCCGTTGATGCGTGGCAGCTTGATGACCGCCGCAATCCTGGTATTTGTTGATTGTATGAAAGAACTTCCGCTAACAATTATACTGCGTCCTTTCAATTTCGATACCTTGGCGACGTTTGTTTATCAGTACGCATCAGACGAACTTTTAGAAGAATCCGCGCTTGGCGCGTTGACCATTGTCGGCGCGGGCATTATCCCGGTGATCTTATTGAGTGTAACCATAGCAAAATCCCGACCCGGGAACCGCTAAGGCAAAACTAAGAATAAATACGGAGTGCCCATGAGCGGCCTGCACCTCAGAGCCATATCACACGCCTTCGGCGACAATCAGGTGCTTTCCGGCGTATCTGTAAATGTTGCTGCAGGTGAACTCGTCTGCCTTTTAGGGCCCAGTGGGTGTGGAAAAACGACGCTACTACGTTTAGCGGCCGGGCTTGAACCACTGCAAATGGGCCAAATTGATATTAACGAAGTCCTCGTCGCAGATGGAGCAAACTCGAACCAAATGCCACCCGAGCAACGTGGCGCGGGCCTCATGTTCCAGGATTTCGCCCTCTTCCCACATTTGAATGTTCGAGACAATATCACTTTCGGTATCGATTCTAAAAACGAGGCCCGTCGTGTCGAATGGGTAGATCAGGCACTCACGTCGATGGGTCTGGTTGGCTATGCAGATGCTTATCCTCATACATTATCGGGCGGCCAACAGCAGCGCGTTGCCTTGGTTCGTGCACTGGCCCCGGATCCACGTATTCTTTTGTTGGACGAGCCTTTTTCTGGTCTTGATGTTGCCAGGCGGGCGCAGATCCGAACAGAAACATTGCGCTTAGTTAAACAAACAGGTGTCGCAACGTTAATGGTCACACACGATCCTGAAGAAGCGATGTTTATGGCGGATCGTATTTTAGTCATGAACGAGGGACGAGTCATTCAAGACGGTACGCCAGTTGAGTTATACTCGTCACCAAAGGACGCATTTGTTGCTGAGTTCTTTGGTTCCGTGAATAAATTTCAAAACTCTGTTCGCGCTGGGAAAGTCGACACGCCAGTCGGTGTATTTGATGCCGATGGTCAAAAAGACGGCACCCTTGTCGATGTCCTTGTGCGTCCAGAAGGCTTTCGCCTCGCCAATGCAGATGAAAAACCATACGCAATGCCGGGTGACAATTTAAACGTCACCACGGTCGTCTTAGAGGTGGATACAGCCCGTCCTCTCGGGCGCTCATCATACGTTGCCCTCAAGTTATCAACGGGCCAAATCATTGAAACCCGCGTGCCCGGATTATTCTTACCGGCCCCAGGTGAGCACGTATGTGTCGGCGTTAACGCTCATCAAGCCCACGTGTTTGCGAGTGCAAGACCTTAACGCCCGGTAAAGATTGCCGCTAAACGCGCTCTAATGGGCAATGCTGCCGAGCGCTCATCAAGCATCAAAAATAAAATTACTTAAAATCAGATAGTTATGTCGTTCAAATAGTTGGCATCAAGCTTGCTTATAACTATGCCAAAGGCACACGTGCGTCTATCGTGGATGTGCGCAACACTAGAAGAAGGGGATCGGTCCATGAGCGGATACGGGCTTTTCCAAGCAGCAACGCTCGGCATGCAGTCGCAAGCGCAGCGTTTGAACACAATTGGCTATAACATAGCCAACGTGAACACAGGTGGTTTCAAGCGAACAGACACCGAATTTGAAACATTGCTGAGTGACACAGCTTTTCAGCAAAGTGATCTGGGTGGCGTAAAGCCATATGCACGTTCGACGAATGATGTCCAAGGACTCATAACACCAACTCAGCGCCCTCTTGATCTCGCGATTACTGGTGACGGCTTCTTCGCCGTGCAGCCAGAACTTTCGGGAACAACTGAAATCTTCTTTACGCGAGATGGCTCGTTCAACGTCAACACTGTTGACGGGCAAACCAGTTCTGTCACATCCGATGATGGCGCGACAATTACTGTAGCCAATGGATACCTTGTCGACAAAAATGGATATTTTCTTCTTGGTTCCGCTGTCAACGCGGACGGTAGTTTCTCGTCCAGTGCCGCAGCACCAATGCGTGTCGATCAGTATGCCTTTACGGATATTGGCCAAGCAACGACCGCCGCAGCATTCGAATTCAACTTACCTGCGAACAATGAATTCGGAGCAACCGCAGACACATTTGCATTACGCAGCTACGATTCAAATTCCGCTGAGCGCAACATATCCTTCGATTTTTCGCCAACTCAAACAGAAAATCAGTGGCGTATTAATGCCCGTGCAGACAACCTCACATTGTCGGCATTAGGCCCAAGTACAACAGCAACGACGAGCACGACGAATGCCGGGATTGTTGCCACTGATACACAGTTTGTCTTTGATACTGCGACCAATACAGTCCAGCTGTCCAATACAGCTACCGGCGCTGCTGTTAACAATGCATTCTCAAGTTATATTTCTGGCGATCAGATTACCTTTGCAGGTGCCGCAAATGCTGGAAACAATGCGACCTTTACGATCTCGAATGTGACCAACAATGGCTCTACCCTTGTCCTCGATGGGCCTTTAGTTGGAGAGTCCACAGCGGCATTACCCGTCACAGGTACATCTGCAGCGGCCCTGACAAACCCATTAATATTCTCAAGCCTGGGCCAATTGACCACACCTACTTCAATGGACTTTAGCGCCACCTGGTCTGATGGTGCGACATCGACCTTCACCATTGATACGAGCGCGATGACACAATTCAACGGCGAGTTCACGATCTTCCGATCGTCACAAGATGGTTTAGCGCAAGCAAACATTACCGACGTAAGTTTTGACAACAATGGACAGGTTCTAGGCACCTTTAGCGATGGCACACAGCGTGCGATCTATAAAGTTCCGCTCTATGATTTTGTTAATCCAAATGGTCTCGAATCCGCAAACGGCATGATCTTTAAAGAAACCGCTGATTCAGGTTCTGCGACAGCATTCTTTGGCGATGAATCCGCAAGAGCAAGCTTTGTCTCAGGTGCGATTGAGATATCGAACGTCGATATTGCGGCTGAATTTGCACGCATGATCCAGACCCAGGCCGCCTACAACATGAGTGCGACAAGCTTTAAAACTATTGATGAGATGACCACTGTCGCACGCGATCTCAAAGCTTAAACAGACGACCATTTAACCTCAACCAATCATCTGTTCGTTCATTCTAGGCATTTATTCGCCCCGGCACTCCGCTGGGGCGTTTCATTTGAGGCCTCTTTTCCCCACTCGGCAAATCTTACCCAGCCTTTTCAAAGGCGGCAAAAAAGTCCGGTTCCGGTAATCGTATTTTCCTTTAATCAATTGATATCATTGAATTTAATGATCATCATTCTTGGCATGAAAATCGCATAGATATAAGCAAACCAGAAACCGCGTGTGCGGGGAATGATGGAAACGGGAACTGCAAGATGACGACAACGGAAAATAAATTCAAAAATCTGATCATCACGGCGGTCGCGCGGAGCATTGTTGCTCTGTCAGTTTTGATCATGAGCACCGTCGCTGTCGATGCCGCATCAAGATTAAAAGATATCCTCGATTTCGAAGGCGTTCGAGACAACCAATTGGTCGGTTATGGCCTCGTTGTCGGCTTGAACGGCACTGGTGACACGTTGGCAGACGGACATTTCACGAAACAAAGCCTGCAGGCGATGCTCAATCGTTTGGGCGTAAAGCCAACGGATGCTGGTCTCGACTCTGATAACGTTGCCGCCGTCATGATCACAGCAAACTTACCTCCATTCTCGCGTCAGGGCTCACGGATAGACATCACAGTGAGCGCACTTGGCGACTCTTCCAGCCTTCTCGGCGGCACCTTACTCGTAACACCGGTATTAGGTGCAGACGGCGAAGTTTATGCTGTCGCTCAAGGCCAAGTTGCTGTCGGTGGATTTCAAGCACAGGGTGATGCTGAGACAATATCGAAAGGCGTGCCGACATCCGGCCGTATCGCAAACGGGGCCATCGTAGAACGCGAAGTCGAATTTGACCTCGCCGGAATGGACAGCGTTAAGTTGACGCTCCGCAATCCAGACTTCACGACAGCACGCCGCGTTTCACAGGCCGTAAATGCATTCCTTGGAACCGCTGCTGCCGTTCCAAGCGATCCGTCCACGGTGCACCTCCGGGTTCCTACCAGCTATGCAAATAACGTCGTTAACTTACTGACAGACATCGAGCAGCTTCGCGTTGAGCCTGATCAACTTGCGAGGGTCGTCATCGACGAGCAATCCGGCACCATCGTAATGGGTGAGAATGTCCGCATCTCCACTGTCGCTATCGCTCAGGGTTCTCTCACTATCCGGATCACAGAAACACAGCAAGTGTCCCAGCCTGGCCCATTCGCCGAAGTTGGCACGACGGAAACTGTTGATCGCACAAACATTGAAGTTGATGAAGGCGAGGACAAGCGCCTCACTGTTTTACAGCCTGGTGTTTCCTTACAAGAACTCGTCAACGGTCTGAACTCACTTGGCATCGGCCCCCGCGACATGATCACAATATTGCAGGCGATTAAAACCGCCGGCGCACTACAAGCTGAAATTGAGGTGATGTAATGAACGCCTTGGACTCGTCACCTGCAGCAGCACAACTAAGCGCTACACGCCTTTCACAGCAGCCAAACCTGCCGAACCTAAACGGCGTAGATATGAAGCGCATGCGGGAGACGGCCGAAGATTTCGAGTCTGTGTTTCTCACGGAAATGCTGCGTCCGATGTTTGAAAACATCGAAGCCTCCGCACCTTTTGGTGGTGGCGCTGGCGAAAAAATTTACCGCGATATGCAGGTGGATGAATACGGCAAGGCACTTTCAAGATCTGGTGGCATTGGCCTGGCTGACTCCATCATGCGTGAAATGATCAAGATGCAAGAGGGAAAATAATGGACGTTTCAAAAAGAATGGCAGACCTAGTCAGCGTAACAACACGTTTGATCGCTGTACTTGAACGAGAGAACGAGATTCTCAACGAGCGACGGCATAGCGAGCTGAGTATTATTCTCGATGAAAAAGAGACAATTGCCCGAGTTTATCAGGCACGCATTATGGGGCTTGAAGAAAACCCCGAGCTCCTTGACGACGCTTCAGATGAAGAACGTCAAATATTAGCCGAGCTTGCAGGCAAGGCTGACACATTAATGGCAAAGAATGCACAAATGCTTGAGATTGCAATTTCAGTAAGTCGTCGTGTTGTTGATCTTGTCGCTGAAGCGGTCGCCGAAGCTGCGCCAAAAGCTGGTGTGTATTCGGCCAAAGGCAACACCGTTCAAGCACGCAATGATAGCGGCAACATGACACTTTCTTTTAATGAAACGCTGTAGAACACAACACTAGCGCCATGAAAGGCGATTGATATGGGTACGATCACACTCGCACTGAGGACCGCACAAAGCGGATTGCTCGCGAACCAGCAGGCTCTTGATATCACATCGAGGAATATCACGAATGTGAACACCGAGGGCTATTCGCGAAAGGTTATCGGGTTTGAAAACTCAGCCCTCGTCGGTGCCGGGTCTGGCGTAAACATCTCACAAATCTCAAGGCAAGTGGATCAAGGCCTCTTAAAAAGTACGCGTCTCGAAAGATCTGAACTCACCGAGCTATCATCACAGTCGACGTTTTGGGACCGGCTTCAGGATTTGTTCGGCACCCCAGAAGCAAACACCTCAATCAGCCATACCATCACTGAATTTGGCGAAGCGATTGAATCACTTGTTGTCTCACCAAATAACGCGCTGGAAGCGACAGAAACTGTGCGCCGCGCTGAAGATATAACCGAACAGTTACAGCAAATGTCCATCGCTATACAGGACTTGCGATTACAAGCGGATCAGCAGCTCAGTAATGTTGCTACCGAGTTAAATACACTCGTCAATGAGATCGACACACTGAACGATGACATTATTTCAGCTGGATCCGTAAACCGGGAAACATCGGACCTTAGAGATCAAAGAGATATTAAGGTCACTCGTTTGGCCGAACTTATCGATATTCGTTATTTCGCCCGATCGGATGGCGACCTGGTTGTCTTCACGGCAAACGGTCGAACGCTCGTTGATACTGTGCCCCCGACTATCTCACATACGTCTGCCGCAGCCGTCACGCCGACGACAACACATGCCGAAGGGGACTTCGGTGGCTTTTTTATTGGCAGTAGTGCCAATCCTGCGAACGATGCAACAAGCGATATTCGCAATGGCCAAGCCAAGGGTTTGATCGATATGCGCGATACCGTACTGCCAAACCTGCAAAGCCAGCTGGATGAGCTTGCAGCCAGTTTACGGGATGTGATGAACCAATCACATAACCGCGGCGTCTCCTTTCCTGGTGCTCAGGAATACAATGGCACGCGGACATTCGTTGAACCGACGACGCAGCTATTCAAACTTGATCCAACAAACTCGACGGATGACGTTACCATTTCATTGTTCGATGCTGCTGGCGATCAAAGTGCGACAACAACATTAAATACGATCATGACTGGCGCTGGACTGTCTGCCCGAGGTGTCGGGAATGACTGGACGATTAGCAGCGTCGCGACGAACTTGCAAAGCTGGCTTCGTAATAACGGCGCAACCAGCGCAACTGCGGCGATTACGAATGGCAACCTGGATATCGCGTTGAACACAACAACATTGAATCTGGCATTTCGTGATGAAACAGCGACAGCCAACGGTTCGACAGCAGGTGATGCTGAAATTGGCTACGATTCAAACGCCGATACGGTTATTGATGAAACAGTGCAAGGTTTCTCGAACTTCTTTGGCTTGAACGATTTGTTTGTTGATAACATTGCCGACAATGTTTGGAAATCCAACGTTCTTTCGAGCACGGCAATAAGCCCATCGACAGCACAAACGCTGACATTCAGAAGCTCAGCGGGGTCACTCGGCACGTTGACAATTGCTGCAGGCACCAGCCTTGCTGATATTGTTACCCAAGTTTCCAACGACACGACACTTAGCCAGACGATAACGGCAGCTGTTGTGCCTGACGGCTCGGGATCTCGCTTACGCTTTTCGCATAATCAAGGTACAAGCATTCAAATCACGCAAGCGACCGGAAATACGTTCCTATCTGACAATGGCATTGCGCAAGCTGACGTACGGGTATCCTCATCGCTACAAGTCCGCGCAGATATTCTGACAACACCTCAAAAATTATCAACAGGACAGGCGCAGTGGGACTCCACACGTGGTGTGGCCGGTGAATATTTAATGAGCATCGCAGATGAGACCATTGCGCTGGATATGGCGACAACATTGAATGGCAACTCAACCTTTGGTGTTGCAGGTGGCCTCCCTGTGGTAAACACCTCATTTTCTGAGCGCGCCGCCGCAATCGTCGCCACAAACGCGTCCTTGGCGAGCACGCATGAGCGCAACACAGATGCACAAAGATCTTTAAGTGACGCGCTCAATCATCAATTTGAATCTGAACGTGGGGTCAACCTGGACGAAGAGATGGCCAACCTGATCATCTTTGAACAGGCCTTTTCGGCGGCAGCGCGAATTATTACGACGATTCAACGCATGTTCGATGCCCTCGAACGCGTCTTGTAAGGGAGATTTGATTAATGTCACGTATTTCTAGTTTTTCATCGAACACGACTTTGATCAATCAATTACTTCGCACACAAGCCCGCTTGTTTGATTTGGAAACGCAGGTCACCAGCCAGAAAAAATCACAGGATTACCAAGGGATTGCCGTTAATTCGCAGCGACTTGTGAACCTGGAGAACACCAAGTCCCAACTTGATCGGTTCATCAATAATAATACCCTGCAAGCCGTACGCCTGAGTATCGAGGAAACCGTCCTCAACGGAATCCAGGAGTCTGTAAAGGAATTCAAGGCAACACTTACAAACTTCGAAACAGGCAACGAACGCGACCGTGATGCTGTTGAACATGTGCAAACCCAAGCGCAACAGACACTCCTCAACTTACAAACCTTGCTCAACACAGATGTCGCCGGACGTTTTATTTTCAGCGGCAGTCGCATTGCTAACGAACCTGTTGAATTTGGCGTCAGCTCTCTCTCAACGTTTCAGGAATTGTATGATGGTGTAAACCTTACCGTACCAACCACGCGAGACGCTCACCTGGAAAGGTTTTCATACGCACAGGATGAAAACAACGAAACTGCGCAGTTTGTTGATCCGTCAAACTTCTTATCATTTTTACAAGATGCTGATGGCGTAACGACTACAGGTGGAAACAGCTCAATTACAGCAACATCAGCGCTGTTTTCGAACGTTGCAGTAGGCGCCACGATCAATATTGCGGACAGCGCATCCAACAACGGGAACTACACCGTATCAAGCGTTTCAACCGATGGGCGGACGGTAGAAGTACAAACAACGATGCTTACCGACGAAGCGAATGTTCTGAATACAGGTATCACATTTCGTAACCCTGCGGCGGTAACCACAGAAATCTCTCTGGACTCTGGAGACTATGGTGACCTCACATTTGATCGAGCCGCGAATACCATTGTTTCTTCTGTTGCAGATGGCCTTACAAACTTAGTCGTCGGCAGCCGGTTCACGGTGGCCGGAACAACGCAAAACGATGGTGACTATACTGTCGCCAGTAATGATGGGACCACCGTCACTGTTGTTGCTAATAAGCTCACCGACGAAGGCGTTGGTGCAGGTACTACGTTCTTTGATTCTTTCGCAGGATCACAGGTTGTGCTCACAGACGTTGGCACAGGGACGGATACGATCGCTGTTCAACAATTCGGTGGAGGCGGCGTCGTACCAGATGTTTTTAATGGCCTGGCAGTCGGCGATACTGTGACATTGACGAATACGGCATCAAACAACTCTACATTTACGATCAACGCAATCTCTGCGGATGGCTCAACCATCACCGTAGATGAGGGTGTCACGAACGAAACTGATCTCAATACTAATTTCTCTGGCTCAAATAGTTTCAGCTATGATGCTGGTACTCAACTTGATTTTTCGATCACAGCCGGCCCTACGTACAACCTTATTATGGAAGATAGCGGCGGCACACCTGTACCAGGCGCGTTCTCTGCACTCAAAGCCGGTATGCAAGTTACATCAAGTGGCACAACGTCCAACAACGGCACTTTTACTATCGCGACCGTCAGTACCGATGGGTCTGCCGTTACTTTTGTAGAACCCGTTGTCGGTGAAGTCGACGTTAACGGCGCACGCTTACAGTCTTTTGCTGCATCAGGGACTATTTCCGCGACGCCATACTATTCAGGTGATAGCGCATCGACGACACACCGGACCAGCACACTCCGCAGCTTTGAAAGTGGCTTAACGGGCATTGATCCAGGATTCGAAAAAGCTATTCGAGCGATGAAAATTATTTTACAAGGCGCATTCGGTTCAGACGGTGGTTTGGACGAAAATCCAGAGCGCATAGGCCAGGCCCGATACTTACTCGAGTCATCACTGGAATTGACGGTCAGTGGCACCCCCCCGTTTGGGACCGAATTAACAAGTAATATTCAACAGCTCCAGCAAAACAATGGTTTCAATCAGGTGTTAGTGGATGGCCAGAATAACCTTCATAAGGATTTTATCGGGTTTATTGATAGCGCCGTGGCTGATATTGAAAATTCTGATCCATTGGCAACAATCACGCGTCTATTGGACGATTCCCGCGCCCTAGAAGCTTCATATCAGACGTTCTCGAGGATACGACAGCTCAGTTTGGTTAACTTCTTATAAAGTATATAAAAATAGGTCTGGCAGTGATCTTGATTAGAAGCAGATTACACTGTTCCAAATGCCCAAAAATGTTATGATAAACGGAGAAAACTAGCCATGGATGGATATGCGATGAGTTCTCAAGAGAATAAACTAAAAAGTTATGAGCGAGTTCCCGTGGCTGGACAGCCTGCACAAACCGAAGCCTGGGCGCTTCTCGAAGCCGCAAAACGCATGGCTAGTGCAATAGTCAGCGGGCCTCAGGATGACAAAGCTACAAAAGAGAATATGAAGCACGCACTTCGTCTTAATTGGCGGTTATGGACAATCTTCCAGGCTGAGCTTTTGGATGACACCTGCACGGTGCCGGATGAGATTCGCGTAAATATGCTGACCCTCTGCCAATTTGTAGATAAGCAAACAGTTAAAATTCTTGCTGGACCAACCCCTGAAATCATGGTTCCGTTGATTGATATCAACCGAAATATTGCGGCTGGCCTTATGAATCTTCCTGAGCGTGCATCGGAAGAAGCTGTCGCGCCAACACCTGCACCGGACGGTCAAACAAAAATCAATATTGATACTGAGGCTTAACGAGAAAACAATAACCAATTGCCCAATGCTCGCAGTACTCATTGGTCCGTTGGGGTTTTGTAAATAGTCGTCTTCCTTTTATAATGAGATCAGACTTTATTTAACCATAGAACGAGCGCTCAATATTGATGAACGACCAGGCCGTAACAGATCAATTCCTCGATGACATCAACGAAATCATCGAGCTTCTGCGTGAGCGTGACACGGATGGTGCGCTGAGCCTTATCCAATCTTCCATTCCCAAATACCCAAATTCTGCTGAATTGCTTCTATTGACCAGCGTCTGTAGCTACCATCAAAATGACATTGGGCGCGCCATCGAATTGTGCGAGTCTGCTCACAAAATTTCACCCGATGGGCAAGAAATTGTAGATAGCTTGGCTGTTCTGCATGTTCTGATTGGAAGCCATAACGAAGGCCTTTATTACGCCAAGTTGGCGACGACCATGGCACCGCATAGAGATATTCCAGATCTTCTGCCCCACGAGTTCTCTAATTTTTTTGAAGCCTTGAACGCTTCCAGGCCATCTCGACATTTCTTAGATGGCATATTCAGTTATAACTCTCGATCCTTTTCCGATGCTGCAAGTGATTTCGAACGCGAACTCCGGATTAACCCTGATAACAATGCCGCGCTTAAGAAGCTTGGGGATTCATTTGTTCGCCTCTACCAACCAACAGATGCACTCCGGATCCTGAATGCCTTTGCAGAGCGTATACCCGGAGACGGCGAAATCAGCGCCTTAATGGCGATTGCGCATTGTCAACTTGCACAATTTGACGATGCTATCCCTTTGTGTCGTCAGACGTTATCAGAAACACCAAACTCGATGAACGTTGCATTGCTCGTCCTTGAAGCATCCATGTTCTTTGAGGGTAAGCACTCTGAAATACACCAAGAATTCCTGGATACCTTCAGCATCCGCGTCGATGCCGCTATTGCTGATGAGGATTTATCAGAGCGTTCACCGCGCCAACAAAACCAAGGTGAGAAAATAAATATTGCGTTGATAAGCAATCGTTTGTTTGACAGTGATCTCGCGTCATTCCTCCTACCTCTCCTTGAGAACATCGATAAGAGCAGGTTCACCGTCACTATTTACCAGCAATCACCAACAGGCGGTGCAGTCTTCAATGAGTTAAAGGCAAAATCTGAAAATTGGCGACGCATTATTGATATGGATGACGATGTTGTTGATCTGATTCTAGATCGTACTCATACAGACATTGTCATCGACTTATGTGGTTTCTCGGAAAACAGTCGACCAGCACTTATCGCGATGTCTCAAAATCGCGTTGTCACAAATATGTTCTGCTTACCCAACGGCGATGGAATGGCGAGTAATAATTTAGTCATATCAGACGCGATCACTGCTGAGAATGACATCGCGAGCTTGCGTGAAAATCAAATCAACGTTGAAATAAATGGCGGATTGGTTGCCATCAATGAGCCGCAGCTTATGGGAGAGGTCAGTGCCTTACCGGCTGAAGCTAATGACCATATAACCTTCGGTGGCATGGCATCCCTTAAGCATATTTGTCCAGAGACCGTGTCAATGTGGTCAACAATCATGAAGGCCATCCCAAACTCTAAATTGCACCTGGGTTACGTCGAAAAAATCTCACCCGATGTAAAAGAAAGAGCCATTGCGCTTTTTGACGAGGTTGGACTTGATGGTCGCGTCTCTCTTTGGAATACAGATTACGATCAACGCGCAAACCCATCTTATTTTAATCAGGTGGATATATTTTTAGATACATGCACCGTCGGCAACGTACTCACCGCATGTCATGCCCTTTGGATGGGTGTCCCGGTGATTACACGAAAAGGTAAGATGCGCCGTTCCATGATAGTTGCAAGTGCTCTGAATGCTGCTGGAAAATCACAGTGGATTGCAAATTCGAACGAGGATGCGGTTTCCATTATCATTGAGTTAACACGCGATATTGATGTGCTATCGCAAATCAGAAGTCATATGCGTGATGACGTTCTGTTCGGGTATAGTCGGTCATGAAAGCGATGAAGAAAACGTGATAAAATTCTGCAAAACATGCCTGATGCCAAATACCCGGCCCCGCATTGAATTTGATGATGCCGGTATTTGCAACGCATGTCATACCGCTCAACGTAAAAACACGATCGATTGGGGCGCGCGACGTGCTGAATTCCTCGAGATGGTTGAACCATTCAGGAACCACGATGGGCCCTATGATTGCATCGTGCCATGGTCAGGCGGCAAAGACTCATCAGCCATCGCTTACCGCATCAAATTCGAGTTTGGACTAAATCCCCTGCTCGTCACATTTTCCCCGTTGATGCCAGACCCGCTCGCGCAGCATAACCGTGAAGAAATGATCAAATTGGGTTTTGATCACTTGATGGTGCGACCCAATCAAAAAGTCTCAAGGCGGCTATCCAAACGTTTCTTTACAGAACGCGGTGACCCAAAAATTCACTGGAACGCGGGCGTCAACGCGGTGCCTGTGCAAGTTGCGGTGAAATACAAAATACCGCTCATCTTCTATGCCGAACATGGCGAAAGTGAGTATGGCGGGCGCGTGTTATCTGATGACCACATGAAGACGCGTGACTTCACCGAAGTTCTCGAACATCAAATCGGTGACGATCCTTTGAACTGGATGGATGACGAGATCGAAGAGCATGATCTGGCCCCTTACACCTATCCTGATTTAGGTGACGTTGAACAGATTGGCGTGAAAGCCCTGTATTTCGGATACTTTTTCCGCTGGTCGATGCTCGATAACTGGAACTTCATCAAAGACAAAATTGACTTCCGTACGGCAGAGAACGGTCGAACTGACGGTACGTTTACAGATTTCGATAGCCTGGATGATAAGATCGATAATTTGTATTATTACATGCAATTTGTTAAATTTGGCTTTGGTCGCTGCGTCCGTGATGCTTGCAGGATGATCCAAAATGGACAAATGACCCGTGAAGAAGGTTTGGCACTTGTACAAAAATATGACTCAGAGTTCCCAAAGACCTATCATGATGATCATCTTGAATATCTGGGGCTGGACGAAGCTTCGTTCACAGAAATTATAAACAAACACCGCGATTTAGAAATTTGGGAAGACCAAGGGAATGCTTGGGCACTAAGTCACCCACCTGAATAGAGTTCGTTAACTAAAACCAGGCATAATGCACCGTTACGCCATGAACAGACGGAAAAGAATATACTTATGAGAATGACTTCAAAGCTCAAAAGCATCGATCTTGCGACCGCGCGCTCAGACGAATTCTTGAGTAATGTGTTTGGTTATCCATGCTGGATGACCAAAGGCCCCTACAATGTCGAGCTTGTTCGTTCGGATCTAATGGCGATGCCATTTCCGTCGTTTGTATGGCTGAAAGTAGAGGGGGGAAAAGACCCTTCGATTGCTCAATTTAATAAAATGGGCTTCCAGACTGTCGTTGACGAAATCACATACGAACGCCCTGCGTCAAAAGAGAAGCACGCTAAATCATCATCGGATGATTTCGATATCATTACCCTCAGCGCCAAAAAAGCCGCAGGAGATACCGCATTGTCCAAAGTCGTTGGCGATTTGGCAGCAAACGCGATGACCACGTCAAGATTTCATCAAGATACCCTTATCTCACCTGAGCTTGCCGCTGATGTGAAACGCCGATGGGCCATGAATTTTTTTGCCGGAAAACGTGGTCAGAAAATGATCATCGCCCGTGCCAAGGACGGAACAGTTATTGGGTTCAATCAAATCACGTACGATGGGGCCACAAGGGTGATTGACTTGATCTGTACGTCTGCCGCCTGGCGCCGGAAAGGTGTTGCACGTGCAATGATCGAGGCCATGTTTGAACCCACCAAAGCGACATCTGTCGGCAGCCAGGCAAACAACAAGGCGGCCGATAAGTTATATCGTAGCCTTGGGTTTAAACCGACCTCAACTTCTGTCTGCATGCATTGGCATGCAAAGGAAATCTGATTAAGAGGCATGATGAACACCGATACTTTTGCCCTCTACCCATGCGACCTTTGTACAAGCCAGGACTTAGCTGAAATACCTGCTGCGCCTCACTACATGGACGGGCGCCCGCTTCATGTATGTCATTCATGCGGTTTCGTACAGGCTGCCTATCGCCGCACGCCTGAGGCACTCCAACGCATGTGGGCTGAAGATATTTACCGGGCCGATGACGCGCGCATTAGTGACAAGACATATACCGCTCGTATCCCTGCAGTCGTTGCCCGTCAAACGTTTGCGGTCGAATTTCTGGCTGAGCATGTCGATATCAAAGGCAAACGTATTTGCGAGATCGGTGCAGGTGAAGGCCAGTTTCTGGACATGCTTCGTGTACCTCGCTTCGACATGGATACTTTTGCGATTGAACCATCAAAAGAAAATTGTGCGATCCTGGATGACCTGCACATCAAGAACTTCGTTGGCACCATGGAAGACTTTAGCGCGCAATCAAATGGCGAGCAGTTTGATATCGCGTCTCTGATCTGGACACTTGAAAACTGCCAATCAGCCTCAGGGGTTCTGGCGGCAACGCACGACATTGTTAAACCGGGCGGCCATTTGGTTATCGCCACAGGCAGCCGTGTCCTGATGCCATTTAAAAAGCCGCTTCAATATTACCTGGGCTCAAATGTCGATGTGCACCCATTTCATTTCAGCGCCAACGCGCTTACGAGCTTAATGCATCAAGCTGGCTTCAAAGTCACAGCGCATAACAGATTTATTGATAGCGATTATCTTGTGTTGATTGGTGAGCGCGTCGAAAACGGTGACGGCCTTGCAATGCCAACGGATGACTCTGCCGAGATCATTCAGTTTTTCGACCGCTGGCATAGCGAAACTCAAGCGCATTTCGCAGATTGGTGAGGGGGCGCGGGGTGCAAAAACTACATATCCCTGCCCTGGTCTTCTCCCGTATGGACTCAACACGTCTGCCCGGCAAAGCCTTACTTGATCTTGATGGCGTGCCCGTCCTTGGCCGTGTTCTGGCACGTCTTGCGACATCTCGCGAGATTGATGGCATCATTGTCTGCACGTCCACACGCTCGATAGATGACCCCATCGCAAAATTCGCCATTGCAGCGGATGTACTTCTCATTCGAGGTGACACGTTTGATGTTTTAGATCGTGCGAAAACGGCGGCGATAGCGACCAAAGCTGATGCGATTGTCCGCATCTCAGGAGATAGCCCGTTCATTGATCCGAGCCTTGTCGACACGATGGTATCCATGCACAGAAAAGCGCCGTGCGATCTTACAACAAATGTTCATCCTCGTACGTTCCCTGCCGGTATGAGCATTGAAGTGATCGATGCGACAGCCCTGGGCGTCCTCGACCAACAAGCCTTGAGTGCTGAGGACCGGGAACACATCACAACGTATTTTTATCGCCATGCAGATCAGTTCAAGATTAACAATCACGCCGCAACGTCGCCTGGCCGAGATGTTGATCTCGCGTTGGATACTGAGGACGATTTTGTTTTTCAAAGCTGGTTGGCCACACAAATACCTGATGATGCTAACCTCAATGCAATCTTAGCTGCGGCAAAGCAGTATTCAGGCCGTACCCGGAAGGATGCATCATGAGCCCACATGACAATTTGGCCCTTTTAGGTGGTAAGCCCGCGATAACTGATGCACTCAAGCCTTATCCGTCCATGGGCAAGACCGAAGAAGACGCCGTTCTGCGCGTGGTACAATCCGGATGCCTCTCTGGATTCTATGGCAGCCCAGGCCCAGAATTTGGTGGCGGTCCTGAAGTTCGCGGTTTCGAAGACGCGTGGTCTGAAACCTTTGGCGTCAAGCATACGATCAGTGTGAACTCCGCATCTAGCGGGCTTATGGCGGCGATGGGGGCCATTGGGTTAAGCCCCGGCGATGAAGTCATTGTCCCGCCCTGGACAATGTCAGCAACAGTTGCGGCACCGCTCATTTATGGCGGCATTCCGGTATTCGTAGACATTGAACCCGAGACATATTGCATCGATCCCGACGCTGTGCGTAACGCTATAACGCCAAAGACAAAGG